>ERZ773252.1169-NODE-1169-length-27060-cov-7.931198_pt1 | contig 27060 bp, 26 predicted proteins | sample MGYA00580517_ERZ773252 | MGnify/ENA primary metagenome ERZ773252 (study PRJEB29015, sample SAMEA2737766) | human gut metagenome | biome: human gut; feature: human-associated habitat; material: faeces | place: China | collected 2012 ...
CCGGCGTGGTGCCGGGGTCGGCGTAGAAGAGCTTGCGCCCGCTGGGCAGCTGCATGGTCAGAAACGGGAAGGGGAACCCGAGGGCCAGCTCCTTGCGGAGCGTCACCCCTACTCGGGGTACGGTAGTCCTGCCGGTGCGGATGGTGTGCACGGCGGCTTTCTGCATCGTATCCCAGAGCTTGCAGATGCTGGGGTTCTGCCTGCGCCAGCGCCGGACGATGTCCATCAGGCCGTCGTCGTCCAGGCCCAGCTGATCGCCGCCCATCCGTTTCATGGCCCCGACACCGCCCTGGTAGCCCAGGGCCAGCGTTGCCACCTTGCCGCGCTGGCGGTACTTGTAGTTGGGGTTGCCCTTGACGATGCTGTCGAAGGGCACACCGAAGATGCGGGCTGCGGTGGCCTCGTAGATCTTGCCGGTGGTGCGGAAAACGTCCAGCACCCACTCCTCACCAGCCAGCCATGCGATCAGCCGGGCCTCGATGGCCGAGAAGTCGGCATCTACGAAGGTGCACCCTTTGCCGGGCACCAGCGCTGTGCGGATCAGCTGGCTCAGAGTGTCGGACACATTGTCGGTCAGCAGAGCTAACGCTTCGGGGTCGTGTAGCTTTACAATGCTGCGCCACTCAGCCTGATGGTCGAGGTAAGTGCGGGGCAGGTTCTGCACCTGAAGCAGCCGCCCGGCCCAGCGCCCTGTCCGGTTGGCCCCGTAGAATTGCAGGGTGCCACGCACCCGGTGGTCAGGGCCCGCGCTGGCTGCGATGGTCTCGTACTTGGTGTTGCTGGTCTTGCCCAGCTGCTGCCGGAGCTCCAGCACCCTGCGCACGTCGCTGGGCAGCTCTCCGGCCAGCGCGTGGGTCACATCCTCTTTTGTCAGCCCCGGCAGCTCTATGCCCCGGTTGTGGAGCCAGCCGAGGAGCTGGGCACGGCTGCCGGGGTTGGTCAGCCCGGTCAGTGTCTTGCTCTCGGCGGTCTGCTCCTCCGTGATCAGCGCAGAGCAGGCGAGGGCTCCCTCTACCAGGGCCATATCCACAGCCACGCCCCGGGCGTTCATCTCCACATCCTCCCGCCACTGCTGCATGATGCTCTCGGGAACCGGCCAGGGAGCCAGCTTCCGGTCGTTGGCCCGCTCAGCGATCACGTCCATACCGTTGTACCTGCAGAACAGCCGCCACTTATCGGGGTCGTGCTGAGGCAAGTTGCGGGTGCGCCCGCCGTTGCGCTTTGTGGGCTTGCAGGGTTTACAGAAGTAAGTGATCAGCGCCTTGCCCTCTTTCATCTTGAGGGCATCCTCCGGCTGCTGCAGTACCTGACCCAGCGCACCCAGCTGGGCGGGCAGGCCGCAGTAGAGGGCGTGGATCATGCTGCATTCCCACTGCTGCAGCCAGAGCACCCGCTGTCCCCAGCTCAGGCCCATGGCCTCCGACAAGCACCACCACTCAAACGCAGCATTGTGCGCCCGCTTGGTGTAGCTGGCATCCAGCAGCCACGGCAGCTGCTCCCGAAGGAAATGTGCCGTGTCTGGACAGGTTGTCAGGTCGATGACCGTTGGAGTGTCCAGATCTTCGTTGACATAGCCCAGCAGCAGGATCTGAAAGTCTGGGTCTTGGGCGTATCGGTAGGCACCGACCTTGGCGATGTCCTGCGGCGAGTAGGTTTCTATATCCACCGTGATGATCGGTTTCTTCACGGCTGCCTCCTTTCAAAAAGGCCGGAGGCCCGTTGTGCGGAGCCTCCGGTGGGTGATACTCAGTTCAGAAAATCGTCGTCCTCGTCGGTCAGCACCTCGAAGCCGTCCAGGTTGTTGCCTCCGCTCAGGCGCTCGCCGTCGCGGATCTTCTGGATGACTTCCAGCCCTGCGCCGATGCCCCGGTTGCCGCTGGCGCTGTAGGAGAAGAAGCCGACCTTGACCTTGGCGTAGCAGCCGCTGTACACCTCGTCCTGATCCAGCACTTCGTTGCAGGCCCGGTCGATGATCCGGGGACGGCGGTCTGCGTTGGCGTTGGCGTTGATGAACCAGCAGCCTGCGTAGTTCTCGTCGTCCTTCTCCTCGTCGCCGTCACGCAGGGGCTCTTTCAGCTTGGGCGGCAGCTTGCCACCCCACTTTGCCAGGGATGCGGGGTCGGTCTTGATGGCCTCGATGGCCTTGCGGATGGCGGCCAGGGCGTTGGTGTCACTCTTCTTAATGAGCAGGCAGCAGCTGTACTTGGGGTCGCCGGTGCCGTTCACTTGCTTGGGCTCCCAGATGTTGGCGTAAGACAGACGGCAGGGAATGATAACTTCGTTGGTGTTCATGGTTAGTCCTCCTCGGGCTTGAAGCCCTCTAAACGATCGTAGGCGGGGCGGGGGTCACTGGCCTGTGCCAGCTTGGGAGTCCCCGGGGCCTTGGTGATAAAGGCCGACATGGTTTCGGCAAACTTCTTTTTGCCGATCATCTTCTCGGCCACGGTCAGGGAGATGGGTGTGCGTGTGTACAGCATGGCCTCGTCGATGCCGTCCGCCTGCATCTGCTGGAAGGCGGCATCTTGGTCTGTCCACTTGCGGGTGCTGCGGCCCTGTACTAGCTTCCATCCGGGCAGGGCACGGCCCTCCATCAGCGCCTGCTGGGCGTACTCTTCCAGATCCCTGGCGTAGGCGGCCAGACCTTCCAGCTTCTGCAGCCACTCGCCCAGCTCCTCGTCAGAGAGTGTAGCGGGTTCCGGGTAAGGCTCAAATCCGGCCAGCGGGCCGTACTTGTCCTTCCATGCCCGGCAGGCGGGGTGTGCCTTGCAGAAGCGGCAGTGGGGGCCGGTGCAGAACTCGCCCTTGCCCTTCCATGCCATCTCAGCGGCAGGCTGCAGCACCTCCCGTGCCCAGGTGAGAAGGTCGGCCAGGGAAACCACCCAGGTCTGGGGCTCCTCCTGCATCCGGGGCTGTACGATGCTCAGGCGCACTGTGCTGACCTCCTCGATGCCCTCAAAAAGGGCGTAAGCTCCGAGGGCGTAGTACATGAGCTGCGGGTTGCGCTCCGGGCTCACCGGCACGCCCTGCCCGTACTTGAAGTCGATGATGTGCAGGATGCCGTCGCCGATCAGCAGGCAGTCGCAGGTGCCGAAGCCGCCGGGCACCCACTGGCTCACGTCCACCTCCTGCTCGATGAACACCTCGGGCTGGTGGAGGTAAAGCCCCCACTGGAGGTACACAAACTCCACGTATTGGTTGGCGGCGTTGACCATCTCTGTCAGTGTCGGTTGATGCACCCAGTCGGTTAGCAAGTTAAAGGGTTTTCCGTTCTCCCAGTCTTTGAGCTTGTGCCGGAGGGCAACTTCGCACACCTCATGGGCCAGGGTGCCCTCTTCGGCGTACTTGCTGGTCTCCCCGGGCAGGTGCTCGGTGGCTCTGGCACTGGGTGTGCAGGCGATCCACCGGGCGGCGCTGGATGCTCCCAGCAGGGCGTGCTTAATCGGCGGCATTTGCGTCCACCTCGTCTTTCAGCTTGCACAGCTGCTTCCACACATTGGTGTAGCTGTCAGGCGGCAGCTTAGAGATGGATGCAGCACCGGTGGCTTTGATGGCCGCCTGAACACCTGCCCGCTTGCCAGCCACGATCAGGCCGCGGGCCAGATCGCGGATCTCGTCCAGTGCGGCGGGGTCAGGAGCGGGTGCGGAGGTCGAGGCTGCCGATGCGGTATCCGCCTGCGAGGGAGAATCCGAGGCTTCTGCCGTTGTAGGGTTTGCAGGTTCCTCCACAGGGGCGGCTGCGGGCTCCCGTGTGGGCTTTTTGGCCTTGGCGGGGGTCTGCGCCTTGGGCTTGTCCGGCTGCTGCACAGGCGCGCTCTTGGGCGGCAGGGAAGATGTGTGCAGGGGAAGCTCAGCTGCGGTCAGGGTGTGGGTCTCGACCCCGCCATTGGGCGAGGTGTTGACGTTGATGGTCATGCCGCCCAGCTGGGTCAGGGTGTCCAGCAGCTCGGCTGGAGTTTCGCCGTGGATGGTCAGTGTGAAGTTCATAGTCATGCTCCTTTTATAAAAAGATTCTGTTGAATCTACGCTTTGCAGTTCGGAGCTGTATCTTTGCCATTGCCACGCCTCGCCATGCGTCGCGATGCTATGCCATTGCCGCGCCTCGCCATGCGTCGCAATGCTATGCCATTGCTGTTCAGCGCAGAGCCAAGCCTTTGCCACCGCGTCGCACCACGAATCCAAGCATCTCCTTTGCGCTACTTTACGCCGCTAAGCCATGCCGTCGCCAAGCCATGTTATGCCGAGCCTTTGCAGAGCGAAGCATCTCGTCGCAATGCCTTTGCCATACAAAACAATGCCTTGCCTTTGCAGCACGAAGCCTCGCCATGCCTTGCCGTTGCTATGCTTCCACAGCAGTGCTTTGCCGTCGCCTGTCTTGGCAATGCCATCCGTTGCCGTTGCCATGCCGGGCCGGGCATTTCCTTGCCGTTGCGTCGCACGGCAGCCCAATGCCTTTGCAATCAGCCGAGAACCTCGTAAGTGAAGCGGCCCTTACCAGAGTTACGCCACTGGCCCAGGCCCCGGAGCTTGCCGTAATCCAGCCACTCCATCACCGCTTTTTCGTGGGCATCGTCCATGCAGGTGATCTCGAACTCGCAGGTCGAACCAGCTGGAATCTGCTCGCTGTTGGCAAGGCTCACGCGCTCGCCCTGGGCTGTCTGGGCCCGCAGGGGGCGCTGGCACTCGGTCATCTCTCCGCTGAGGGTCAGGGGGATCTGGCGGGGCCCGACAAAAATCAGGCCGTCGATGATCTTCTTGTAGGCGGAGAGCTTGCCGCTTTCATTAACGGCCCGCTTCTTGCCCTTCTCGTCCTTGCCGCCGATGCGCCCCAGCATACCGCAGGAGTCCTTAAAGAACCCCTTGAGCTGGTAATCATATAAGATCGGCTGCCCTGCCTCGTTGCGGGGGAATACTGTCATTGCCCTATCGGCCGCGGCATCTGCGCCCAGGGCGGCCACCTCATCCTCGATGGTGGAAGCGTCGGGGCCCTTGGATGCGATGTACTCGCGGGCCACGTTCGGGTTGGCAGGCCAGGTGCCGAGCAGCGGCTCGGTGAAGGTCAACTTGACTTTGATCGTTTTCATTCTGAAAAATCCTCCTTTTTCAGCTTTTCAACGTAGAATGTGTACTTGCTGTTAATGCCTGCCCGGGCATGGCTGACTGTGCTGTAAAAGACCCCCATTGTCATACCCAGGGCTTTGGCACATTGCGGGCCGGTACCGCTGGCGATGACCTCCTCGGTCGAAGCCTCGTATACCGTGTACCAGGTCATAATCCGAGCGCGCTCCGGAGCGCTGCATCGAGGCGGCGCATATCCGCGTCGGTCAGGTGGCCGAGGTACTGCTGCAGATCAGCTCGGTCTGCGCCGTGTACCTGCCTTGGCAGGGCCATGCTCGGCTCACCGTAGCCCAGAAGAAGGACGTTGTCGCAGAATCCGTCGCCCCGGGCCAGCCTTGCGGGGCTGGAGGTCATGGGAACCACCGTCACCGTGCTGCCGGTCTGGTTGGCGCTGTCGCTGCTGACCACGATCACCGGTCGGTCACCCCGGATCAGGCAGGTGTCTGCCGGTTTGCGGTGGGTGTCACTCATCCACCAGATGTCTCCGCGTCTCTTGTCAGAAAACATGCTCAGTCCTCCTGTTCGCGGTTCTGCCGGTAGGCTGTGCAGTCTACCTTGCCGTAGCTCTGGCGCTTGTACCGCTCGTTGTCGGTCAGCAGGCTGTGTAGTGATAAGGCCAAGCCTGCAGCCAGGGCAAACACCAGGAACGGGGCCGCCTGGGCGGCTTCTGCCGGACTCCAGCTGCCCCACTGGGTCAGGGCGTGTGCTGCGACCGTGCAGGCTCCCTGCGCCACCTTGACCGCTCCGATGAGGGCAAACAGCGCAACGCCGCCGGTGATCGTGATCTTTTTCACTGTGATTCCTCCTTTTCGATGTCGGGGAAGAAGTAAGCCCCGACCTGCTCCTGCGGGATGTTCAGCACCCGGCAGATGGTCTTGATCTCGTCGGATGTCCAGGGCATCGTGCCCCGCATCCGGCGGCTGAGAGTTGACTGGGCGATCCCGGTGGCCTGTGCAAGCTCGGAATCGAACAGCCCGTAGTCCCGGAATCTTGCCCGCAGCCGCCAGAAGGGGCTCTGGTGGAAGCTGCCCAGTGGCGTGCTCGGTGTCATGGCGGTCACTCCTTTTCGGTCAGCAGCTTCTGGATGGCTGCTCTGAAGGTGTTCTCCGCGCCTGCGGGGTTGCGCCGCTTGTTCAGCACCATACTGACGTACTCTGGGGTGACACCTGCGGCTTCGGCGAGGTCGCTGCGGCTGATGTTGTTGTCCTTCATCATCGCGAAAACCTCAGCTTGCCAGGATAGGTTCATGTAAATGTACTCCTTTCTTTGCAAAAAAGTGTTTACAAAAATAAACCCTTATGGTATACTCAGGTTGTGAAGTTGAGCTTAAAGTCTATTTTCGTGAACCGCTGTGCACAGTATAGTTCATCCGAGTAGACTTTTCAAGCCCTAAAAGTGCATTTTCTTGAACTTTGACGATTTGCACAAAGTCTATGGAGGTAAACTATGTTTTATGACAAGTATCGCCAGCTTTGCAAGTCCGTGGGAAAAAGCCCCTCTGCCGTGGCCATAGAGCTGGGTATCAGTAAGGGCACGGTGTCAACCTGGAAGAACCTGGGGCGAACCCCGCAGGTGGCGCAGCTACAAAAAGTGGCGGATTATTTCCATATTACGGTTGACCAGTTGCTCGATGAAAACAAAAACGCCCCCGTGGCGAAAAGCCACGAGAGCGCTGACTGGAAGCAGAGAGTGGGAGCTACACCGTGCAACGTGGCACAGGTAGCGCCGCTGCTGGGGACAGTCCGGGCGGGACTGCCCATGTATGCCGAGGAGAACATTGAGGGTTATATTCCGATCCGGCAGACTGACGGTGCAAAATATTTTTGGCTGAACATCCGGGGCGATAGCATGAACGCCGCGGGGATGAACGATGGCGACCAGATTCTGGTGCGTGAGCAGCCTGAAGTGGAGAATGGCGAGATCGCGGTGGTGCTGGTGAATGGCGACGAGGCCACGGTCAAGACCTTTCGGCAGGAGGGGAACCTTGTGATCCTGACACCCCGCAGCTCCAACCCGGTGCACCAGCCGCAGGTGTATGACCTGAAGAAAACGCCGGTGCAGGTTCTGGGCCGGGTGATCGAGTGCCGGAAGGTCTACTGACCTCCCTCCCGGGGCGTGGGCAACCTGAAACAAAGCATACAGAAATTCCTATAAACCCTACGCGGGCGGGCATCAAGCGTGCCCTCGCGTGTATATATTCTTATTTTCTTCTAATAAGGGTCAGGATAAGAGTTTGAGTATGTTTCAGTATGTTTTGCCCAAAAACCCGCATGAATACTCACTTTTTCGTGACTACAAACGTTGCGCAGGTTTGTATGCGACTGAATGTTGCAAACAACTAGAATTTTGTTGCGTGGGTAGCGACCTGCTGCCCGTGCCTGAAAATGCAAAAACGCCCCCGGTGTTGGCGCACCGAGAGCGTTTAGATAGATCAGGCTCACCCGGAAGGTGATACACAGACCAGACATCTGTATTGTAGCACCTCCGGCTGGGCTTGTCAAAGTGTACCTGTCTTTCGGAGGTGTTTATATGGGAAAAAGAACAAATACGGCTGTCTGGATGGAAAAGCAACAGCGCTGGCAGATCAAAGTGCAGAAGAACGGGGAGCGGAGAGCGTTCACGTCAGCTACACCGGGCAGGACGGGACAGCGTGAGGCAAATCGCAAAGCCGATGCCTGGCTGGATGACGGCATCACGAACACACGGGTGCTGGTGGAGAATGTTTACGTGCAATGGATCGGGGAGCTGAAGCTGACGACCAGCCGCTCGAACTGGGAACCGGTAGAAAGCCGCTGGAAAGTTTGGGTTAAACCGGTAATCGGTCGCCGCCGGGTTGAAGATCTGACCGAGGCACAGATGCAGACTGCGGTGAACCGTGGCTATGCGGGTGGCTTGAGTCGAAAGTATCTCCGTTCCATGTGTGCTGATCTCCGGGCGTTCTGCAAGTGGATGAGACTGGGCAAAATGTCCACGCTATACCCGGAATCGCTACACGTGCCGAAGGGGGCCAGATCGAGGGAAAAGACCATCTTGCAACCGGAAGATCTGAGAAAGCTCTTTGCCATTGATACCACCCTGTGGCGTGGGATGACCGTGCCAGATCCTTATATCAACGCATACCGGTTCAGCGCGGTCACCGGGATGCGCCCGGGGGAGATGATCGGCCTGCGTTGGAGGGATGTAAAAGGCTCTGTGATCCAGATTCACCGGGCCATCAATTCCAGAGGGGAAGTGACCCGGGGCAAAAATGACAACGCCCTTCGTGCGGTACAGTTGACTCCGACGGCGGAGGAGATTCTGGCCGCGCAGCATCTGCTGACAGGTGGGTCAGACTCAGTGTTCGGCATCAACTCAGAGAACACCTTCCGACACCGCTGGAAGCGCTACTGTGAGGTCAACGGACTTTCCTACGTTCCGCCGTATAATCTGCGGCATACCTTTGTGAGCATGGCCAAGACGCTACCGGAAGGTGCTGTAAAGCCTTTGGTCGGTCACTCCCGCCAAATGGACACCTACGGTATCTACGCCCATCTGATCGAGGGCGAGGAAAAGGAGACCACTGCCGCGCTGGAATCAGTGCTTCAGAAAATATTGGGGTAACCCACTTTAGTAACCCACTTTTTCTGGTAAAGCGTGAGCATCAAACGCCACCGGTGAATATCGGTTTTTCAAAACGGCGTATTTTCGTCAAAAATGCTACGGCGTATTCTCCCACGGCAGCCCTTGACCGGGTTCGAGTCCCGTATCCTGCTCCAGAAAATAGCGCTCCAACGTGTAGTAAAGAACATGTTGGGGCGCTTTGCATTTTGATGCACTTTTGGTGGGCGGCTTGTGTTTTGCCGGAAAATATGGTTCAATAGAGGAAAACAGACGGGAACGCACAGCGACCAAGACAAAACGAGGTGGATACAATGAATCTGAAAGAAGCATTCCGCTATCAGAACAAGTTGCAGTCCCTTTTGGACGAGGCCCAGGGTATTCTGGACTGCGATTCCAACGTGACCAAGGTGGCCAACACCTATCTGCGCCACAAGGTCATGGCAGAGGCTGAGGACGAGACGATCCTGGACCTGCCCCAGACTGAATATGCCCAGCAGATCACCGACATTGCCCGGTTCATGCTCTATCTGCTGGAGGAGAAGGGCCGCCTGTTCGCTGCCATCCGCAAGGCAAAGGATGCGCTGGACATGGATATGGACAGCGAGGTCAGTCTGAACGCTGCGCGGCAGAGCGTGGCGCGCACCTTCAAGCGAATGAATGACCTGCGCAGCTCCGAGCAGCTGCTTTCCGGCGGCGGCACCGGCTACCGTTTCAATGCGGAGGGCAACCAGATCGCCTACCGCTGTGATGTGAAGCGGGTGACCACCATCAACTATGACCGCAAGGTCATCCATGCTGCTCTGGGCAAGCTGAACCGGCAGGCGGACGAGACCTCCAACCGGATCGACCTGTGCCTTGTGACCTCCCGTGTGGACTATGCAGTTCCCTTTGATGTGAACGCCAGCTTTGCCGAAGCATTTGAGACCTATCTGGAAAACGCCAAAGGGTGACACGCCGCCAACCGGCCATTTTGGGTGCGGCAAGCGCCGGGGGCGCGGCTGCCGGTTCAGGTGCAGATGAACGATAACGCTGCACATTTCCGCAAGGAAGTTTCGGTCCGGCTCACCCTACGAGCCAGCATAATATGAAAAAAATCTTGCGCTCGGCTTTTCCGCCACCGCCAGACGCTTTTCCGCCGAAACCGTCCTTTGCCCTTTCCCGCATTCCTGCTTTTGTGCTTACGTCTCCATGGGCAGGCAGGCAAGCCACCCTTTCTGAATTTGCCCCGCAGACTGCTGCGGGAGCATTTTTCCGCCTGCGGGGCGGGTGCACTGCATCCCCCATTTTGCAGGCAGAGCAAATGGCAGAAGCTGCCCTGGATGCTTGCCGTATCCAAAATGGCCGGTGCAAAACCGGAGGGATAAGTGATGAAGTGCTGCAGCCCCGGCGGTAAAAAACTGCCGGGGCTGCAATTCTTGGAGGGAGTCGTTCGTATTCCAGACAAAGCAACTGAATTTAGACAAAGACGAGGTATGATCATGTCAACCAAACCGATTCGTCCCGCTGCCGCAAATTGCATTGACCTGAGTGCAGCAGCACTTCATATCATTGCTATGGCGCTGATGCTGATGGATCACCTGTGGGCGACCCTTCTGCCGGCGCAGGACTGGCTGACCTGTGCCGGGCGGCTGGCGTTTCCCATCTTTGCGTTTATGGCCGTGGAGGGTTATTTCCACACCCATGACCTGAAAAAATACACCCTGCGGCTGCTTTTGTTTGCCCTGCTTTCGGAGATCCCCTTTGACCTGATGTACGGCGGCACTTGGTTCTACCCGGTGCATCAGAACGTGATCTGGACGCTGCTGCTGGGGCTTCTGGGGGTGCATCTGATGGAAACGGTGCGCAAAAAGCAAAAGCTCTGGGTCTCGCTGCCGGTGTGCGCCGCAGTGGCAGCAGCAGGGGCGCTGCTGGGAACGCTGGGCATGACAGATTACTACGGTGCCGGTGTGCTGACCGTGTTCGCTTTTTACATTTTCCGGGGCCGGAAATGGTGGTGCCTGCTGGGACAGGTGCTGACCCTGTACTGGATCAACGTGGTGCTTCTGGGCGGGCTGATGTACCCCATCCGGCTGTTCGGCATGGAGTTTGAGCTGTGTCAGCAGGGGCTTGCGCTGCTGGCGCTGGTGCCCATCTGGCTGTATCGCGGGCGGCAGGGCTGCCACAGCAAACCGTTCCAGTATGCCTGCTACGCCTTTTACCCGGTACACATGCTGCTGCTTGTGCTGGCGCTGAATTTCGTGAACCGATAAGAACGCAACTGTATCCCTGCGGGCCATGGATGCCTGCAATCTGATGGTATCCAGGGTGGGATCTATTCTGCACTTTCCTGAATCTGCTCTGTGGGCTTGATGGTCTTGACCCGCAAGGTGAAATACAGAAGATGGCAGACCCACACCACTGCAATGCAGATCCTGCCGATGGGAGCATTTTTCATACAAAGAAAACCGATCGCCATGACAGCGGTGACCATTGCAATGATCTTGCATTTTGTTCCTGCTGTCATGGCTTTTTTTTGAACAAAGCTGTCCAGATGCTTTTTGTACCGTGGTATACTGAATGGAACACCCGCAGGAGGTAAAATGCCCCATGAAAAAAGATAAATCATTCCGCCCGGACCGGGTCCTCTCCTATTTCAGGGTGGAGTGGTTCCCGCTGCTCCTTGTGACCCTTTCGGGCCTTGTCTATAACATCGGTCTGCTGGCCGCGCCGTGGTTCGAGGGCCGGTTGGCCCAGTGCCTGGCGGATATCCTGGGCGGCAGTGAGACTGCTGCCCAAATGGCGCTGCTGGTGCTGGCCTACATTGCGGTCACACTGCTGGTGCAGGCGGCGCGCTTCATCAAACGTTTTTATGTGCGCCGCTTTGCCAACAACATCAACCGCCGGATGAAGGGCATCCTGTACGCCAATCTGGTGCGGCAAAGCCGGGCAGCGCTGGAAAAAGAGGGGGCCGGTGAACTGATGACCAAAGCCATCTCCGATGTGGACGACTGTGTGGAGGGAATGCGCAAGTTCACCACGGAGGTGTTCGACACCGGTGTGGCGCTGGCGGGCTATGCGGTCATGCTGCTGGTATACGATTGGCGGCTGGCGATCCTGGGCCTGCTTTTTACTCCCGTGTCCTATGTCTGCGCGGCAGGGATGAAAAAGCCGGTGCAGCGTGCCGGTGCGGCCTATAAAAAGGCCGCCGGTGCCCTGAGCAGTGCCACGCTGGATCGTGCCCGGAATGCCGTGACCTACCGCATCTACGGCTGCGAGGAGGCCCGGATGGAAAAATACGAGGAGGCCCTGAGCCTTTACGAAAAGACTGCCGTGCGGAACAACGTGTGGCAGTCCGCGCTGCCGCCGCTTTATCTGGCGGCATCCGAGGCAGGGACCCTCTTCATCCTGTGGTTCGGCGCAAAGAATGTGCTGGGCACCGGCTGGAGCAGCTGGGATATCGCCGCCTTCACCACCTTCCTCTCCTGTTTTACCAAGCTGGTGGTCAAATCCTCCAAGGTGGCCAAGCTCTTCAACGCGGTGCAAAAGGCAGAGGTCTCCTGGAAGCGCATCAGACCCCTGATGAAAACACCCGAGCAGCTGGATGCCCTGCAGATCCCGGCGGCACAGGATGTGACGCTGAAAGAACTCGCCTTCTCCTATGGCGAAGAGCCTGTCTTTTCCGGCCTGAGCCTGACGGCCCACCCCGGCGATATCATCGGCATCACCGGCCCGGTCGCCTGCGGAAAATCCACCCTTGGCCGTGTGTTTCTTTGTGAAGCACCCTATCAAGGCTCGGTCTGCTTTGGCGGCAGGGAACTTTCCACCCTGACCCCGCGCCAGATCGCCGCCACGGTCGGGTATCTGGGCCATGACCCGGAACTGAGCGCCGACACCGTGCAGAATAATGTTCTCTGCGGCAGCGAACAGGATGCCATGCCGTGGCTTGCAGCCGCTGCCCTGAAGGAGGAAGTGCTGGCCATGGAAAAGGGCACGGAGACGGTCATCGGCAGCGGGGGCACCCGCCTTTCCGGCGGGCAGGCACAGCGTCTGGCACTGGCCCGGACGCTGGCCCATCCCCGCCCGGTGCTGGTGCTGGATGATCCCTTCTCGGCTCTGGATCGCAGCACCGAGGATGCGATCTTTGCCGAGCTGCAGGCGTATGCCAGGGATAAGGTGGTGTTCCTGATCTCCCACCGGCTGTACCATTTTCCGCAGATGCAGCAGATCATCTTTATGGAGGGCGGCAGAACCACCGTTGGCACCCACGAGGAGCTGATGGCAGCGGTTCCGGTCTACCACCAGCTGTATGAAAGCCAGACCGGCCTGAAAGGGGGAGAGGGCGCATGAAAAAGAAAAATGATCGCGGCGTGTTTGCTGCCGTCCGGATGGCAGCAGCTTCGCACCGCCTTCTCACGGTGGGCACGGTGCTGTGCGTAGCAGCTTCGGTGGCGGCATCCCTGCTGCCGCCCCTGCTGCTGGCCCGGGTCATCGACCGTCTGACCGCGGGCCTCCCGCTGTCCTTTCTGGCCGTGCTGCTCTACTTCGGCAGCCTTGCACTGGAAGGTGTGCTCACCTCGGCGCAGGAAAGTCTGCTGGTGCTCTTTGGCCAGAGGATGACCCATGCCCTGCGCTCGGAGATGTCCCGGAAGCTGAGCCGCCTGCCCGCTGGTACACTGGCAGAGCAGAACCCCGGCGAGGTGGCCGCCCGCTTTTCGGGCGATGTGGACACAGTGGAAGCCCTGTTCACTTCCGGCATCATCAGCATGGCAGCAGATGCCTGCCGCATCGTCTCCATCATGGGGGTCATTGCGGTAAAAAACACCGGCCTTGCACTGATTTTGCTGCTGGTGCTGCCGCTGTTTGCCGTGTTTACCCGTCATATCCAGAAACGGATGCTGGCCGCGCAGCTGGACAACCGCCGCGCGGTCGCCGCAGTCTCCGGGCAGGTGCCCGAGACTCTGCACAACATCCGCACCATCCGGGCGCTGGGTCTGGAAGATTACATGGAGCGCCGGTATGACCGGTGCATCGGTGACAGCTATGCCGCCATGGAGCGCACCAATTTTTATGATGCTGTCTATTCGCCGGTGGTGCTGCTGCTGAATGCTGCTGTGGTCGGCATCGTGATGCTGCTCTCCGCTTCGGGGAACGCGCAGCTCCTGACCCTGTTCGGCATGTCGGTGGGCACTTCGGTGGCCGTCATCAACTACATCTCCCGCATCTTCGCCCCCATCGAGAGCCTGGGCATGGAGATCCAGACCATCCAGTCGGCCATGGCGGGTGTCAGGCGCATTGATGCCTTTCTTGACCAGCCGGAGCGCAGGATCCCTTCCGCGCGCAGGGAGGCTGCCCGGGGCGATGTGGAATTTGCGCACGTCACCTTCGGCTATGGGGAACGGCACATTCTAAAGGATTTTTCCATGACCGTGAAACAGGGGGAGCAGGTCACGCTGGTGGGCCGCACCGGTGCGGGCAAGAGCACCGTGTTCAAGCTCCTGCTGGGCCTGTATCAGCCGGAGACCGGTACGGTGACCATCGGCGGCGTGAATGTGGGGGACATCACCGACCGGGAGCGCCGCACCTGCATCGGCTGTGTGGAACAGCATTTCTCCCGCGTGCCGGGCACCGTGCTGGAACAGATCACGCTGGGAGACCCGCAGATCACCGGGGAAATGGCAAGGGATGCCGCCGCACTGGCCGGGATCGATGCTGCCATCCGGGCTCTGCCGGAGGGTTATGACACTGTCTGTACCGAGGGCATCTTCTCGCAGGGCGAGTGGCAGCTGCTGTCCATTGCCCGTGCCGCTGCCGCAGACCCCGCCGTGCTGCTGCTGGATGAGATCACCGCCAATCTGGATGCCGAAACCGAGGCCCGCGTGCTGGCGGCTCTGCACCGTGCCTCCGCGGGCCGCACGGTGCTCTCCGTCTCCCACCGCGTCTATGAAAATCTTGGCGGCAGAACGATTGAGATCAGGACCCGGGAATGACGTATGACAAAAACGCCCTCTGTGCGCCGCAGCAGGCACACAGGGGGCGTTCTGGTATGCTCAATTCTTTTCGATGTAGACGCTGGTGGAGGGGAAGGCGAAGTCCACGCCGTCTGCCTGCATCACGTCCATGATGTTCAGATTCAGGTCGTTCTGCTGCTGCAGGAAGGTGGCATAGACGTTGGTGGTCAGGTAGGCCGAGATGAGGATGTTGATGCTGGAATCGCCAAAGCTGGTCAGCCGGACGATGTTGGTGCCCTTGTTGGTGTAAGGGCTGTTGTCCAGCATGGCCTGCAGGTCAGCCATCAGCTTTTCCAGCTGGGCACGGGTGGTGCCGTAGGTGACACCCAGCGTGAACTTATAGGGCCGCATGGTGCGCAGGGCTGTGTTCTGGACAGTGGAGGCGCAGATCTGGCTGTTGGTGATAATGACCACGCTGTGGTCCATGGAGCGGATGCGGGTGGAGCGGAAGTTGATATCGATGACCTCGCCCTCCACATTGCCCACGGTGATCCAGTCGCCGATGGAAAAGGGTTTGTCCAGCAGGATGACGATGCCGCTGAACAGGTTGCTGGCGCTTTCCTGCGCGGCCAGCGAGATGGTCAGGCCCACAAGACCGGCACCGGCTACGATGCTGCCGATGGGGAAGCCGACGATCTGCGCGCAGGTGGCAATGCCCAGAATAATGACCAGCACCTTGTAAGTGGTGTCCAGCAGGGAGCGCAGGGTCTTGTTGCTCCGGATCTCCGGGCTGCAGGAGGCCAGCAGCAGGTCGGCTACCTCAGAAGCATTGTACAGGCCCTGACAGAACAGGAGGGTCGTTGCGATCTTATAGGCCGTGAACAGAAACTTTGTCAGGCCCGGAATAGCCCACGGCAGGCTGGTCAGGGCCAGGTACAGGCCGCTGTAAAAGGCCATCCGCGCCAAAGGGCCCTGTAAGCTGCGCAGGAGGATGGGCGTGGCGGCAAAGTGCCAGCTGCGGGCCAGCAGAGCGGGAAAAATCTTCCGGCGCAGCAGCCAGCCGAGCAGAAGCCCCGCAAAAACGATGACAGCGGCGCAGACAGCCCGGGCAGCCAGCGCCCACCAGCCCTCCAGCAAAAAAGGCCCGATCTCGAACCCGAGGTCACGAACGGTAAAAATCATGGCAAAAAGCTCCTTGTATCAGAAATTGTAACATCCTGTCCCACAGTATACCATATCCGGCCCGTGCAGGGCAAATAAAAAAGGGGTTGACAAGACGGAGCAGCCGCGTTATACTCTTGGCCAGAAAGTTCGTTTCAGGGCGGGGTGAGATTCCCCACTGGCGGTACAGCCCGCGACCACCCGCAAGGGTGCTGACCCGGTGAGACTCCGGGGCCAACGGTATAGTCCGGATGCAAGAAACGGCAGGCAATACGATTTGTCTACGCGCCCTGTTGCAGTGTTTGCTGCGGCAGGGTGTGTTTTTGATTGTCTTCCCGGTTCCGAACCACGCGAAAGGGGCTTTCCAATCTACGATTTGGGGCAAAACGCCCCGGGAGGATATTACCATGAAGAAAAACACGACCCGCAACCTGACCGTTGCCGCCATGCTCAGCGCGGTGGCCTTTATCCTGATGTTCATCGAGTTCCCGCTCCCGATGCTCATCCCGTCCTTCGTCAAGATGGACTTCTCCGACCTGCCCGCTCTGCTGGGTGCCTTTGCCCTTGGCCCGGTGTACGGCGTGATCATCAGCTTTATGAAGAACCTGCTCCATGTGGTCATCAAGGGCACCTCTACCGCGCTGGTGGGTGAGCTGTGCAACTTCATGCTGGGTGCGGTGTTCTCCGCTCTGGCCGGTTACCTCTACAAGCACAACAAGAGCCGCAAGAACGCCATCATCGGTGCCGTGGCCGGTGCCGTGGCCATGGCACTGTTCAGTGTGCCGTCCAACTACTTCATCACCTACCCGGCCTACGTCAAGTTCTACCACATGCCGCTGGAAGCCATCCTGGGCATGTATCAGGCTATCCTGCCCTCTGCCAACAGCCTTATCAAGTGCCTGGTCATCTTCAATATGCCCTTCACTCTGGTCAAGGGCCTGCTGGATGCCCTGATCTGCATGTTGATCTATAAGCCGCTCTCTCCCATCCTGCATGGCCGGAAGTGAGTGACAGAACAAAAAAGAAAGGACGCGAGAGCGTCCTTTCTTTTTTGCTTTTATCGATTCGATTTAAGACAGCGCGCCCTTTTCCAGCCACTTGCCCCGGGCAAGGCGGATGAGGAACAGCAGGCCCCGGATGCTCAGTTCGCAGCACATGGCACCCCAAACGCCCATCAGGCCCAGCCGGGGAGCCAGCAGGAACGCCAGCGTCAGCCGGATGCACCACATGCTGAATATGTTCAACACAAAACAGGAGGTGCTGTCGCCCGCACCCTGCATGGCACCGCTGGCCACGATGGAAGCGCCGAACATGGGTTCGGCCCAGGCTTCGATGCGCAAAACCTGAGCACCCAGAGCGATGACAGCCGCATCGGTGGTGAAAAGGCTCATCAGGGTGGGGGCAAAGATCCACAGGCCAACGCCGGAAAGGGCCATGACCCCCATGCCAAGGCCGGTGCACAGCCAGGCAAACCGCTTGGCCATATCCTTCCGGTTGGCACCCACGGCCTGGCCGATGAGGGTGACAGCTGCGCTCTGGATGCCGTAGCCCGCCATGTAGCACAGGCCCTCGGCGTTAACAGCCAGGCTGTTGGCGGCAATGGCCACGGTACCCAGGCCGGCCACGATGCGCACTAACACCACCTGTGCCAGAGAGATGGCGGCGCGCTCTCCCGCCAGAGGTACGCCCACCCACAGCAGGTTCCGCAGGCAGGAGCGGGTGATCTTCCAGGGAGCGGGCTTCCGGATGCAGAGGGGGCCTGCCCGCAGCAGCAGGATGGCCAAAGCCAGCAGGCCGCCCACCACAGTGGCCAGGGCGGTGCCCAGGGCTGCGCCGGGCACACCCAGCCCGGCACCCCAGACGGTGATGCCCCACAGCGTCCGGGTGGGGTTGATGAGGAAGAAGTTGAAGATGGCATCCAGCACGCAGACCAACACGCTGATGAGGCTGGCGGTCAGGGCGTTGCCTGCCGCCCGGAGGATGGAGAGGTACAAGCCCATGGCCATGGTGAAGGGCAGCGCCGCTGACCAGATGGCAAAGTAGGCTGTGGCGTTTGCCCGCAGGGAGGGATCAGCTCCCAGCCACCCCGGCAGAAAGGGGCTGATGCCCAGGCCGAAGAGAGCGGCTCCCACGCCCAGGATCACATTGAATAGCATGGCCTGCCGCAGTACGCTGCGGGCATCATCCTGCCGGTCGGCCCCCAGATACTGGGCGATCTGGATGGAGAGGGCAGTGTACAGGCCCACCAGAACACCGTGGAGCAGCCAGGTGCTGGAGCTGACGATGCCGATGGAAGCAGTAGCTTCTGCACCGATGTGGCCCACCATGGCAGCGTCGATGTATCCCATGGCAGTGACCACCAGCTGCTCCAGAATGGAGGGGATGCTCAGCGCCAGAGCCACCTGGGCCGTCTGGCGGGAGGGGATGGTCTCACCCTGCCGCATCCGGGCCGAAAGCTGTTCAAGTGAAAGTTTCATGTCTTCTCCTTTTTCTCCGATTTTCCTGTGAGACAAAAAAATACCCTCGAAAGGGCGTTTGTCCATCCATTATAGACAGGGGGGCGAAAAATGTCAACCCATCAGCCCATGGGGTAGCCATTGCCCCAGAGATTGATTTTTTGGCCCGGGCGTGATACACTTCATTTGTATCCAGCCGTGAAAGAACAGGAACGGCCTCTGCCGCTCCGGGAAAGAGGAAAAAAACTATGCTTCAACTGCTTTCTGGCAACCCGCGCACCGTGGATGCGCTGGGCTTTCTGCTTGCATTTGCGCTGACCGCGCTGATGGACTCGGTGTTCCACGATAAGCTCCCCCACGACCATGGCCGCGCGTTTGCCGTGAATGGCGAACTCTCCAAGGGCAAGGCCCGGGGTTCCGGCCTCATCTTTGTACTCTGCATCGCACTGGTCACGCTGGCCGTGGTGCCCTTTAAAGCAGAGTATGTCATCTACACCGTCCTGCTCATTGCGTCCATGCTCTCCGGCTATTTTGACGATGCCGCCGAGACCGCTTGGAACGAGTACAAAAAGGGCCTGATCGATCTGGTCATCGCCGTTGTGGCGGGCGTGACCTACCTGAACTTCAACGGCACGGAGGTCAACTTCCTGAGCTGGAGCTTCAGCCTGCCCTATGCCGTCTACCTCATCCTCATCATCGTCCTGATCTGGGCCAGCATCAACGTGGTCAACTGCACCGATGGCGTGGACGGCCTTTCCGCCAGCCTTGCCGTGGTCAGCATCGGCACCTTCCTGCTGGCCTACTGGGAAGAGCTGGGGGATTACGCCACAGCCGGCATCGTGTTCATTGGTGCCCTGCTGGCCTACCTGTGGCAGAACGCCAAGCCTTCCACCCTGCTGATGGGTGACGCGGGCAGCCGCGCCATGGGCTTCTTCCTGGCCGTCCTGGCCCTCAAGAGCAGCCATCCCTTCGCCTTTCTGCTGGCCGCGCTGGTGTTCATTGTGGACGGCAGCCTGGGCATCCTGAAGATCAGCTTCAAGCGGTTTTTGCACATCTCCATCCTCAAGAACACCCTGACCCCGCTGCACGACCATGTGCGCAAGCGTCTGGGCTGGAGCGATGAGCAGGTCGTGGCCCGCTGGCTCATCCTGCAGGCTGTGGCATCCGCCTGGCTGCTGCTGTTGGTGCGGTAAAGCACAAAAAGAAATGCAGCGCCCGCACAGGAAAGCTCCTGCGCGGGCGTTTTGCTGTTCTGGTCCGGGAGGAAAGTTCCAGCTTCCGGTACAGCGTTTCCAGACAGGCTGGGGCACGAATTTCCTGCATGAGTTCACCTCATTTCTTTTGTTTTATTGTGCCATGTGTCACAAACAAATGCAAGCAAAACCTTTATAATAGGGACGAAAGTGGAGGAAAAACCAATGGATTCTATTTTTGATCTCGATCATCTGTACCGCACCTATTTCAAGATGGCGCTGCCCTCGGTGTTCGGCCTGATGGTGAGCGTGGTGTATAACCTTGCCGATACCTTTTTCATTGCGCAGTCCAACGATACGGCGCTGATTGCGGGTGTTTCGCTCTGTGCGCCGGTGTTCACGGCCCTCATGGCCTTTGGCAATATCTACGGCCAGGGCGGCAGCTCACTCATTTCCCGCCTGCTGGGACAGGACGACCGTGAGGGCACCGGCCGGGTCAGCTCGTTCTGCTTCTATGTGGCCCTGACCACGGGCGTGGTGTTGGCAGCCCTGATGATGCTGTTCCGCGTCCCGCTGCTGGGCATTCTGGGTGCGACTGCTGAGACGATGCCGCACGCAGAGGCCTATTACACCGTGCTTGCCATTGGTGCCCCGGCCACGGTGCTGAACTTTATCCATTCCAATCTCGTCCGCTGCGAGGGCATGGCCACCCAGTCCATGATCGGCAGCATCGGCGGCACGGTCATCAATATCATCCTCGATCCCATCCTCATCACCACAGTGGGCTGGGGCGCAGGGGGCGCGGCCATTGCCACCATTGTGGGCTACCTGTGCAGCGACCTGTACTTCCTGTGGCTGCTCCACAAAAAGAGCCGCTGCCTGTCTGTCAAGCTATCCCAGTGCCACGTCACGGGCAGGGAGCTGCAGCAGATTTTGGGCGTGGGTGTTACTGCCGCGCTGAGCAACCTGATGCAGAGCCTGACTGTCATTGTGATGAACCAGTTCCTCTTGCCCTACGGCAACGACAAAATTGCCGCCATGGGCATTGCCAGCAAGGTGAGCATGATCGCCCAGCTGGTTCTGGTGGGCTTCTCGTTCGGCGGCATCCCACTGTTCGGTTACCTGTACGGCGCAAAAAAGCGGGACGTGATGCGCAAGCTCATCCGCTTCTGTCTGACCTTCCTCGTCTCCATCGCCGTGGTGCTGTCCCTCATCCTCTGCCTGAATTCCGGGGCACTGATGCGGCTCTTCGTGCAGGATGCCGGGATGATCGCCACGGGTGCGCAGATGCTCCGCTGGCAGGTCTACACCGCAGCCTTTGGCGGCGTGGTACTCCTGCTCACGGTGCTGTTCCAGGCAACTGGTAAAATCATACCGTCCTTCCTGCTCTCCATCGGCCGTCAGGGCGTGGTGTTTCTGTTGGCACTGGCGGTCTGCGTATATCTGTTCCAGTATCAGGGCGTGCTGATGGCTCAGGCTGTGGCCGACATCCTGAGCGCTGCGCTGGCCCTTGGTTTGCTGGCGGCCAGCCGCGATATCATCGCAAAACAGTAAACACAAAAACGCCCGGAGGGCCGCTGAAAGCTGCGGTTCTCCGGGCGTTTTTCAGTATTCGATGCCTTTGCGCGCCTTGATGCCCTTCTGGTAGGGGTGGCGGCGGCATTTCATCTCAGTGGAGTAGTCGGCGGCATCCAGCATCCACTGCGGGGACTTGTGGGCGGTCAGCACGCATTCCTGCGCGGCGGGGCGCTCCAGAACGGCCCGCCGGAGCAGGTCTTTGTCCACCATGTCCAGCTCCCAGGCCGAACCGGCTTCATCTAAAATAAGCAGGTCGGCAGGCTCGACCAGTGCGGCGGTCAGATTTTCGTTCTGCACGGCCCGGGCAGCGGCCTTTTCCGTTTCGTTCATCTGGAACACGAACTTCTGCCCGCCCTTGCCCCGGAAAATTTTTGCCCCCAGCTGGGCCAGCAGAGGGATCTCGCCGCTCTGCCCGCCCTTGAGGAACTGCACGATGACAACCCGTTTGCCGCTGCCCAGTGCGCGGAGGGCAAGGCCCATGGCGGCGGTGGTCTTCCCCTTGCCGTCGCCCCAGTAGAGATGCAGCAGGCCCTGTTCCATCATCCGTTCTCCTTTGTGTACTGCACGGTCTCCACCAGGTGCAGGATGTGCTGCTCCGGCCAGTCCCGGGCATCCAGCACATAGCCGCCCGCGTTGGGGCCGCACCAGTCGTGAAAGCTGCGGCGGGGCACGCCAAACCGCTCCAGTGCAGCCATTTGTGTGCCGCCATGGGCCACGATGACCAGCCGCTCCTGCCCTTCGGCAAGGGCCTTGTCAATGAGGTCAGCCAGCGTTTTGCACACCCTGTTGCAGAAATCGCTCCTGCGCTCCCCATCCGGGTGGGCGGCGTGCTCGTTTTCCTGCACCCATGCCAGATACTCCGGGTCCTGCTCCACTTGCACGAAGGTCTGGCCCTCGAATCGGCCGAAGTTCATCTCCTTCAGCCCGTCCACCGGAATGAGCTTTGCCCCGGGAAAGAACACCCGCGCCGTCTGGGCGGTGCGCTGCAGCGGAGTGACGTAGACCACCTCCGGTGCAAAATCTGCCTGCCGCAGCTGGGCAATGCCTGCGGCGGAAAGGGGGATGTCCCGCTGGCCCTGATATCGTTTTTGCGCGTTGTACTCCGTCTGGCCGTGACGCAGCAAATAAATGAGCATAATCGTTCTCCTTTTTGGTTTGTTCTGCACCATTATAGCCTATTTTGCGGTTATTTTCCAGCCATGCTCTTGCAATTCTTCCGCATTTCAGATATATTGAGTGGGTATGAAATTTCAGGGGAGAGAAGTGTCAATGGAGATCCGGGACCGGAAAGCAGCGCAGCGCCGGGCGGGCATCATGGCCCGCAGGGGTCTGCCGCAGGCAGAAAGAGCGGCGGCCAATGCAGCCATCTGTGCCCGCCTTCTGGCCATGCCCTGCTTCCAGAAGGCAGAGAACCTGCTGATCTACGCCGCTTTTGGCGGGGAGGTGGATCTTGCTGTGCTGGCAGAGCAGGCGGCCCGGCTGGGCAAAACGGCAGCCTATCCGGTCTGTGGGGAAAACTTTACCCTGACCGCCGCCGTGCCGGGGCCGGACGGCTGGGAGATGGGGGCTTACGGCATCCGTACGCCGGTTCTGGAGCGGGCGGCGCTCATCCGGCCGGAGGCGCTTGATCTGGTGCTGGTGCCCTGCACTGCCTTTGATGCGGTCTGCCGCAGGGTGGGCATGGGCAAGGGCTACTATGACCGCTACCTGCCCAGGTGCCGGAACGCCGTGGCGCTGGGCGTGGCCTTTGAGGCCCAGCGGGTGCCGGAAGCGGCTGCAGATGAACAGGACCGGCGGCTGGATGGATTTGTAACAGAGAGGAAAGTATATCGTGGAACTGATGAATTTGAGCTGTGAAGGTTTTCTGGAGGAACTGGCCAGCAAGGCGGCGGCTCCGGGCGGCGGCGGCGCTTCGGCGCTGGTGGGCGCGGCCGGTGTGGCGCTGGGCAGCATGGTGGGCAGCCTGACCGTGGGCAAAAAGAAATATGCTGCCGTGGAAGCGGACATCGCTGCCCTGAATGTCCGGGCCGAGGCCCTGCGCAAGCGGCTGGAAGCGCTGGTACAGGCCGACGCGGAGGCCTTTCTGCCTGTTGCGGCGGCCTACAAGCTGCCGAAAGAGACCCCGGAACAGCAGGCCCACAAGGCCGCGGTGCTGGAAAAGGCACTGGACAGAGCCTGCGCCGTGCCGCTGGAGGTGATGACTGCCTGCTGTGAGGGCATCGCACTGGCCGCAGAGTACGCCGAAAAGGGCAGCGTGCTGGCCCATTCCGATGCCGGATGCGCGGCGCTGTTCTGCAAGGCAGCCATGCAGGCGGCGGGGCTGAACGTGAAGGTCAACACCCGCCTGATGGCAGACAAAGCCCATGCGGATGCGCTGGAGGCCAGAGCGGAACAGCTGCTGGCCGAGTTTGTGCCGCAGGCTGACAGGGTCTATCAGACTGTATCAAATGAGTGAGGGGAGAAGAAAATGGCTCAGATCTTGAAGGGTGCGCCCGTGGTGGCCGCCATGAACGAAGCAAACGCCGCGCGCTGTGCCGCGCTGAAGGAAAAGGGTATCGTGCCCACACTGGCTGTGGTACGGGTCGGCGCGCGGGAGGATGACATTTCTTATGAAAAAGGGATCGTCACCCGGTGCGGTAAGGTTGGCGTGGAGGTGCGGCAGTTCCATCTGGCGGAAGATGTTACGCAGGAGGAACTGCTGGATGTGATCCGGCAGATCAATGGGGATGCATCGGTTCACGGGTGCCTGATCTTCCGGCCCCTGCCAAAGCGGTTCGATGACCGCAGGGTCCAGGAGGCGCTTGCCCCGGAAAAGGATGTGGACGGCATCACGGACGGCTCGATGGCCGGTGTGTTTACCAACATGCCCATCGGCTATCCGCCCTGCACGGCGCAGGCCTGCCTTGAGATCCTGAAATACTACAACGTGCCGCTGTCCGGCAAACGGGCCGTGGTCGTGGGCCGCAGCCTGGTGGTGGGCAAGCCCGCTGCCATGATGCTGGACCGGGAGAACGCCACCGTGACCCTCTGCAATTCCCGCACCCAGGACCTGCCCGCCCTCTGCCGTCAGGCCGATGTGCTGGTGGTCGCCATGGGCAGGCGGGGAGCCATCGGGGCCGATTGCCTGCGGGAAGGTCAGGTCGTGGTGGATGTGGGCATCCACGTCAACGAAGAGGGCAAGCTCTGCGGCGATGTGTGCTTTGATGAGGCAGAACCCATCGTGGAGGCTGTCACCCCGGTGCCCGGCGGTGTGGGCACAGTGACCACCTCTGTGCTGGTGGGCCATGTGGTGGATGCCGCATCCGCACAGTAAAACAGAAAACAACAGGCGGGGCCGGAAAGTTCCGGCACCGCCTGTTATTTTTATCATACGGTTGCAAGCACGGCAAGGATGCTCTGCCAGCGGGGGTTCTGCACCTGCTGCGCAGCACGGCGGGGCGCGGAAGGTGAAACCGTGCGGGCAGGACGCTGGACGCAGTCAGCCGGTTGTGCAAAGGGGGAGACGAGTTCGGCCTGCCATCGGGCGGCCAGTGCCATGGCTTCAGGGCTGGATTGCAGGGTGCGGCGTTCCGTTCCGGCCAGAAAATCGCCCAGCCAGCAGAGAATGGCCGCAATGGGCAGGCAGTTGGCGGCACGGGTGGACCAGTAGTTCCACTCGCCGCCCCGGCCCACAAAGCTCTCCACGGTGATCATGGCACCTTCCCGGGCAGACTGAGGCAGGCAGGAGCAGGAGGTGCCTGCCGCGCGGCGCAGCTCCCGCAGAATGATCTCAGTACGGCCCGCATCCAGGGTGTCATCCCGGATGCAGGCGGAAAAGTCCGCGCTGTCCAGCAGGCTCTCGGCCCGGGTGGGGAATTGCCCTGTCATCTCGCCGGATGCGTTGTGGCAGAGCTGCCAGCCCTTGCGGAACAGCTGGAAGTTCAGGTTGCGGCGGCCCATGGTGGAGTAAAACACCCGGGCGCGGCCATTGGGAGACTGCCGCAGCTCCAGATAGGCATCAGCGCCGCCCAGGTCCTGTACCTTGACGGTCAGGAGCAGGGAAGAATTGTTTTTCTGTGCGGACATGGCACGGTGCATCTCTTCAAAATAGCGGCTGGCATCCATAGCGGGTCTCCTCTCTGGTTTTGGATGATGTGTCGGAAACCATCCATCGGTTGTTCTCTGCCTGCATTATAACATATACGACAACAAAATACAACTATAAGTTTGACGAAAACCAAAATATTTTGGAAATTCGAGGATACTGACAAACGGATTGGTTGTAAATGGAAAAGGCTTCTCCCGTCGGAGAAGCCTTTTGTAGTGGCAGGATTCAATCGCCCAGCTCCCGGATCTCATTCTGGATGAGCCGCCCAGCGGCGCGTGCCAGCTGATCCATGCCCCGGATGCGGGCGAGGTTTTTGCCGTAGATGCGTTCTGCATCGTGGCTGGAGCTGTCCTCGCCCATGAACACGGCAGAGACACGCAGACCCTTGCGCCGCAGGTCGCGTACCTCAGCAGCGGCATCGTCCACGCCGTAGGAGCCGCCGTAATCACAACCCAACGGTTGTTCCGGGCTGGGCGGCACGCGGCGGCTGTCGTTGGGGGAAGCATCCGTCAGCAGGATGAGCAGATGCCGGGGCGCGGGACCGGGGTCAAAGCTGACCAGATCGCCTGCCGCCCGCAGGGCAAGGCCGTCACGGTTCCAGCCCGATGCAAAATACTGGTCGATCCCCTGCAGGCTTTTGTCCGCGAAGCCCTTGAGCACCCGCAGAACCGTATAGCCCCGCAGGCTGCAGAAGCTGCTGACCCGCACCGGGATGCCGCAGGCGGCAAGGCTCTGGGCCAGGATCGTGCCCTGCGCCGCAATGACCTCCTGACAGTGGAGCCGGGAAGCCGACGCGTCCAGCAGCAGGTCCACGGTGAAGGAGGGCTGATTCTCTTCCTCGGCACAGCGGAACACCCGGCTGTCGTTCAGAAGGGGAGCGCGCCAGACCCGCTCCGGGTCCAGAGCGCCGCTGCGGGCGATCCGGGCATTGGGCTGCTGGTGGACCAGAATGCAGTTGCGGATCTGCTCGGTGAGCCGGAGCACCACACTGCGGTGAAGCGCCCGGTTTTTGGCGTAGTAGGCGCGGTTGCGGTCGGCCTGCAGCTGAGCCTGCTCGGCCAGGTGCTTTGCCTCCGGTGTGGGGGCCTGTTCCGGGCTGGGCACGCCGGAGGCAAACCAGAGGCGGCACCCGAGGTGCGCCCCGGTGCAGAGCGCCTGCTCGGCCTTGCGCAGGCGCTCTGGCGGATAGAGGGAACGGCCAAAGCAGCTTTCAATGTAGGCACGGTCCTCGGCGGCATTCTGCCGCAGGGTGATGTGGGCCAGCCGCTTGTCTGCCGTGGGGCCGGAGCCGCCCGCCTCCACGGAGCCGGAGTGCTCCACGGTCAGACGGTCGGTCTTGATCATCTGGGTGGGCAGCGTTTTGGTGGCAAGAGAGGCCAGCAGCCCATCCAAATGCAGATGAAGCCCCACTTTGTGCCGGATCCTGCCGTCAAACAGGGCAAACCTTGCAAACAGGCCCAGCAGCTCACCCTTGAGCTGGCCGGGCTGGGGCGGTTGGGAGGGAGAAAGTGCCTCTGCCAGCCGGCTCTCGTAGGGGGTCATCACAGGCGGATGCCTGCCCTGTACGGTGCGCCAGCGGTCAGCCTGCATGGTGTAGACCAGCTGATTTTTTGCCATCCACTCCTGCCGCGAAAGCTTGTACTGGATGCCGAAGAAATAGTCCGCGTGGGCCCGGCGCAGCTCGGAAAGGACCGGGCGGTGGGGCAGCTCCAGCAGATAGACCGCACTTTCGAGGTAGAGCCATGTCAGATCGTCCAGCTGACTCTCCCGGAGATCGCCGTCCCATGTGGCAAAAAGGTCGCGGAGCAGGTCGTCGCCATAGTATTTGTGCACCAGCCCCACGACACAGTTCATATAAAAATCGATCGTGCCGTCGGTGTTGCGGGCCAGGAAAAGCGGCTCAAAGCCGTAGGCTCCCGCCGCCGCCCACACCTGATTGGCGG
>ERZ773252.1175-NODE-1175-length-27006-cov-3.826982_pt1 | contig 27006 bp, 26 predicted proteins | sample MGYA00580517_ERZ773252 | MGnify/ENA primary metagenome ERZ773252 (study PRJEB29015, sample SAMEA2737766) | human gut metagenome | biome: human gut; feature: human-associated habitat; material: faeces | place: China | collected 2012 ...
AATTATTTCATTTTCTACAAGCAAATGATGAAAATATAAATCATTTGAATATTTTATAAAATTTTCTCTATTTTTGTTCATATAGATTCCTTCCTATATATATTGTCTTTTTTTGAGGAGTTTTCTTCTTTTTAGTAAAAATAAATGATAAAATTTTAGAAATAGAAGCTTTGGAGGTAAAGTATGAATCAAAAGGTTAAAATGAAGCCATCTTATTTAAAAATTGCTTTTTTGGATAGAGATGGAACTATTATTAAGGATTATCCAGATGAAAAATGGAGAGAAATTAAAGAACCTGAATTTTTAGAAGGTTCAATAGAAGGACTCAAGAGATTAAAAGAGATGGGATATGATTTTATCATTATAACAAATCAATATCTTATTAATGATGGAATTATTTCATTGAATGATTATCAACAGTTTACAGGAAAATTTCTAAAAAAATTAAAAGAAGAAAATATAGATATTCTAAAAATCTACTTTTGTCCGCATAATGAAAAAGATCATTGTCACTGTAAAAAGCCAAAACCTGGGATGATAGAACAAGCTAAAAAAGATTTTTTAATTGATATGAATAACTCAATCTATATAGGGGATAGTCAAGTTGATTATTTACTAGCAAGACATTTTAATTTAACTTTTTATGGGATAAATTATAATGGTGATAATGTTAAAAGTTATCGTGGTATTTTAGAAATTTCCAAACAAATAAAAAAGATTCAAAATAAATGAATCTTTTATAAGTTTTCTAAAGCATATTCAATAGCTTCACTAACAGCTCCATCTTTACAACTTGAAACAACTTTATAAGCTTTTTCTTGAATAACTTTTTCAGCGTTGTTTGGCGCAAAAGAATAAGGGAAACGTTCAAAGAGAGTAATATCATTCATACCATCTCCTAAAACAATAACTTCTTCTTTTTTGATGTTTAATAGGTCAATTACTTTTTCTAAAATAAGTCCTTTTTGCGCATTTTCATTTGTAATTTCAACATTATCAGGATATGAAGATAAATACGCAATCTTTTTCATATCTTTAAAATAAGGAAGGACCTTTTGTATTTCAGATTCATCATGTGAAAAAGCTTCTACTTTGATGATGTCTAAATCTTTTTTTATGAATTCATCAATCGAATCAAACTGTTGAATTTGACAGGCAGGAGAATCACTCATTGGACCTCCTGGTAAAAAATCTTCCATTTTATTGCCAAAGCGAACACTTCCTCGATAAGCAAAACGATCTCTAACTACTTCCGGTTTTAAAGTACTATAAAAACCATTTGTTGTAAAAATCATATAAGGGGTTTGATGTTCAATAAAAACAGGAAGTATTTCTTTAAGTTTTTCTTTATCCAAATAACAATTCATTAATACTTCTCCATTTTTATTACAATATTGGGCTCCATTTCCTAAAATCATTGAACATTTAATATCAAAAGGATCTAAAATACTTGTAACACCATAATAATCTCTTCCTGAAGCCACAACAAATTCAATTCCTTTTTCTTGTGCTTTTTTTATACTTTCAATACATTTAGGATGGATGTAACCATGAGATAATAAGGTTCCATCAACATCACTGACAATCATTTTAATCATATTCATTTCCTCCATAGTTCTATTATAAAAAAAATAGATGATAAGAAATGTTTTTTTCTTAAAAAGAAAAAGAGTCTAAACTCTTTCTAAAATTTGTTTATAATTTGGAAAATTAGTCTTTGATACTTTTTCTAAAATATCTTGTCCATATTTTTTTACTAAAAGACAACCAGCATCATTTGCAAGAATATTAAAGCCTCTTGGTAAAGTGATTTCTAAGGAATCACACATGTTTTGATAATATTGAAGATAAGCATATTGTGATAAGATTTTTGCGCACATCATGGCTGGTGACATATCTTCTTTTTTAAATTCAAGGTGACGTACTACAATGGTTTTGTGTTTTAAATAACGATAGTATTTTTTAGGTGCTAAAAAAGCATCGATTGTTTTTATTGAAATAGGATGACTGATTCTTTGAATGACATTGATCATTGCTTGATTATAGAGATTTGCTTTCATACAAGAAAGTTTTTGTCCTTCACTAACATATTGATTATAATGGCTATTATCTAATAAAAGTAAACTATAAGTAAGTTTTTCTTTTAACACTTTTCCAAGCTGTATTATTTCTTTATTGCTTGTAACTTCTAAATTTAGCTTATTTAACCAAAATTCATCTTTTTGATCAACATAACAAGCCACAACGCATAATGGTCCAAAAAAATCGAGTGATCCTGTTTCATAACATCCAACGTGATTTTCCATATTATCCCTCCCATAATTTATTATAACATATCTTTTTTTAATTATTCACTAATCGAGTTTTGCTAGATAATGATTATAGAGTTTTTGACGTTCAAGTACTTGAATATGACCGTATTGAATATCAATGAGTCCTTCTTCTTTAAACTTATTAAGTACTTTAGTAACGGTCACTCGAGATATAGCTAAAGAATCAGCAATTTCTTGATGCGTATAAGGAATACGACCAAAAAGTAAATTTTTTTCTTTATTATTATCTTTTGATAAATCATAAAGAAAAGCGGCTACTTTTTCGTAACGATTATAGGTTTGAGCCCATTTTAATAATTGAGTTAAATGATTACAGTTATCATTAAACATCTTTAATAAAGAAATCGTTAAATCTAAAGAAGAAGATAAATAGGGGTATAGATCTTGTAAATGACAAGTAATAATTTCAACATCATTGATGGCGGAAACTGTAGTAGGACGATAAGCATTTTCATAAAGGGAAGACTCCCCAAAAATACGTCCTTTATCAAGAACATCGTAATTGATTTCATCCCCGTTTTTTGTAATATGGTAAACTCGTACTCTGCCTTTTAAAACAAGACATAATTCATCAGCACAATCATCTTGCATATAAATGACCTCATTTTTTTGATAGTGTTTAATCGTACCAGCTTGTTTAAAGTAGTCAAAGAGTTCTACATTAATTTTCATTTTTTCACCTTCTTTTTTAAATTGTAACATAGGTTACATTCTGATAAAAGAAAAACTGTTATTATTTCTTGCGAGGTGAGAGATATGAAAAAAGTGATTCAAATTATTATTGGAAATGTTTTAATGGCGTTTACGGTTAGCGCATTAATTTTAGATCATTCTATTGTGGCAGGAGGGGTTTCTGGTATTAGTACAGTTTTTCATTTTTATACAGGAATTTCTGTTTCTTTATGTGTCGCAATTATTAATATTGCTTTATTTTTAATAGGTCTTTGTTTTTTAGGAAAGACATTTGCAATGAAAACATTGATTTCAACATTTTTATTTCCTGTTTTATTAGAGTTTTTTTTAATACAAACTTATTTACATGGTTTATTAGATGATCAACTTCTTGTTTGTATTTTAGGTGGTTTTTTATTAGGACTTGGGATTGGTCTTGTTTTAAAAGCTGGAGGATCAACGGGGGGATTTGATATTTTAGCGCTTATTGTTGAAAAACATTTTAAAGTTCCCGTAACTTTACTTGTTAATGGTATTGATGCGACAATTCTTATTTTACAAATTTCTTTCCATAGTGTTCCTGAAATTGTTTATGGGATTATGACAATTTTGATTACAGCTTATATGATGAATTATTTATTATCATCAGGTAAAGGTTGTGTTCAAGTTCTTGTCATGACAAAAGAAATTGAAAAGATGAAAATAATGATTTTAAATGATATGGATGCGGGAGTGACTTTATTAGATGGTAAAACAGGGTTTTTAAAAGAAAATACAGAAGTTGTTTTAACAATTTTACCATATCGTAAACTTCCTGATTTAAAAGATAAGATTAAAGAGATTGATGATAAAGCATTTATTATTGTTTCTCATGTAGAAGAAGTTAGTGGAAATGGTTTTACATATACAAAAGAAATGCGAGAAGCTTAATCTTAGATGTTCATTTAGGTGGACATCTTTTTTATTTTGATAGATAATAAGGGAAACGGGGGAATGAGTTATGAAAATTGAAATTGCATCTTTAGAAGACGCACAAGAATTAGTAGAGATTTATCGCTATTATGTTGAAAAAACAGCGATTACTTTTGAATATGAGGTACCATCTGTTGAAGAATTTAAACAAAGAATGATTCATGTTATGGAAAAATATCCCTATTTGATTGCTAAAGAGAATGATCAAATTGTCGGTTATGCTTATGCAAGTTGTTTTAAAAATAGGGCCGCTTATGATTGGTGTGTTGAGACATCAATTTATGTTAATTATGATTTAAAAAGATGTGGGATTGGTAAAAAACTTTATTTAGCCTTAGAAAAAGCATTAAAAGCACAACATATTACAAATTTAAATGCGTGTATTTCTTCACCTATTGAAAATGATGAATATTTGGATACTAATAGTATTGATTATCATCATCATTTGGGATATCAAATGGTAGGTAAGTTTCATCAATGTGGTTATAAATTTAATCGTTGGTATGATATGATATGGATGGAAAAATTTATAGGGGAACATTTAGAAAATCAATTACCAATTATTGAATTTAATAAAATCAAAGATCAAATAGATTTAAATGAGGAATAACAAATGGAATTAAAACAAGGCAGACCACAAGAAAAAAGAATATCTAAAGAAGAAAGAGTTTATGATTTGTTAGAAAAACTACATATTGATTATCAACGCATAGACCATGAAAAAGCAGATACGATGGAAATATGTTTAGAAATAGAAAAATCTTTACAAGCAACGATATGCAAAAATTTATTTTTAGTAAATTCCAATAAAAGCCAATATTATTTATTAATGTTAAAAGGACATAAAAAATTCAAAACAAAAAATATATCGAAACAAATCAACAGTTCCCGTCTTTCTTTTGGAAGTGATGAAAAAATGCATGAATATTTAGATATTACACCTGGTTCTGTTAGTGTTTTAGGACTAATGAACGACGTTAAAAACAATGTTCAATTATTAATGGATCAAGATTTATTAGAAGATGAATACCTAGGTTGTCATCCATGCATTAATACAAGTAGTCTAAAAATTAAAATGAAAGATGTCTTTGATAAAATTTTACCAACCATTAATCATCAAGCAATCTTTGTGGAGGTTCAAGATGGATAAAGAAGGAATCATGATTTATTTGTGCATGAAAGGACAAAATGAATGGCTAGAAGAAGTTAAAGCCTATTTTCAAAAAAGTTCTTATGTCTTAAAAGTGATTGAAATTGATGACTGGCAAAATGAACTTTCTTTAACAAATCAAAAAGGGAAAATTCTTTTAGAAAAAATTAAGCAAATACAATTAAAAAACAAATATTTAAAATGTTATATTAGCGGTTATTCTTTAGCAGGTTTATTTAGTCTTTATTCACTTCATGAACTTGATTTAGATGGGGCTATCAGTGTATCTGGGTCTTTATGGCAAGAAGGGTGGTTAGAGTATTTAAAGAATCATCCTATAAAAAACAAAAGAATCTATTTAAGTTTAGGAAGTAAGGAACATAAAACAAGAAATGCATTGATGAAAAATGTATTGAAAAACACCTTAGAAGCTTATAAAATCTACCAAAAAGAAAATGATTGTTTCTTTCAAAAAAATAATGGAAATCATTTTTTTGAAAGTGAACTAAGAATGAAGAAAGGATGGGATTGGCTTTTTTATGAAAAATAAGAAATTAACAGAAAAAAGACTTTTGCTTATTAAAAAAATACTATTTATATTAACGATTTTATTATTGATTTATCATGTAGGCTGGACAATTTTTATTATTGCTTTCCGCCATCATATTGGTGATACTTACATAAAATATGTAACAACAATGGCATTTCGTATTCTTCAATTTAGTGCGATGTTACTTGTATTATCAGCACCTAGAATTTTACAAAAATGGTTTAAGATGCAAGTACCTTTAACACTTTATATAGTTATTGCATTTTTTGCCTTTAATGCTTTAGTTTTAGGAGATGGACTTGATTTTTATGGAAGATATCCATGGTGGGATTCTTTTTTACATTTCCATTCGGGTATAATTTTATCTTTTGTAGCCTTATGGTTTATTCATGTGATGATGGCTGAAAAAAGCAAATATATTTATATGAATAAATATTTTACATGTTTATTTTTAGTTGTGTTTTCGCTAGGAATAGGGGCTTTTTGGGAATTATTAGAATATAGTTGTGATGGGATCTTTCATACCAATGCTCAACAATATATGGCTTCTACAAAAGGAACACTTGTTTCTAAAAAAGATATTCCTTTAAAAGGGCATGAAGCTTTAAAGGATACGATGAAAGATTTAGCTCTTGATTTAGGAGGCTCTTTAATTGTAGCAACTTATGGTTTTATTAAACATGATGAAATATTAGAAAAAAGAAACGAGAGATAAATTATCTCTCGATGATATTTTGAGCTAGAGATTCTAAATGATTTTTAGAATCTTTTATTTTTTGAATTTCATCTGGCGAAGCTGTTTCATAATTGAATTTTCTAGTTATTTTCATTAAAGAAGCAAGTTCACCTTTAATTTGTTTTCTTAAAGCTTTATCCATTTCTTTTTTATGCGTTGCAAGACCATTTTGAACATTGATTATCAATGTTTCAACTTCATTTTTTAAAAGCATATTTTCTTTAGTAACTTGGTCTTGGCTTTCATACATTTTCGCTTGTTTAATAGCTTCTTCAATATCTGTATCAGACATTTTAGAAGAACCTTCAATTATCATACTTTGACTATTTCCAGAAGCTAAGTCTTTAGCAGAAACGTGAACAATACCATTACTATCAATATCAAAAGTAACTTCAATTTGTGGAACTCCACGCATCGCACGTTTGATTTTCTTAAGCTTAAATTTACCTAAAGATTGATTATCTTTAGCAAGTGGTCTTTCTCCTTGTAAAACATTGATTTCAACTTGTGTTTGAAAGTTTGCTGAGGTTGTAAAGACTTGGCTATGACTTGTTGGAATCGTTGTGTTTCTTGAAATTAATGGTGTAGCAACACCACCAACAGTTTCAATAGAAAGTGTTAAAGGTGTGACATCTAATAATAAAACATCATTATCTTCACCATATAAAACCATTTCACCGCTTAGTTTTCCTGCTTGGATAGCAGCTCCTAAAGCTACACATTCATCAGGATTTAAAGATTTACTTGGTTCCATTTGAGTAATTTCTTTTACTTTTTCTTGAACTGCTAAAATACGTGATGAACCTCCCACTAAAATGACTTTATTTAAGTCTTGTGGTGTTAATCTTGCATCATTTAAGGCTGTTTGCATTGGTAAAACAAGACGATCAATTAAAGATTTTGTCAGTTCATTCATTTTTTGTCTTGTTAAGGTGATTTCTAAATTTTTTGGACCATTTACATCTTGATAAATAAAAGGTAAATTAATGATGGTACTTGATTGACTTGAAAGTTCTATTTTAGCTTGTTCACTAGCTTCTAAAATACGAGATAAAGCAATTTGGTCTTTTCTTAAATCAATTCCTTCTTGTCTTGAAAAAGTATCAAGGACATAGTTACTAATAGCTTTATTAAAATCATCTCCACCTAAATGATTATCCCCAGCTGTTGATAAAACTTCAATAACACCACTACCAATTTCAATAATCGAAACATCAAAAGTTCCACCACCTAAGTCAAAAACCATTACCTTTTGACCATAAGCATTTTCTAAACCATAGGCAAGAGCAGCAGCTGTTGGTTCATTAATAATTCTTAATACTTCTAAACCAGCAATTCTTCCAGCATCTTTAGTTGCTTGCCTTTGTGCATCGTTAAAATAAGCAGGAACTGTGATAACGGCTTGTGTTACTTCTTCTTGTAAGTAAGCTTCTGCATCATTTTTTAATTTTTGTAAGATCATTGAAGAAATAAGCTGTGGAGAAAGTTGTTTTCCATCAATTTCTACATGATAATTTTGTCCCATTTCTCTTTTAATAGATGAAATCGTACGTTTTGGATTCATTGATTGTTGACGTTTAGCCAGTTCTCCAACAAGTTTCTTTCCATCTTTATCAAAAGCAACAATACTTGGTGTTGTCTTTTGGTTTTCTTTATTTTCAATAATTTTAGCTTTTCCATTTTCATAAAAAGCCATACAACTATTTGTTGTTCCTAAGTCAATTCCAATAACCTTTGCCATAATTTTCTCCTTCTAACAACATAAAATAGGATAATGATATCCGCCACCACAACAACATGACATCATACAATTTAAAAGCATAATCGAATAACAACAATTCATCATACTTGCTGGATTACCATATTGTTGACTGGTTTGACGATATTGTCTTGTATTTCCTTGTAATTGATTTAATAATAAAATATATTGCATATTCATAGGTTCCATTTGAACAGCTGTTTGAGCATATTCTTGAGCACGTATATTATTTCCTAAACCATTTTCAGCAATGGCAGATAAATAAAACCACATACTTGATTTATTACGTATTTGATTTAAAACATTAAGTGCTTCTTGATAACGTCCGCCTTGAATAAATCCTTGAGCTTCTTGATAAGCGTCTTGATCATTACCTGTATATTGATAACCACCAGTTGTTTGACCACCGTAGTTTTGTTGTCTAAAGCCTTTTTTTCTTTCATCCATAATTGTTTTATAAGCAGTTTGGACTTCTTTAAATTTTTCTGTATATTCTGCTTGATGAGGATTTCCGATATTAGCGTCAGGATGATATTTTTTAGAAAGCGTACGATACGCTTTTTTTACTTCATCATCACTAGCACTAGGGGATATACCTAATATTTGATAGGGATTCATGATTGTTCCTCCATTCTTTTCTTTTTGATTAGTTCAAATTTTGTCCAAATACCACTATAAATAATATTTCTTAAAAGTTCAATATTTTTAATTAAAGGAAGTTTTTCAAAATAATAACTACTTCTAGAAATCATCATTTCTAATATTTTAAAACAATAATCCTGAAAATTATCTTCTTTAAATTGATCTTTAAAAGGATTGTATGTTTGTTTTTTTAAATCTTCTTCAACATCTTCAAAAGCATCTATTAAATAAATAAACTTACCTAAATAAAATCCCATTTGATATAAATCATCCTTGAAAATATCCTCTTGATAAACACATATTTCAGCCATAATATGGCCAAAATGACCAGCTATTTTATCTAAGTCCATACAATTCGTTTGTTCTAAATAATGGATTTGATCTAAGTGTTCTTTAATAGTTTCTACTTTTTGAGGATATTTATTTTTAACAATTTTAAATTTCTTTTTTATAAATTGAATAAGGGATTTACTTTTTAAAGAATTTTCATCTAGAATATCATCTTCTAATTTATAATAAGTTAATATAATTGTCATATCACTTACATAATCCATACATTCATTTGTACAAACTCTTTTTTTATGAAAAGGATGTATAGGACAATGGATAAAATAATGATTTTCATGAGGTTCATAAAGACTTGAAAGTAAAATACCTACAAAGTTTAAATCATAATTAAGAGTAAATTGACTTAATCTTCCATGATTCTTTTTTAAAGATTGACATAAACCACAATAATATTCTTGATATTGATCAAAATCTTTTATTTTTAATTCGGGTTTATTAATAACAACATAACCAAACATTTTTAAGTTCTCTTTTCAAATTTTTGATGGCAGCTTGGACAAGTCACAATAATTTTTCCTTTTCCTTTAGGAAGTCTTACCATTTGTTTACAAGACGGGCAGCGATAATATTTATGACTTCTATCTGACAATCTTTTCTTTTGTAAATTAAACCATTGTTGAATAGGTTTAATTCTTTTTAGATACTTTTCATTTTCTTGATAACGTTTGTATGTTTGTCTAGAAAACATACGATAGATTACTAATAACCAAATTAAATAACCTAACCACATTATAATTCTATTGTTGAAAAATATATTGACGATAAATAAAGCAATCACTAGAAATAATGCGTGATTGTTTAATGTATCTATACCATATCTTCCTTGCATAAAGCGGATTAACTTTTCTTTCATAAAAACATCTCCTTCACTTTGATGAGGAGATTATATTATTGAATTGTGTATTAAACATGAACTCTAAAAAATATTATATTTTGATTTTCTATGACAGAATATGATGATAAAAAATAAATATTTTAAATGAAAATAGATTAGAAATTTTAAAAAGACATTAACTGACATATTTTATAACTTTTTCTTTCTGTGGTAGTAGTGGAAAGGAGAAAGAAATGAAAAAATTAATATGTCTTTTAACAACATTTCTAAGCTTGTTTTTTATGATGAAACCTGTTGAAGCAACTGGTTTAAAATGGGAAATTTCTAAATCAAAAACAGCTACTCAACTAGATTCAAATTATCAAAGTCAAGTGGCGCTTTCACTACCTTCGAAAAGCGAAAACTTAGTTTCTGATGTTGTTTTTGTTTTAGATAAATCAACTAGTGCACAAATTGAAAATCAAGCATTAGAAATGTTAGAACAACTTAAAGCACAGATTGAAAAAACAGATGCAAAGGTAAAAGTAGGAATTGTTATTTTTAATAAAACAGCACATGTATCTTCATGGTTTAATCTTACAAGTCAAATGTCTCAAATCAAAGAAGCAATTCAACAAGAAATTACTTCTGGAACAAATAGTCATGCAGGATTATTAGCTGGTAAGGAATTGTTGGATAATGACAAGGAAGTAGAAGCTCAAAGGAAATATATGGTTTTTGTAAGTGATGGTATTACTTATATGTATAATCAAGAACCAACAGTTAACGCTTGGTCTTTTGAAAATGATGGAAGTGTTTTAAATTGGGCAGGTCCTGATAATTTTAAATCTAAATATAGTGATTCCATTCCTGAATGGAACACATATTTTAAAAATGTAAAGAATCAATTAGAAAGTCAAGGTAATAAATATGATTATATTTATGGGCAAACATCAACAGTTTCAACACCTGTATTAGAATCGAATCAGTATTTAAATTCAGTTGATAAAGCACTTTATTATACGAATGATACGTATCAAAATATGAAAGAAGAAGGGTATCATTGTTATGTGATGAAGGCTAATGGTCAAAGTCATTATCCTTGGGCAACTTCTTTTATGGAATACTTATCAAATAATGAAGAAGTTTCTTTTGATGCTATTCAAAATGATATTTATTATTTATTAGATAAAGGAAGTTATGTTGAAGATTATATTGGTCAAGGAAAAGATCAATTTGGAAATGAATATAATTTTGATTTTGTTAATGAAGTTAATCAATTTTATATGATGGTTGGTCAAAAGAAATATACACCAGAAATGATAGAAGATGATACATGTTATCATTATGGATTTAATAAGCAAAATGATGGTTATGATTATGAACTTTACTATTATTCTGGAGTAGAGGAACATTTTATTTGGAAAATGAATGTTCCTGTTACACAATTTGATCCAGTTCAACTTATTTATACTGTTATACTAACAAATCCTCAAGAACAAGCAGGAGAATATGGTTACTATGATGAAGATGGTCATTTAAATAAAGATAATTTAAAGACGAATATTCGAGCTACTTTACATCCTGTAGATAGTAATGGAAATGCTTTAGAAATTGAAGATTTTTTAAATCCGACAGTAAGCTATAGTGTTCAAAATACAAAAATTCAAGAGAATCCTAAACAAGAAACAAAGATACAAACAGCTAAAAAAAGTGTAAAAACAGGGGATGAACAAATGATTTATCCTTATATAGTACTTTCTCTACTAACAATTTCAATTGTATCTGTGCTTAAAAGAAGATTAGAAGAATAATCTTCTTTTTTCTTTGATTTTATATCTTTATTGACAGTTGTTTTTAAGTTTTTCCATCGATTTTATAAATGAAAATGTATTTATTTTTAATAAGAAAAAATCCGACAAACTTTATAATATCTCCTTTTTATTATTTAAACAAAGAAGGAGGAAGATTATAAAAAAATTAATACAAATAAGTATTTGTTTGATGATTTTAATTTTAAATATGCATACAGTTAAAGCTATGAATTATCAAGCACAAATACAAGATCATTATTATGAATCATTTCAAGAAGCTATCAAGGATATTTTAGATGAAAAACAAAAAGGACCGATTTATTTATTAGATGATGTTATTTTAGATATAGGAACTATTAATAAAGATATTGAAATTATAGGAAATCATCATCAAATATCAGTTCCCTGTCAAAGTCAAACAAATGATAGTGAAAGTCAAGGACGTTTAAATATACAGGCACATTTAACATTTAATCAATGTAATGTACAATTTAATAATATGTATTCATCTGGAAATAATACATGGTCGGTTGTTATGTCTTCAACTGGTGTTTTAGATTTAATCAATCAATCGCATGTTTCTTTTGTAAATTATGGTATCTATGCGAGTAATGGTGCGATTATTAATGTAGATCATTCTAGTCTTGTTATTCAAAATTGTACAAATCAAGCTATTGTTAAAGGAAATTTAAATATTACAAATCAAGGAAGTGTATCACTTTTAAATAATGAAGTTGGTTATAATATGTATAGTGGTAATCAACTTTATGTAGATGAAACATCTTCATTAAAAATGAATGAAAATAAAAATTGTGCCCTTTTAAGTCAAGGTAAACAAAAACGTACAATGATTGTTAAAAAAGGAGGAAAGCTAGAAGCTCAATATAATGGAAGTCAGTATCAAGCAAGTGATGATGAATCTAAATATTATGCTCAAACATCTGCTTTAAATTTTGGAGTTTATGGATGGTATGAAAGAGCACAAAAAATATATTTTTATCCTAATTCAGATGATGTTATTTTTGAAGATGGTGCCAAAGTAAATATTTCTCATAATTATGTAAGAGGTATTTCTAATTATGGAAATCTTTATCTTGGTAATCAAACTATTATTACTTCAAATGGAGGTTATCAAAAAGGTAATCCACTTGATACATGTCGTGTAGGTAAAGGTGGAGGAATTTATAATGCTGGAAAGTTAACATTATCTAATACAGTTTTATATAACAATCATGCACGTTTAGCTGGTGATGATCTTTATGGAGAAGAAACAGGCTCAGTTTATTTGAGTACGGTAGGTAATAATTGGATTTTAGATGATTGTAATCATAAAATAGATGGTTGGTATCAAGATACGTTACAACACAGATGGGATGGAGATCATTTAGATCGATTATATCTTGTAAATATAGAAAAGAATCAAACATATCATGCCTTAGAAGCTAAAGCCGCACATGGAATCATTAAAGAAGACATTAAAACAGAAATAACACCTACGGAATTAGTCAAGGTACAAGCTGTTAAAACAGGAGATACAACACCAATGGATTATTGGTATACACTTATAGGTCTTTCATTAACTGTTATGCTTTTATTCTTTATTAAATATGTGATGAAAAAACGCGATTAGTCGCGTTTTGTTTTTGTTTGTGGTATGATAGCGTGGGTGATGAAAATGTTAGTGTCGATGACAGATATAACAAAGTATAATGGAGAAAGATGTATTTTAGATCAAATAGAATTACATATTGAAGATAAAGATAAAATAGGAATCTTAGGAGTTAATGGGACTGGCAAATCAACGCTTTTGAAGATTATTTCAGGTATTGAAGATTATCAAGGGAAAATGACTTATCAAAAGGATTTACGTATTAATTATTTACCACAAACACCTTTGTATAATGAAATGGATACAATTATGGAAACAGTTTATAAACAAATTGATTCAAAAGATATTCATGATTTTGAAATAAAGGCTCAATTAGGTAAGTTTGGAATTTATGATGAAAATCAAAAAATCAAAGAACTTTCAGGAGGACAACTTAAAAGAGTAGCTTTAGCGATTGCTTTAATGAAGCCTTGTGATTTATTAATTTTAGATGAACCAACCAATCATTTAGATAATAGTATGATTGAATATTTAGAAAAGTTTTTAATAAAATGGTCAAAAGGATTATTAATGGTAACTCATGATCGTTATTTTTTAGAAAGAGTAGTAAATCGTATTGTTGAAATAGATCATGGACAAGTTTATAACTATGAAGCCAATTATTCAAAATATTTAGAACTGAAACAATTAAGATTAGAAACACAACTTTCTAGTCAAAGAAAAAGAAAACTCTTTTTAAAGAAAGAACTTGAATGGGTACGCGCTGGTGTACAAGCACGTACAACTAAAAGTAAAGACCGTCTGCAAAGATTTGAAGAATTATCAAAAGTAAAAGATATAGAAGTGAATGGGAAAATTGAAATGATTCATACGTTCTCTCGTCTTGGTAAAAAGACGATCGAACTTCATGAAATTTCTAAAAGTTTTGAACAAAAGAAACTCTTTGATGAATTTTCTTATATGTTTAAACAACATGATCGTATTGGAATATTAGGAGATAATGGAACAGGTAAATCAACATTATTAAATATTCTTACAGGAAGTTTAAAAAGTGATACAGGGTATGTTGAAATTGGAGAAACTGTACGTTTTGGTTATTTTAAACAAGGATATGATGATTTACCAATGAATAAAAAAGTCATTGATTATATTCAAGAAATTTCTAATGATTTTAAGGTGGATGGACAAGGATTATCAGCTAAAGATATGTTAGAAAGATTTTTGTTTGATGCTAGATTACAACATACACCAATTTCTCGTTTATCTGGTGGAGAAAGAAGAAGACTTTATTTATTACGTGTATTAATGATGATGCCAAATGTTCTTGTTTTAGATGAACCAACGAATGATTTAGATATTGATACACTTAATATATTAGAAGATTATTTAGATCATTTTGAAGGAATTATTATTACAGTTAGTCATGATCGTTACTTCTTAGATCGTATTTGTGATGGTTTATTTATTTTACAAAATCAACATTTAAGATATGTTAATGGGGGTTATAGTCAAAATCTAGATACTTCTACTAAAGAAGAAAAAGAAAAAGGACAAGGGGCTTTGGCTTATAAACAAAGTAAGCAAAATAAAATCAAAATGACATATATGGAAAAGAAAGAATTTGAAGGAATTGAAGATGTCATTATGGATTTAGAAACAAAATTAAATGAAGTTGAAGAAAAGATGAATGGTGTTACTGATTTTAAAGAAATTGATGAGCTTTCTAAACAAAGAGATGAAATTCAAAATCAAATTGATGAAAAGAATGAACGTTATCTTTATTTGTTAGAATTACAAGAACAAATTGAAAATCAATAATTGACCTTTGTATATACATGTAGGATAATAGAAATATGAAAAGGAAGGTTTGAGGAATGAAAAGATTATTAAGTTGTACAAGTAGTGAAATGTTGAAAATGGATGGTCAAGAATTAAAACAAGCAATTCTTGCTAGTGAAGGAAGAACTGTGATGACAGAAACAGTTGTTGCGATTGAACCTTTATTAGGAGATCTTACAAATGCTGAACTTGCTGTTTCATTTGGAAGTGACATGGTTTTATTAAATTGTTTTGATTGTAATAATCCAGAAATCAAAGGGTTACCAGAATGTGATAATCCTGTAGAAAAATTAAAAGAAATCGTTGGTCGTCCAATTGGATGTAATCTAGAACCAGTTGATTTAGAGGCTGAATTAATGGAAGAAAGACGTGTGATTTCTACAGGTAGACAAGCAAGAAAAGAAACTTATATTAAAGCTCAAGAATTAGGTTTCAACTTTATTTGTTTAACAGGAAATCCAGGAGTTGGAGTTTCAAATCATTCAATTTGCGAAGCAATCAAAGAAGCTAAAAAATATTTTAAAGGATTAATTATTGCAGGGAAAATGCATGCAGCTGGAATCGATGAACCAATCGTTGATATGGATAGTATCAAAGAGTTCATTGAAGCAGGGGCAGATGTTATTTTAATGCCAGCAGTTAATACAGTTCCAGGTTTATCTGAACAAGAAGTGACTGAAGCTTGTCGTTATATTAAAGCTCATGGGGCTTTATCATTAAGTGCGATTGGAACAAGCCAAGAAGGTGCAGATGAAGGAACAATTCGTGAAATTGCTTTATTAAATAAAAGATGTGGAATTGATATTCAACATATTGGGGATGCAGGATTCTGTGGTATTGCTTTACCTGAAAACATTATGGCATTATCAATTGCGATTCGTGGTAAAAGACATACATATCATAAGATTGCTTCATCTATTAATAGATAAAGTGTTATTTATGTTTGAAAGATGTCGTTTAAGTTGTAGATAATGAAAGAACGGTTGATTTATAATACATTAATCATAGATCAATCGTTTTTATATGGAGGTCATTATGAAAAAGGCTCTTATTATTGTATTTATAATGTGTTTATTAGGGATGATTTTTTTATCAGGAAGTATTGGGATATTTTATGAACCTGTGGAAGTTTCATTAGTAAGCATTCTTTTTGTTGTTTTAATTTTTCTTATCATCGCTTATAAGCTATATAAAAAGAAAAGAAGATAGTTGGGAGAGTGTCAAAGACATTCTCTTTTATGTTATAATGGATAAGGTGATAAACATGAAACATATCTTTATATTAAAACCAGATACTTCAAAGAGCTTGGTTAATTGTATTGTATCTTTGATGCAAGGAAAACGATACGAATTACGTTATACTAAAGATTTAGATGATGCAAGAAAGATTGCCTTATCTTATCAAGATGAAAAAGAAGTTTGTCGTTTATATGCGATAGGTGGCGATGGTTTTGTTCATAAGGTGGTCAATGGCATGGTAGGGTCTTTTCATGAACTTGTTGTCATTCCGCAAGGAACAGGTAATGATTTTGCTAGAAGCATCTACAAGAATTTAGATGCGATAAAGATTTTTAAAGAGTCATTAAATAAACAAGCAAGGCCTATTGATGTAATTCAATGTAAAGAAGATTTGTATTGTATCAATGTTTTTTGTTGTGGTTTAGATGCTGATGTTGGGAATTTAGTGAATACAAATCGTAAGACAACCTTATTTCCAAGAATTATGCAGTATAGTTTAACGATTTTAGACAAGATCTTTCATTTAAAATTTTATCCAACTGATATTTATACATATAATAAAGATATTTATCAAGGTAATGTTTTGATTTGTACCTTTTGTAATGGTCATTATTTTGGTGGTGGCTATCAAGCTGGTTATTATTCATCTTTAGAAGATGGTATGATTGATATGTCGGTGGTACCAGAAATATCTAAAAAAGAATTACCATATTATTTAAAAGGACTGATCACCAATACATTACATAAAACAAAAAAATTTCAACATTTTAAAGAAGATGATGTTTGGGTCAAAACCCATCAATATGTTAATATTGATGGTGAAAAATATGAACCAGGAACATATCACTTAAAATGTTTACATAAAAAAATTCAATTAGTTTATTAAGGAGATTACTATGGAAATAGATTTAAAAACAGATTCACGTAAGGTTAAACCAGGAGATACTTTTATTGCGATTAGAAATGTTAATCGTGATGGACATGATTATATTCCTCAAGCTATTAAAAACGGGGCAACAAAAGTAATTGTTGAAGAAGGAAATTATGATGTTGAAACTGTTGTTGTTGAAGATACAAGAGCATATTTAAAAGATTATTTGTATGAACATTATTACCCTTATTTCAAAGATATGAAATTAATTGGAGTTACTGGAACAAATGGTAAAACAACGATTGGTTATATGATGTATCAAATGATGACGATGCTTGATATTCCTTGTGCATATATGGGGACTATAGGTTTTTATTATTGTGGGAACTTTATTAAAATGGTTAATACCACACCAGATGTTGATGTACTTTATGATTATTTTATTAAAGCAAAAGATGCCGGGTGTAAAGTATTAGTGATGGAAGTTTCTTCACATGCGCTTGCGAAAGATCGTATTCATGGCTTAGAATTTGATGAAGTTGCTTTTACAAATTTAACACAAGACCATTTAGATTTTCATAAAACATTAGAAAATTATGCGAATGCCAAACAACTCTTATTTAAAAAGACCAGAGGAAAGAAAATTGCTGTCATAAATGGTGATGATCCACATGCTTCACATTTTGAATTAGAAGGTAATCAAAATCTTTTGATTTCTGATCAAAAAGGTGATGTTCTCATTCAAAATATTGAATTTTCTCATTTAGGGACAACTTTTACTTTTAAATATCAAGAAAAAGAATATCAAACACATATTCAAATGGTAGGAAGATACAATGTTTATAACTATCTTACAGCGATGCTTTTAATTCATGAATTAGGATATGAAATTGATGCTATTTTAGCCTTAAATACAAAATTAAAAGCCCCTAAAGGAAGAATGGAACTTATTGTTTATGGAACAAATGGTATCTTTGTAGATTATGCCCATACCCCTGATGCCACTTTAAATGTTTTAGAAAGTGCTCAAGAATTTAAAAAAGGAAGAATTATTACGATTATTGGTTGTGGTGGGGATCGTGATACGACCAAACGACCAATCATGGGGGAAATTGCCTGCAAACATAGTGACCACGTGATTATTACAGATGATAATCCGCGAACAGAAGATCCTCAAAAAATCATTAATGATATTTTAGTAGGTGTTAGTGGGAATTATGAAGTTATTAATGATCGTCATCTTGCCATTGTTAAGGGAATGAGTTTATTGAAAGAAAATGACATTTTAATGATTTTAGGAAAAGGACATGAAGATTATCAAATTATTGGAACAGAAAAGATTCATTTTTCTGACCAAGAAGAAGTAGAAAAATATATTAAGGAGCATCAAGATGATTAAAATTGCTTTTTTTGATGTCGATGGCACATTGATTAATGTACCTCATCAATTATTAAAACCAACAAAAAGAACAATAGAAGCCTTAAAAGATTTTCAAAAACAAGGAAATTATATTGTCGTAGCAAGTGCTAGAGGAGCAATGCCAGATTGTTTAAAGGAAATTCCTTTTGATGGTTTTATTGGTTGTGATGGTGGATATATTGAATTTCATCAAGAAGTTTTATTAAATAATGTTTTTACTGTGAAAGAGTTAAATCTACAAAATAGTGTCTATGAAGCAACAAATGGACAATATATTATCAGTGAAAGAAATCAAAGTTATTTCAGTGATATGAATGGTGAACTTATCAAAAAACATTTAAGACTTTATACAGGAACAGATAAGCTTCCTGATGATTATGATGATAACTGGCGCTTTCAAAATATCAAAGCCAATACAGTAACCGCTCTTTTCTATAATGCAAAAGACTTACATGAAGCCTTAGATATGTTACCAAAAGAATGGTCTATCAATACTTATGATACAGGACATATTCGTATGGATGTCCATCCTCAAGGTTACACAAAGGGGACAGCGTGTGAATATTTATATCAAAAATTAAATATTCCTAAAGAAAATACGTATGCTTTTGGTGATGGAGAAAATGATATTGAAATGTTGCATCTTGTAGGAACTTCTATTGCGATGGGTAATGCGGATGATGAAGTTAAAAAACATGCTTCTACAGTGACTTTAACAGTGGATGAAGATGGTATTGCTGATTTTTTTGAAAAGGAATTTAAAATCAAATGAGAATTAGAAAAATAAATTTTCAAGAAATAAATTTTGAGTATTGTCCTTATCCTCAATCAATGTATGATTCCATAAAAAGAATAGGACTTTCTTTTCCTATTAAAGTGAATATTATTGATGGTCAATATTATTGTAAAGATGGACATAAACGTCTTTCTATTATTCAAGATTTATTAAAAAATGAAGAAGGTTATGAAAAAAGAAGGGATGTTCCCTATATTATTTATAATGATGGAAGTTCTAGATCTAATGATTGTTGGCGTGATCGCAACATGCATTAGATCTTTTTTCATTTTTTGAAAGTGGAAAGTATGAAAATTTTAGAGGTATATAATAGCTTTGAGGAAGTGAAGTTATGTTATTTAGTAATCGAGATTTAAAAAAATTAATTATTCCGTTAGTGATTGAACAAGTTCTAGCATTAACAATTGGGATGTTTGATACCATGATGGTCTCTCAATGTGGTCAAAGTGCAGTATCAGGTGTCAGTATTGTTGATGGCTTGAATGTATTGATCATTAACATCTTTTCAGCCTTAGCAACAGGTGGAGCTGTTGTTTGTGCGCAGTATATTGGTAAAAAGGATAAAAAGATGGCAAGTCATAGTGCTAAACAACTTTTATTTACGATATTAGGTTTATCACTTGTTATTATGGGATTATGTATTTTATTGAATGGAAAGATTTTAAATTTGATTTTTGGACATATTGGTCATGATGTTATGGCTTATGCTAAAACGTATTTTTTCTTTTCTGCTTTGTCTTATCCTTTTATTGGTTTGTTTAATGGAGGAGCTGCTTTATTTAGATCGATGGGAAATAGTAAAGTAGCAATGACAAATTCATTTTATATGAATATTGGAAATATTGTTTTAAACTATATCTTTATTTTTATTTTAAATATGTCTGTTAAAGGGGCAGCTATTGCAACCTTACTTTCAAGAATGTTCTGTTCGTTTATTATTTTATATATGTTATTAAATAAGGAACATACAATTTATATTGATACATATTTTAAATATCATTTTGATTTTGCAACAGTGAAAAAGATTTTACAAATAGGGATTCCTAATGGTTTAGAAAATGGAATGTTTCAAATGGGGAAAATTCTTGTTCAAAGACTCGTTTCTACTTTTGGAACAGCAGCGATTGCTGCTCATGCGGTAGCGTTTAGTTTAACATCTATTGCAGTTGTTCCAGGAATGGCTTTAGGACTTGCTATTTTAACAGTGGTTGGACAATGTATAGGAGCTAATGATTATCAACAAGCTAAATATTATACAAAGAAACTGATGATTATTGCTTATTTATCAACAATCGTAGCAGCTGGTATTTTATTAGTGGGTGTAAGATACATATTAAAACTTTATGCCTTACCACAAGCAACAGCCAATCTTGCAGTTTCAATGGTTTCACTCCATTGTGTATTTGATTTCTTTATTTGGCCGATGGCATTTTCTTTCCCAAATGCCTTACGTGCAGCCAATGATGCCACTTATACAATGATTGTTTCTACATTTTCAATGTGGACATTCCGTTTTGCTTTAAGTTATGTCTTCGCACTTTATTTACATATGGGCGTTATTGGTGTCTGGTGGGCCATGATTGTTGACTGGATTTTTAGAGCTATTTGTTTTATGATTAGATATAAATCCAATAAATGGATGAATAGAACATTAGTATAGGGGAATATATATGGAAAAAGTAGAATATTATTTTAGAGAAATTTCAAAGATTCCAAGAGGATCTTACAATGAAAAAGCAATTTGTGATTATGTGGAAAACTTTGCTAAAGAAAGAAATATAAAATATGTAAGGGACAAAATGCATAATATCGTGCTTTTTAAAGAAGCAACAAAAGGCTATGAAGATCATGAAACAGTCATGTTAGAAGGACATATGGATATGGTCTGTGAAAAAAATAATGATAGTGATCATGATTTTTCAAAAGATTCCATTGAACTTATTGAAGAAGATGGTTTTTTACATGCCAATAAAACAACATTAGGAGCGGATGATGGTGTTGGTGTTTGTTATATGCTTGCTTTACTAGATGATGAAAGCTTAAAACATCCAGCTTTAGAATGTGTTTTTACCGTTCAAGAAGAAGTAGGACTTAATGGAGCAATGGGTCTTGATAAAAGTATTTTAAAAGCGAAAAAGATGATTGGACTTGATAGGGGGAAAGAAAAAATTATTACTGTAAGCTGTTCTGGAGGAAGAAGAGCTGTTGTTGAAAAAGAACTTTCTTATCTAAAAAACGAATCACCTTGTTATCAACTTTATGTGGGTGGCTTACAAGGTGGACATTCAGGAGGCGTTATTCATTTAGAAAGAGGAAACGCTAATGTGATTATGACACGTGTCTATTATCATCTTTCTTTAAATAACATTGAATTTTTATTAGGAAGTTTTAAAGGTGGTTTAAAAGATAATGCGATTCCTAGAGAATGTGTCAGTATCTTTGCTTCAAATGATGATTTTAAAAAAATCAAAGAAGTTGTTTTAAAAGTAGAAAATGATTTAAAAGAAGAATTAAAAGAAAGTGATGAACATGTATTTGTTCGTTTAGAAAAGGTAGATTCTTTAAATGAAGTGATTTCAGTTAAAGAAAGCCAAGATATTATTTCAATGATGTATTTAATGCCTAATGGCTTTATGCATAAATCTTTAAAAATGGATCTTACCAATATTTCTTTAAATATGGGTGTAGTGGAAATGAATGAAAAATTCAATATTTATTTTTCAATTCGTTCTCCAATGGAATCGGCTAAAGATGAATTATCAAACAAATTGAGTTTAATTGCATCAATGTTTCAGGCAAAATATGTTTTAGATAATAACTATCCAGGATGGAATTACGATGAAGGTTCAAAACTTAGAAAACAATATGTTGATTTTGTAAAAGAAACAGAAGGAGTTACTTTAAAAGAAGAAGGAACTCACAGTGGATTAGAAACAGGTATTTTTAAAGGAGCACTTGGTAATCTCGATATTATTACTTTAGGACCTGATATGTTTGATATTCATACACCTGATGAAAGATTAAATATGAATTCATTTTATAAATGTTATCAAAGATTAATTCATTTTTTAGAGAGATTATAAGATGTTAGAACTTATTAAAGTAAAATATGATCAAGATATCAAAAAACAATTAGAAAAAAGATTTATTGCTTTTGACGTAGAAACAACAGGTTTGAATCCAAAAGAGGAAAGAATTATTGAATTAGGAGCTGTTCTTTTTGAAAATGGACAAGCTATTCAAAAATTTAATACACTTGTCAATGCTGAAGTAGAAGTCTCTGAGTTTATTTCTAATTTGACACATATTACCAATGAGATGTTAGAAAATCAACCACGAGAAGAAAAAGCATACGAGATGTTCCAAGAGTTTATGAAAGAGGCTCTTGAAGGCAAAGTGATTGTTTGTGCGCATAATGCGAAATTTGATATGTCGTTTTTAAGAGAAACTTTTTATAGATTAGACTTAGATGGAAAAATTTGTTATGTAGATACTTTACAACTTTCAAGAAAATATATCCATGGACCATATAATTATAAGCAAGGAACAATAGCTCATTATTTGCATATAAAAAATGAAAATGCACATCGTGCTTATGATGACGCTTATGTGTGTGGTCAAATATTAAACTATATACTAAAGGGAAGCAATTAAGCTTCCCTTATATAATATCATTTAATAAATTAACAGCAGCCATGGCATCTTTTGTATAGTAGTCAGCTTGGATATCTTGAGCGATATCTTCTGTTAAGACAGCACCACCAACAAAGATAGGACACATCTTTTCTTCTTGTTTTAAAAGATGAATAGTTTCTTCCATAGAAACAACAGTTGTTGTCATTAAAGCAGATAATCCAATGGCTTTAGGTTGATGTTTATGATAAGCTTCTAAGATTGTTTTAGAAGGAACATCTTTTCCTAAATCAATCACTTGATAACCATAACTTTCTAAAACAACTTTTACTATATTTTTTCCAATATCATGGATATCTCCATGAACAGTTGCAATTAAAACAGGGCCTTTAGAAGATTCAGTTGTTTTAAAAGTTTGTTTGATAACATCAAAAGCAATTTTACTTGCTTCTGCAGATTGAATAAGCTGAGGTAAAAAGATTTTACCTGTTTCATAATCTTTTCCTATTTGATCTAAAGCAGGAATAAGTATTTCATTGACGATTGCTAAACCATCTTGTTTTTCTAAAGCAAGTTCCGTTGCTTTTTTGACTTCATCTTTTAATCCATGTAAAACAACATCATTTAATGAAAATGAAGCAGTTTGTTTTGGTAATACAACTTGACTTTGAGCTTGTTTTTGAATGTAATTTGTTGCATCTTGATCATAATTATAAAGTACATTAAATGCATCAATTGTATTCATTAATTCTTGATCTAATGGGTTGATAATTGGTAAATCAAGTCCAGCAGACATAGCCATTGCTAAGAATGTTTTATTAAGTAAAGGACGATTTGGTAACCCAAAAGAAACGTTACTTACTCCTAAAACAGTATGGACACCCAATGTTTTAACCATAGAAACAGCTTTGATTGTTTCCATGACTTCTTTTTGTTGAGCAGAAGCGGTTAAAACAAGACAGTCAATAATGATATCTTTTTTGTCAATGCCATATTCTTTTGCTTTGTTAATAATCTTTTTAGCGATTTCAAATCTTTGCTCAGCCTTTGGAGGAATGCCATTTTCATCTAAGGCTAAGCCAATGACAACACCACCATATTTTTTTACAACAGGGAAGACGGCTTCCATGGTTTCATCTTTCCCATTGACAGAGTTAATAAGTGGTTTTCCATTATAATAACGACAAGCTTCTTCAATTGCTTGGAAATTAGAACTATCAATTTGTAAAGGAAGTTGAATAACTTCTTGTAATAATTTAATAACATGCTTCATAACTTTTGGTTCATCAATACCAGGTAAACCGACATTGACATCTAAAACATGAGCTCCTGCTTGTTCTTGTTTGATGGCTTCTACAACAAGTTCATCATAACGTTCTTCTTTTAAAGCCGTTTTTAATTTTTTCTTTCCTGTTGGATTTAATCTTTCTCCACAAACAACAACATGTTTTCCAAATTCAACAGTTGTTGTTCCTGAAGAGACACGTGTCAACGAAGAAACTTCTCTTGGAGTCACTGTTGTTGGGCAGTTTTCTTTTAATTTTTGAATAAATTCAGGGGTTGTTCCACAACATCCACCAACGATAGCGATTCCTTTTTTGACAAGAGGAACGATTGCCTCAATAAATTCATCTGCTTTCATTGGATAAACGGTTTGTCCGTCTTCTAAAAGAGGGAGACCCGCATTTGGTTGAATCATCACAGGGAAAGAGGTACTTTCTAAAATATTTTCAATAATAGGAGCCATTTCATTTGGTCCTAAAGAACAGTTAATTCCTAAAGCGTCCACTTTTAATCCTTCTAAGACATTGACCATTGTAAGAGGATCACAGCCTGATAAACTACGTCCATTTGTTTCAAAGGTCATTGTTGCAAAAACAGGAAGATCACTACATTCTTTGACAGCTAAAATACTCGCTTTTAATTCATAAATATCTGTCATTGTTTCAAATAAAACAACATCAATATCCTCTTTTACAAGTTCTACCATTTGCTTAACGCTTTGATAAACTTCATCAAAAGTTAAAGTTCCCATCGGTTCCATCAGTTTTCCAATAGGACCAATATCTAAAGCAATATAAGCTTCTGGTTTGATTTTTTTAGCTTCTTTTGCATTTTGAATAGCCGCTAAAATCACTTCTTGATAACTATATTTATGTTGTTCTAATTTAAGGGGATTTGCGCCAAATGTATTGGTTGTAATAAAATCAGCTCCTGCTTTTAAATAACGATGATGGATATCAATAATTATTTTAGGATGTTCAATATTATAATATTCTGGAATTTCTCCAGCCTTCATTCCTAGTTCTTGAAGTTGTGAACCAAAACCACCATCAAAAATAAGAAGATCTTTATTTAATCTTTCGCGTAACATGTTTGACCTCTCTTTCTAAAATTACAATCTTTTATATGTAAACAATTCTGACATGTTTTTTCTTTTCTGTTATCACCTAAACCAATCAAACCAATCATTGATTTTTGTGGTAATAAAATATTACTTTCTTGGACAGTTAAACCAATTTTTTTAGAACTTTCGATAATGAAAGCAAGCTCTTTATTGAGTTCAATAGGGACACGACCATAACCAGGACAAAAACGAAACGTTCTTTTTCCAATAAAGTTATTATTTTCAAATGCATCACATTTCACTTCTAAAAAACTACTTGCGACAGCATCAAAAATCGTCGCTTTGGTCATGTCAATATGACTGTAATAATGAGATCTTTTTTCTACCTGTAATCCTAAAGTACAGCCAATAATAACAACATCATGACAATTTTGAAATAAATCATTCAAGTCTGGATAATCGAGATTTAAAGAAATTTCATCAATTCTTAAAGGATGAAAAGAAAGAGGAAATTTACGATAAGTTACTCTAAAAGAACTCATTTTTTCAATTTCCTCTATGCATTCATCAATCAAAACATTCATTTTTTCATCAAGTATTTGATGATGATATCCTAAATACTTTAAAGCATTTTCTTTAATCTTTGAAAAATTCATCACGAATATATTCTGTTCTTTTTAAAATTTCTTTTGCAATCTCTGGTTTATTCATTGTATAAATATGTATTCCATCTACACCATGAGTCATTAAATCGATGATTTGATAAGTTGCATAGTGTAAACCAACTTCCCTTCCCGCTTTAGGATTTCCAGCAAAACGATCAATCATCGCTGCTAAATCAAACGGAACAGAACAATTTGACATTTTTGCGATATTTTTTAACTGTTTTGGATTATGAGCAGGCATAATTCCTGCAAGAATAGGGACATGGATTCCAATTTTTCTTGCTTCTCTGACTAGACGATAATAATATTGATTGTCATAAAAAATTTGTGTAACGAGGTATTTTGCACCAGCATCGACTTTTTTCTTTAGGTTTAAAAGATCTTCTTCAAAGTTTTTAGCTTCATAATGTGTTTCTGGATAACATCCACCAGATAAACAAAAATCATTAGGAAAGTTTTCTTCAATGAATTCATTTAATTCACTGGCATATTTAAAATCACCATGATTAATACCATCACTATCTTTAGGATAATCGCCACGTAAAGAAAGGACATTTTCGATACCATTTTCTTTAAGTTCTTCTAGAATTTCTTTGATTTCATCTTTTGTATTATTCATACATGTTAAATGAGCTACAGATTCAATACCATATTTATTTTTAATGGTTGACGCAATCTTACATGTATTTTTAGATGTAGAACCATTTGCTCCATATGTAACAGAAATAAAATCTGGATTTAATTTTGCTAGTTCATCAATGGTTGCATAAATAGACGTGATATCATTTTCATTGTTT
>ERZ773252.1198-NODE-1198-length-26606-cov-6.859252_pt1 | contig 26606 bp, 17 predicted proteins | sample MGYA00580517_ERZ773252 | MGnify/ENA primary metagenome ERZ773252 (study PRJEB29015, sample SAMEA2737766) | human gut metagenome | biome: human gut; feature: human-associated habitat; material: faeces | place: China | collected 2012 ...
AGGGTATTTTTCGATTTTTACCCCAAAAACCCAAACTTCACTTTGACAATTTAGCTTTTCTGTAATTAGATTATAATATATACATAGTCCAATAATACGGACTTTTCTCTCTTCACAATCAATAAGTTATTGTATAGTCTTGAAAAAGCAATAATTTTAAGATATAATTTAGACTGAACAGATTTGCAAAAAGGAGCGTAGAATTATGAATAAATGCAAAACGTACATAGCAATAGACTTAAAATCATTCTACGCGTCCGTTGAATGCAGAGAAAGAAGCCGTGACCCGCTAACCACAAATCTTGTTGTAGCCGATCCGAGTCGGACAGAGAAAACAATCTGTCTTGCCGTATCTCCGTCACTAAAAAAATACGGATTATCTGGACGAGCAAGATTATTTGAAGTCATACAAAAAGTTAATGCTGCAAATAATATACGAAAGCTTAAAGCACCGAACCACGTTTTTAGCGATTCTTCTGATGACAGTACTGAACTTCAGAAAAATCCGTCACTCAAGATAGATTACATAATTGCTCCACCACGTATGGCACGCTATATGGAATACAGTACAAAGATTTATAATATCTATCTTAAATACATCGCACCGGAGGATATTCACATTTATTCGATTGATGAGGTATTTATAGATGTAACGCATTACCTTTCGACATACAATATGACTGCTCGTGAACTTGCAATGACAATGATACAAGATATTTTATCTACAACAGGAATAACCGCAACAGCCGGAATCGGAACAAATATGTATCTTTGCAAAATAGCAATGGATATAGTCGCAAAACACATTGAGCCGGATAAAAACGGTGTACGAATTGCCGAACTTGACGAAATGTCATACCGAAGACTGTTATGGAATCATAGACCTATTACAGATTTTTGGAGAGTCGGTCGTGGTTATTCAAAGAAATTAGAAAAAATCGGACTTTACACTATGGGTGACATTGCAAGATGTTCTATCGGTAAACCGACTGATTACTATAATGAAGAACTGTTATACAAGCTTTTCGGTATAAACGCCGAACTGCTTATCGACCATGCTTGGGGTTACGAGCCTTGCACAATGGAAGATGTCAAAACATACAAACCCGAAACAAACAGTATATCCTCGGGACAAGTATTACATTGTCCGTATGAGTTTGATAAAGCAAGATTAGTTGTAAAAGAAATGACCGACCTTATGGTGCTTGACTTGGTGGATAAAGGACTTGTGACAAATCAAATCGTGCTTACAATCGGCTATGATATTGAAAATATTACAGATAAAAACAGAAGTCAAAATTATAAAGGTACAGTTACAACGAACTATTACGGTAAAAAAGTTCCGAAGCCTGCTCACGGAACAACAAATCTTCCAAAGCAAACATCGTCCACTACACTTATCACAAATGCAGTTATGGAATTGTACGATAAAATTGTAAACAAGAAATTGCTTATCAGAAGAATTAATATTGTGGCTAACAAGCTTGTCGATGAACACAGTGTAAAAAACGCAAACAAATATGAACAGCTTGACCTTTTTACCGATTATGAGATTTTAAAGAAACAACGCGAAAAAGAAAATGCCGAATCAGAGCGAGAAAAACGTATGCAGAATACAATACTTGATATAAAAAAGAAATTCGGCAAAAATGCCATTCTTAAAGGAATGAATCTTCAAGAAGGTGCAACCGCCAAAGACCGCAACAATCAAATAGGCGGTCACAAGGCATAATTTTTAAGGAGAATTACCATATGGAAAACATTAGTCACAAATATGATGACATAATCAATCTGCCCCACCATGTTTCAAAAAAGCACCCACAAATGTCGCTTCATGACCGTGCGGCACAATTTTCACCGTTTGCAGCTCTTACGGGACACAAAGCGGCAATTAATGAAACCGCCCGTTTGACCGATGAAAAGCAGATATTAAGCGAAGATGTCATTGCCAAACTCAATGAACAGTTAAATTTAATTAAAGAGAATATCGGTACAAATCCAATCGTGACAATAACATACTTTGTTCCCGATGATAGAAAATCAGGCGGTGCATACATATCCAATACCGGTGTTGTAAAGAAAATAAACGAATACAATCACACTGTTATTTTGACCGACAAAACAGTTATTCCAATCGAGCAAATTAGCGAAATGCAAAGCGATATTTTCAGCGAAATATATTAATGATTTTGCAATTTATGCGATGAAGAGTAAATCGGCAGTGATACAAAAATTAAAAATACCGTGTATATCCATATAATTCTTACACCGCACACGCCTATAACGCTAAAGTATAGACATAGCCTCGGATTATCAGCATAAAATAGTCCAAGAATATGTCCGCCCCCAGCTCCAAAAAACAAGAGTAGACAAAATCTTTATGATTTTGTCTACTCTTTAATATTATCTCCAAACTTCTTCTGCGATTTCTTTTACAAGCTGCAATTTTGCCCACTGTTCTTCTTCTGTAAGTTTATTACCTATTTCGCATGACGCAAAACCGCATTGTGGACTTAGGCACAATCTGTCAAGAGAAATATATTTTTGTGCCTCTTTTATTCTCGCGATTACGTCGGCTTGATTTTCAAGTTTCGGTGACTTTGTTGTTATAAGTCCCAACACGACTTTCTTATCGCCGTTGACGTGTTCCAAAGGCTCAAAGCCTCCCGAACGCTCGTCATCAAATTCAAGATAATATGCATCTACATTTTCCTTTTCAAACAATACCTCTGCAACCGAATCATATGCACCTGCACTTGCGTATGTTGAATGGAAGTTACCTCTGCAAACGTGAGTAGTAATTGTCATATCGTTTGGTTTGTCCTCTATTGCAAGGTTATTTATCTCTACCAAAAGTTCTTGAATATCCTTCAATCCTTTTTTATCCGTACCGAACAATTCTTCTGCTCTCGGATCTACAAGCATTCCCCATGAGCAGTCGTCAAGCTGTAAATTGCGACAGCCTGCATCATACAAATCCGCGATTACCTTTTTATATCCGTTTGCAATATCATCTGCCAACTTATGAGTGCTGTCATAATACTTTGACGTGTTTTCCAACGCAAACGGCATTATCATTTGTTCAATAAACTGTGCCGGTGCGGGAATTGTCTGCTTTGCAACAGTATTTTCATCTTCAAATTGCTTTACAAATTTAAAATGCTCCACGAAAGGATGTACTTTTGAAAGTCCTACTTTTCCGCAAAGGTATGTATCATCAATCATTGCGTCTTCGCCGTGAAACGGTAAACCTGTTTTCGTTTTTTCATGTGCCACACCGTCAAATCCCCACATAAAATCCAAGTGCCATGTCGCACGTCTGAATTCTCCGTCCGTAATGACGTGATAGCCTAATTCTTTTTGTTTATTGATAAGTCTTTCGATTTCCTTATCTTCAACAGCTTTTAATTCGTCAGCCGAAATTTTTCCGTTTTCAAAACCCTCCCTTGCCACTTTTAAATTTGCAGGTCTTAAAAAGCTGCCTACAAAGTCATATCTGAATGGTATTTGTTTGCTCATTTCTGTTACCTCCTGTGTTTTAATTTACATTAAGTATAACAGAAAATACGGAAATAGAAAAATATATATTATCATCATTTATCCATAGTTTTAATCTATTGATAAATGATTTTTCAATACATTCAAATATGAAACTCCGTATCGGCTAAGAACAGAATTTTTTCGTGTTAAAATTCCGATACGCATACTGCAATCTGATTTTAACGGCTTTGAAATAATGTTTTCACCGTTTAATTCCGTATCTATAATACCCGAACAAACCGTAAAACCGTTAAGGCCGATAAGCAGATTAAATAATGTTGCTCTGTCACGCACCATAATATTTTTAGGAAATTCAAGCGAACTCAAAAATTCCTCCGAAAAGTAAAATGAATTGTGTTTTCCCTGTTCAAACACCAAATACGGATACGGCATTAAGTCTTGAATTGTTATTTCATCTTTGTCTGCAAGAGGGTGATTGTTTGATATGAAAACGTGCGGTTTAGCAACATATAATTCTTCAAAATTCAAGTCATTTTTATTAATAAGTTTGCTCAAAACTGCCTCATTATGCTCACTCAAATACAATATTCCTATTTCACTTCGTCCGACTGCCACATCATCTATAATTTCATACGTCTGTGTTTCACGCAAAATAAAGCTGTATGCGTCCGCATCATATTCCCTTATAACGTCCACAAACGCATTAACCGCAAATGAATAGTGCTGACATGACACAGAAAATCTCGGTTTCTGATTTCTCTCACCTTTAAAATGTTCCGTCATAACGTCCGTCTGCTCCAAAATCTGACGTGCATATGAAAGCAATGTTTCTCCGTCCCTTGTCAGCTCTACGCCCTTATTGGAACGAATGAATGCCGTTATTCCCATTTCTTCTTCAATATTGTGAATTGCAGAGGTAAGGCTCGGCTGTGCTATAAATAACTTTTCAGCCGCCTCCGTTATATTGCCACACTCCGCTACCGTTACTATGTATTTTAATTGTTGCAGTGTCATTGTATATCCCTCATTCTATACTGAATATGTTTATTATATCATATTCACGTAAAAATACAATAAGAGTCTATCATAAAGATAAACTCTTATTAAAACCATTATTTACATAATCTCATAAATACCGACGCGGCTTGTGCTCTCGTTGTGCCGGCTTTAGGATTAAAGTTTCCGTTTTCGTCACCGGTCATTATTCCTGCACAATATGCCCATTTTACAGAATCAGTCGCATAATCCGCAATATCTTTTACATCAGAATATGTAATTTCATCACTGTCTAAATTATATCCCTTAGTTTTTGCATAGCGATATAATACAGCCGCCATTTGTTCACGAGTTATATCACTGTTAGGGTCAAATTCCGTTTCTGTTTTACCGCTTACAATATCATTGTTATAAGCCCATAAAACAGCTTTAGCATACCAAGCATCATCAGCTACATCACTGAAATTCAATTCACCGTCTACTGTCGGTTCATTTTCTATACGATACAATGCCGAAACGAACATTGCACGGGTTAATGTAATGTCAGGAGCAAATTCACTGTCGCTTACACCTGTCATAAAGCCTTTGTCATACGCATACTTGACAGCTTGATAGAACCACATATTTTCCGTTACATCAGTAAACCACACTGTTTGAGTATTATCTTTTTCAGGTGCAGTCGTAGGTATAACAGTAGGTGCTATTGTCGGTTTGGCTGTTGATGTACCGCCACCCGAACCGGAACCACCGCTTTGAGGCTGTTTTGTGGCAGTCGGAGTGACTGTCGGAGTCGGTTTAGGTGTTGAATCTGTATCTTTTGCGTCTAACCACCTATTATAAAGTGAACCGTCACCTGTTTTATCAGATTCACTCCAATCGGCAACCTCCTGACGGTAATCGTCAACATAATGCCATACGATTTCTTCATCACCTGTCAATTTATACTCATTCAATCCCAATGAAGGGTGACTGCCGTTTACAGTATACATCCAACCGGAATATTTACCGTTTGTAAATTCACCAAGCCAATATCCTTCCGGTGATTGGATTGTACTGATATATCCGTTTTCCCAACCACGATATTTTAAGCCGTTATCGTCAAGTGCTTGTTTGAATACATCTCCCACTGTACTTCCTAATTTCACTTCATACTCTTTTTCAGGAATCCATGTTTGGTATGTATTCTTTGTATCTTTTGTCAAGACAAAGCCACTTCCGAGATTTTCTTCACCGATAAGTCTGAAACTTACATTTATCTTTTCAACATCATCAGGATTTTCTTCTACATTCATCAATACAGCCGCATATGTATACGGACTTGATTTTGCATACAGATATGCCTGACCTATTCCATGTCCGACTGCAACACCGTTTTCTATTGAAACAACGTTTTCGTCACTGCTCTTTACTTCTGAATTTGACGAAACATTTGCAGTACCGTTTACAATTATATCGCTGTTATCTACTTGCAAATCAACGGTTTCAGCAGAATATTCGTCTAATTCTGCTTTTGTGATTGCAGTGATACCGTCAATATCACCTTTACAGCTGTCGTTTGCATTATTTTTATCGTCACTCAACCAATAATTTTCGCAAACAACGCTGTTTATATCATAGTTAGAATTAACATCACCTAAAATACCGTATTCGATCTTTCCGCCATTGTAATTATATCTTGTATAACACTTACCGCTTTCGTCTTGATAATAGCCGCAGATACCTGCTGACGTTTTAGCTGTTACTGTTCCATAGTTATTTGAGAAATCAACAGCCGATTCGCCTAGCACAGTTGAACTGTAATTACGTCCGACAATACCACCGGCATAGTTTTCGCCGTTTACATCACCTGTATTTTCGCAGAAATATACCAAGCCGTTTATAAGTTCACCGACTATACCACCGCCGTATGAACCTTGTGCTGTAATATTACCGCTGTTTTGACAATTTTTGATACCGCTTTTTTTATAACAACCTGACGCACGTCCTGCGATACCGCCTGTCATACTTCCCGACACTTCTGCTGTATTACTACAATTTTCTATTTTACCGCCACTATAATTTTCAGCTACAATTCCTCCAACGTCATATTTACCGCTTATTGCACCGTTATTGACACATTCGGAAATTTCTCCGTTTACGGATAAATCCGCATAGTCGTCAATAAACAATAGTGCCTGACCTTTGCCGTTTCTGTTTTCTATCGTAATACCGCCGACATTACCGCTGTTCGATAAGTTACCGTTATTCTCAGATTTTCTTACAGTACCGTAATTTTCGCCGACTATTCCCGCTTTACTGTATCCGGCAGACGTCATATTGCTGTTATTCACACAACCTGTCACAAGCCCGTAGTTTTCGCCGGCTATTCCTGCAAGATATGTTACGTTTGAGGCGGTAAATCCGAAATCAGCACTGTTTGTACAATTTTCTATTGTACCGAGATTTATTCCGGCTAAAGCTGCAATTTTTCTTACGTTATTATGAGCTGTCAATCTGTTAGTGGAATCTATATTAAGATTTTTAACAACACCATTCTTACCTATATATGAGAACAATCCGAAATAATTATTTTCTGCATATAAAATTACATTTTTCACAGAAAAACCGTTTCCGTCAAACACACCTTCAAACGCACGATTCTTCTCGGACTCCCACCATTCTCCGTTATCGTTTGACTTTAAACTGTCCCAATAACCGATTGAACTAAATTCTTTGTTATCGCTTAAATCAATATCGTTTGAAAGTTTAAAATATACACCTTTATATGAATTTCCGTCCGCAACGCTTTCCGAAAGACTGTTCATATCTTCCAACGATTTTATAATATACGGTTCTTCTTCCGTACCTTTACCGCTCCATTTAGGTTCTGAAACTTTTACGGAAACTGCACTTGATATTCCGCCAATTTCACATTTAACGGTTATATCCTTTTGATTTTCAAGCTTAGTTGAATCTATAATTACACTTGCATTTAGTATCCCTACACCGTTTGTAATTGTAATATCGCCGTTTTGCTCAACTGTAACGGCACTGTTGTCACTGCTCCATTTTGCAGTTATATTTTTGTTTAAATTCTTACCGTATATCTTTGCTGTAAATGTATGAGAAGTATCTGTTTCAAGACTTTCGCCCGATGATACAAGATTTATCGAAATAATTTTGCTTTCCTTGTATTCGTTATTAAGTACCGGATATTTATTTCCAACATAAAATATCGGTGCTACTTCTACTGTTTTGCCGTCAACTTCTCGTTCTTTCACATACCACAAATCATACGCAAATGCGTCGCTTTGCATATATTCGTCTGTTTTTCCTGTGGCAATATTTGTGTTTGTTGATGCATTTTCGCCATACGGCATTTTATCGCCGATAATTCTGTAATATAAATTTTCTGCCGATACACCGTTTGTAAATGCTCCGAATAATGTACCTGCTTTTTTTGCTTTTACTGTCCCCGTTGCGTAACAATTTGTCACTTTACTGCCGCTTAAAAGCTGTCCGACCAGTCCTCCGACATATTCATTTGCCAAAACAGCAGTATTTGAATAGCAATTCTCTATTTTAGTGTCCCTTGCTATACCGACAATACCGCCGCCAATATCTTCACCGCTTACCAGTCCGTCTACTCCAAGCAATGTAATTTCTGCGTTTGCGGTATATCCGAATAATCCGCTTACTTTTTGATTTTCGGTATTTAGTTTTACTTCATAGCCGTTACCGTTAAAATGACCCGAAAATGCTTTATCTTCCGCATTGCCTATTGAAGTCCAATACTTTTCTGTTAAATCAATATTATTATTTAATTCAAAGTATGCGTCTTTATATGATTCACCTTTATTTACATTTTTCGCAAGCAATGCAAGTTCGGACGCTGTTTTTATAACATACGGATTTTCTTTACTTCCGTTTCCGCTGTCAAATGTTTCAGCCACATTGTCTGACCATTTTCCTTGTGATGAATATGACGGTATTTTCTCTTCAATTTTAGGTGTTGAAGCAGGTGTTACTGACGGTGTAGGTTTTGTCGGTGTATCTATATCATCGGCACCGTTTACCTCCCATGCCAAAACAGGAAATTTATCCGATTTCACAAACGCACTGCCTAAAGTTTCAGCCATATCTGCAAGCTGATTTTCCGTTTTCACTTCAAGTCCTGTACCCGAATTTTCCGCATACGGCATAGGCGCGGTATCTTTAAGAAAATAGCAGTTTTTAACCGAATATCCGCTCACTGTATATCCGAGTATTCCGCCGTTGGTGTTGTTTTGCGATGAAATTTTACCGCTGTTATATGAATTTGAAATATCACAGTTGTATGATTTACCAGAAATACCACCCGAATATGCTGACGCACCTACTTCACCGCTGTTATAACAACTGTCAAGAAGTATACTGCCCTCATAATTGTAACCGACAATACCGCCGGCATATCCGCCGGTTGCAGTTACAGTGGCTTTATTAGTACATTCTTTTACAGTTCCCGAACTGTAAGCGGCAATACCGCCAACTTCGTCCTTACCTGTAATAGTTCCCTTATTCTCACACTGAGCTATAACACAGCTTGTAACCGTTTTATTAACCGCACCGTTATAACCTACTATACCGCCGACTCTGTTTTCGCCTTTTATTTCGGCATAGTTGATACAATGAGATATTAAACCGTAGTTCACGGCACATATACCTGCCGCAATTCCATATGTATCATTCGTGTTTTCTATATTTCCGTATACATAAAGATTTTTTATTACCGCATTTTCTTCCGTAACTCCGAAAAGTGCCGAAAGATAGCTGCCCGAAGATATATTTATTTCCCTTATACTGTAATCTTGACCATTAAAATTACCGTTAAAAGCATTGCCTTGATATTTATTTGATATGTATTTATCGGATACACCTATCGGCGTCCATTCCTTGCCTGATAGGTCTATATCATTTTTCAAGACAAAATACTTGTCTGACATATCATTGCCCTTTTCTACTTCATACGAAAGCAAAGCGAGTTCTTCTGCATTTGCAATAATATACGGATTATCTTTATCACCGTTACCGCCGTCAAATTCTTCTGCGCGATAATCTATCCAGTAATTTGACGTATACGTTACAATCTGCTTTTCAATTCCGTTTACCGAAATTTTAAGCGTCTTTTCGGCATTTACTTTGTCAAATGTGATGTCTATGGCTGTTTTTTCGTCTGATATATATTGAGATAACTGAACATTTTTAAGTTCGACCTCTTTATCGTCAACAAATGATTTTATTTCAAAATCATTTAACGTAAGATTTGTTCCTACAAGTTTTTTGTTTAACAATACATTTATCTTACCGTTTTCGATATTAATGCTTTCAATATCAAATGTTTCGTCTTCCCCTGTCGGCGCATTGCTCCAATCAATAACAGGAAGATTATCACTGTCTGTAAATGCGTCTGACAAATCACTTGCCGAAACAGTGTCAACGGCATATACCGTTCTTATATCACCGCCGTTTTCAAGTGCCACAAGTTTAGTGCTGTCACCTATGTTATACAAGTTATTTACTGTCGTATTTTTCATTGAACCGATTAGTTGATATTCCGTATGAGTATTCACTTCACCGCTGTTGTACGCATTTTCTATCGTACCGCCAAGCTTGTAGCCTACTAATCCGCTACTGTAATTGTAACCGATTACCTTACCGGTATTATATACGTTAGTTATGTCACACGCATAGTTGCAACCGATAATACCGCCGAAATAATTACCGTCTTCATTACCTATTTGACCGTCATTATATGCTCTGTCAATCTTTCCGCATTCGCTTACACTTATATCCTTACCGACAATCCCGCCTACCGCAACTCCTCTTAAATAACTGTACATATCGTCATCTTTAAAAGGCGCAGATACGTTTCCGTGGTTTGCGGCATATGTAATGTCGCCGTATGCAAGCTGACCGACGATTCCTCCAGCCTCTGCAAAGCTCTTGGAAGTAGCTGTAACCGTTCCGTTATTTGTAACATTTATAAGATTTCCGCTTACTCTGTTACTTCCCTTAAATTGAGCTCCAAGCTGACCTGTTATACCGCCCACATAAGCAAGACCTGTTATATCGGCGTTGTTTGTACAATTTATAATCAATCCGGTATTTATACCGGCGATTCCGCCGATATATTTTGCCGCATCAATGTATTCATTACCCTCAGCTTGTGCGTTTATTTGTCCGTTTACCGTAACATTTCTGACAGTTCCTTCTTTTCCTATTATTCCGAAAAGACCTTGACAATAAGTTTCGTAATGATTGTCACCTTGCTTATTGTACTTTTTTGTCTCTATAAACAGTCCCGAAATACTGTGACCTTTTCCGTCAAATATACCGTTATATGCGGTGTCGTCATCTATACCGTAACCGTTATTATTGATATAACTATATCCGTTACCGATTGGTGTCCAATTTTGGTTTTCCAAGTCAATATCACTGTTTAATACCGCATTTGCTGTTCTGTCACCACCGTTTACCTTTTCGGCAAACCAAACCAAATCTTCCGCACTGTCAATCTGATAAGCACCGTTTATAAGTTCCGGTTCATCGCTTGCAAATGCAGTAAAATTTACAGGTACAAAACTTGCAAACATACATAAAGACAACAATATACTTGTAAATTTATTTTTTACGCTCATTTTTTTCTCCAATCTTTATACTATTTTATACTTAAATCAAGAGTATTTGAAATAGGTGCCAATGATGATATATTGCCGTTCCATGTTAAAATCTTGATTGTGTATTCATCAGCTGAATCGGCAGATATTTCTTTAAATTCAACTTGATTTTCATTACCAGGCTTTAAAGCAATTTCTTTAGGTTGTATTCCTATCAATTTGCCGTTTGAATCATATACGGCAGCCATAACACTTACTTTCTTTTCTTCTGTAAGATTACTGTTAAGTTTTACCGTTAATGTACCTGTTAGTTTTCCGTTTTCAACTTTTAATGTGTTTTGTTCTGTTGCAGATTGTACAGGTAAAGGTGTTGAAGTTACTGTTGGTGTCACTGTTGGCTCTGCTGTTACCATTGGTGTTGCTGTTGGTGTTGCCGTCGGTGTTGCTGTTGGTGTTGCCGTCGGTGTCGCTGTTGGTGTCGCTGTTGGTGTTGCTGTTGGTGTTGCCGTCGGTGTCGCTGTTGGTGTTGTTTTCGGTTCTTCGCTCGGTACCAATGCGTTAATCAGATTATCTTCAAGTTCTGTTTGCATATTTTCATCAAAGAAATTCTCTAAAGCCGCTTGATATGCCGATTCTGCTTTTTTAGCGGTCTTTGGATCAGTTGCCAACGTTTCATAATAATCTCCTACTGCATTAATAAGTTCATCTTTTACAGGAGAACTATAGCTGTAGCTTGAAAAATCTCCATCGTCAACAACAAATCTTATAACTTCACCATCATAAAGTTGATGTTGTGTCGAACCGCTGAAAGAGTAGGCTTGTAATCCGTCTCCGCTTCCATCACTGTATCTTACATTCGGATAGTTATATGTCACACCACTGATTGTAATAACTTGATACGAATCATAGTCTTCTAATATTCCTTCAACTTCATTAATAGTTTCGCCTTCATTCTTGTAATATGAAAAAATTTCATTTACAATATCTACAGCAATATCAAGTTCACTGTCAAACTTTACGAATTGACCATTATGATCATAAAATCCATTCTTAGATATTTTAATAGGTGATATTACCATATCACTTGTCGTACTTTCAGCAAACAAATAAAAATATGTTTCATCTTCATTATCAGCCTGTACAACAAACGTTACAATGCTGAATAACATTGCTACTGCTACAATTAAACTTAAAAATTTTTTCTTCATTAGTCTTTCACCTCATATTTTATTTTCGACTTATTCTATAAGTCCGTATTTTATTTTAATTCTCTCAAGCTTTTCGAGCATAGGCTCTGCAGCAAAAAAGAGAAAAAACACTGTTGATACTGCGTGAATAAAATCAAACGGCATACCCATTACGTATGATGACAGCACCATATTTATATTTATATTCGACTGCCACATTATAACAGACGCAGGATTCATTATTCCGCCGTATATAACAAATGTCACCAAAAATCCAAACACGCACATATCTGTTTTTGTCTTGCGTAAAATGCCTTTTTGAAACATTATTCCCGCCAAGAAACCTATAATTCCGAATGAAAACATTTGCCACGGTGTCCACGGTCCTTGCCCGAAAAAGAAGTTTGATACAAATGCCGTAATTGCTCCGACAAGAAATCCTGTTTCACCGCCGAATGCCACACCCGAAATTATCACTATCGCCGCAACAGGTTTGAACTGCGGCAACATGAAAAATGCCGTACGTCCCACTACTCCTATTGCACACAATGAGCTTATTATAACCAATTCCCTTGCTTTAGGTTTACGATTTTCAAACGCAAATGCAAACGGAATCATTGTTTCCAATATAATAAGCAAGCTTATAAAATAATATTTTTTATCGCCGAGATAATATATCCCAATAAAAATTGTAATCGGAATAAGAAATAATATTAACAATGTTGCTATTTTTGTTCTTTTTGATATTTTTCTTTTGCTCTTTTCGTTCTGTATTAATTCTTTTCCGAGTTTTTTTCGCGGTATTAAATTAAACATTGCTGCGGCAATAAATAATATACTTATCGTTTGTGCAACATAGTTCTTCCAATTATCGTAACGTCCGCAAAACAGGCATTGTGTCATCACAAATAAAATTACAAATACTATCCCTAATACAACATTGTGTACATTAAGTTTTTTATACTCTTTTTTGCCCTGCTTTATAACCGTTTTCTTTGGCAGTATATAATTCAGTTCATCATTCGTTTCAGTTAAATCTTCTGCTTCACCCCCCAATGCTCTTATTATGTCTTTGTCTAATACAGCATTTTCGATTATACCGTCAGCCATACGTTTTGCCGAAGTGGTATAAAAATTATTTTCCGCAAAGAACTTCCTCGGAGGAGCTTCACTGACAATCTTACCGTCAAAAAACATCGCACATATATCAGCATATTCAGCACAAAATTCTATGTCATGTGTTACCATTAACACAGTCATACCGTTCTTTTGCAAACTTTTGAGTATCGTTGCAAGTTTTCGTTTAAAACAAGCGTCAAGTCCCTTTGTCGGTTCATCAAGCACCAACAAATCAGGTTTTCTTAAAAGCATTTTTGCAAGTGCCACTCTCTGCTGTTCACCACCTGACAAATCGTAAGGGTGATTTTCAAGTAAATTATCAAGTTCACAAAGTTTTATTACATACTCAATCTCATTTTTCCTTTTTTCTTTTTCAACATCAAATACCGCGTCATACAACTCCTCAAGTACACTCTTTTTCAAAAATAAGCTCTGTGGATTTTGCGGCATCACCGCCACTTTGGTATCATCGTTTATAAACACCTTACCTCTATACGGCTTATTAATCTTTGAAATAACAGACAACGCAGTACTCTTTCCGACACCGTTACCGCCTACTATCGCATAAAATTCATTTTCGTGAACTTTAAATGACAAGCCTTTTAAAATATCATCCGAATTTTTCTCATATCTAAACCATACATCTTTTAATTCTAAAATCGGTTCGGTATTAATTCTGTTTTTTTCCGACTTGAATTCAAAATGCTCGTTAATCTGTTGTTTTTCCAACCATTTATGACCGTCACGAATTGTTATAGGGCAATTACCCGAATTATTTCCCAAGGAATAATATATTTTTGTCGGTGTGGGTAATGCTGCAAACATACTGTTTTGCTTTAATTCCTCACCTATTTTATACGGTGTGTTTTCGGCTGTAATCTTGCCGTCTTCCATAACCACAACCTTATCGGATAAAGGAAATACTTCGCTCAAATTGTGTTCACTCAATATTATCGTCACGCCAAGTTCTGTATTAATCCTCTCAAGCATTGTAAAAAAGTCATGTGCCGATATTGGGTCTAATTGACTTGACGGCTCGTCAAGCAACAACAATGTCGGATTCATTACCATAACCGACGCTAAATTGAGAATTTGTTTTTGTCCGCCCGACAGATTGGCTACATTTTCGTAAAACCAATTTTGTATTCCGAAAAATGACGCCATCTCCGCGGCTTTCGATCGAATTTCAGCCGAATTAATACCCAAACTTTCCAATCCGAATACAAGTTCGTGCCAAACCTTGTCCGTAACAATTTGATTATCAGGATTTTGCATTACAAATCCGATATTTTCGGCTTGCTCCCTGTCCGACAAATCATATATACTCTTTCCGTCAAAGTATATTTCCCCACTTGTTTTACCGTGCGGTGTTAAAATCGGTTTTAAATGTCGTAGAAGTGTCGATTTTCCACATCCGGATTTACCGCAAATCGTCACAAATTCACCTTGATTTACCGTTAAATTTATATCGTTCAATGCCGTTTTTTCGCTATTGGGATATGAAAATATTAAATTTTTGATTTTAATTTTCTCCACTTTAATTCCTCCCATATCTCAATAATTATCGGCATTATACAAATCATAATATACGATATAAAAATGCTTGTGCTGTAAAACGACATATCCGTACCACGCATAGACGGAAAATATCTGTAATTAATTTTCCCAAGCAAAGCACCTATCAAAAAATATGTAATCGTAACCGCCAAATAAATTAAAGCAGTTACATCTCTTTTGTCAAATACATAATTTGAGTAAGCCGTTCTGCCTGTCAAACCGTAACCGCGACTTTTCATACTGTCGGAAGTATCTATTGCATTTTCCAAACTCCATGTTATAACCGCCGACAAAATTCTTATACTGTTTTTAACTCTTGCAAATACAGACCCCTCTGATGAATCTCTCCCCATACTTTTCTGTGCATTTGAAACTTCTTGTACCTGTTCTTTAAATTTCGGAACAAATCTGAATGTCATAGACAATATCAGCGAAAGTGACGGAATTATTCGTCCAAAAAGATAGATAAACTTATCACTTGTCATAATTTTATTAAAACAAGAAAACCAACAAATGACCATTGCAACCATACTTGCCGCGACAATTCCGTATAGTATGGATTCCAACGTCAACGGATTTCCGCTCGGTAAATATGCAATTACAGTTACACCCTCGTGATTGAACGCAGGATTTATCAGTGCTGAAATCAACATAAGCGGTAATAACATCGCAATAAATTTCAACGCTTTTTTACCGTTTAAAATTATCGAATACATCACACTGCACAAAAGCGATGTCACAAGGCATATAGGATGTACGAATATCATTGAAAACACAATTACGGCTGTAAAATATATAAAATTAATCAACGGATGATATTTTGCAAATTCATTCATTATCTGTCTTATCTCCTATTCTCCGCCTGTTGCGGAATATCCGCCGACATCTATTCCTAAGTTGCAAGTATATACCCATTCGACTTTATCGCCTTGTTTCAGCTGGTAACGCGAACAGCCGTAATTTGGGAACCAGTCATTTACTTTATACATCCACCCCGATAATTCACCGCAGTCAAACTCATACAAATTGCCTATCCCCTCGATATATGCACTGTTATACATAGGAGTATTTTCAAATTCCATATGTATTTTGCTGTTTTTCATTTCGCGTTGCAATAGGTCAAATACACTTTCGCCGTCATAAAATTCAACTGTCTGTTCTTTAAATATAACTCCGTCCGACGGCACTAATTCCCACTTTTCTTTATCAAGCCACGACATATTGTCGAGTATCGTATCACATCGTACCGCCAACGTGCACGTCAGTTCTTTGCTCTCTATTACTGCATCTTGCGGTTCGACAGGTACAGGTTTTCCCTCAGGTACAGGTTCTGTTTTATATTCGTCTGTCCCTGTTGTTTCGTCAATATTCATTCCGTTGTTTTCGGAATATTCCAAATCGGGAGTATATATTTCTTCGTATGGTTCCCCTGCAATTTCTTCGGCTAATTCTATTTTTTCCTCTGCCGTCATTGGTTTGTCGGCTGTAGGCTTGTTTTGAATTTTTTCTGAGTTTTCGGCTGTCGGAGATGATGTGGGTGAAATTGTTGGCTCTATAGTCGGTGTAGGACTTTCATCATTGTCATATACTTCATCAATTATAGCTTTTTCTGTTGCTTTCGGCGTCGACTCAACATTCCAACCGCGCAGTGACGGTGCATCTCCGCCCCACCAAAACGCAAATACCAATACAGCAATAATTATACTTCCTATAATTATGTGCCTTTTATATTTTTTCATTCAATATCTCCTGAAAATTATTACTTTCTAAGCAAAATCAAATTCATCATTACAAACTGTAAACTGTTTTTTATCACATTAATTTCATCTTGTGATATATTTCTGACATCGCTCATATCATAAAGCGAATTACCGCCGTTCATAAATCGCTTTAGCGACACCAAGCTGTAAAAACATTGTTCTGTTGCCATTTGATTTGAACCGTCACCGTCGTATGTATGTTTAAAACCGTCGCCTATTGTATAGTACGACATTAAATTATCCGCTAAATTCTTGCCGTTCTTTTCAAAGCGTTCATCAAAAGGCGATATTCCGAGTTCACAAAGTGCAACAATGACTTGTGCGCAGCTTTCGGAATTTTCCGTACCCCAACTTGAATATCCTCCGTTTTCATTTTGACTTGCCGATAAAAAAGAAATTGCCTTGTTCACACAATTTGACACTTCGGAATTATCCGTATAATTTGAAAGTGCTTGCAGAGCCATTGCCGTAACATCAACATCACTCTCTCCACTGCCCAAAAGTGACCATCCACCGTCATCAAGCTGACTGTTTATAATCTTTTCAACATACATTTCTCTTGTTGCATGAATTTGTGCATCGGCATTATACGGCATATCATACTGTCCGCAGTCAAGTGCAATCAATGCCCATATTGCACCGTTTATACCTTGCCAAGTAGTTTTTTCAAAATCTCCTAAAGGAAGTAATAAATTATATCCACCGACATTTTGAGGGTCTTTTCCGATTGATGTGAGTGCAGTTATAACTCTTGAATATTCGGTATATTTTTTGTTATGCAATACACCGCCACATTCTTTTACATAATTGACAACATTGTTGTAATAATTCTCATAATAGCCGACAGGTATATCACCGTCATTTCTGCTCAGTCCCATTATCAGCCACTCACCGCCTATCGATGATACGGTAGGAGTTTGCGAATTATCATATAAATATTTTTCCGTATCACTTATGACGCTGTTTATATCGTCAATACTTACCGCAAAAGCATTTGGATATGAAATCAAAACAAACGATAAAATTAAAGATATTATTTTTTTCATTAATACGCTCCGTTTCTGTAAAATCAAATAAAAAAGCTGTGATAATTTTTTCAAATTATCACAGCAGAGTTTTCCTGTGTATATCACATATCGGCACGCAAACAACACGCTTAATACATTTATATAAGCGTACGATACTACTGCTCCTATATTGACAATATCAATAAGTACGGAGCAGTATCAAAGCAGGTCTTCTGACTCGTATTATATAAAGCAATCTTAACATTTTTATATTCGCCTTCTCAGTTTCCCAATGACTGACTTTCATCAAAAAATATAAAAACTTCAATACATACAGCGACTGTTATCGTTCGGGATTCTCACCCGATTCCCTTTTCACCGACTATACCCATACAATACAGCCGACACTTTGTGTGATTATTCATTTTTTAGTATTATATCATCAAAAATATGTACCGTCAATGTGCTATATTACTAAAGTTATACTTGACATTCACATATTTTATACCTTATAACACAAAAAATGCGACACCTAAAAGTATCGCATTTTGAATTACATTATGAATTTTGTTTTGTATAGTTAAGAAGTCCGCCGGCATAAAGCATTTCTTTTTGACGGTCTGACAAATCTGCATTAACCTCAAAATCAAAGCCTTTTGTTACGTTTGTCACCTTAATAACTTTACCGTTGGCAATTTGCTTACCGATATTTTCAATCTTCAATTCGTCCATTTGGTCAATCTTATCGTAATCCGATTCATTTGCAAATGTTAGAGGCACGATACCGGCATTAATAAGATTAGCCATATGAATTCTCGCGAATGACTTAACGATAACTGCCTTAACCCCCAAATACAACGGTGCAAGTGCAGCGTGTTCTCTTGAAGAACCCTGTCCGTAGTTTGAACCGCCGACAATTATACTCTTACCAAGTTCAAGTGCTCTGTCGTGGAACTTTTCGTCACATACAGCGAAACAGAATTCCGAAATCTTAGGAATATTTGAACGCAACGGCAAAATCTTTGCACCGGCAGGCATAATATGGTCTGTTGTGATATTATCGCCGACCTTTAGCGAGCATTTTGCGTCTATTGTTTCAGCTAAAGGCTCTGATACAGGGAAAGGCTTAATATTAGGACCTCTAAGCACTTCAATACTGTCCATATCCTTTTCATCTGCCGGAGGAACTATCATATTATCGTTTATTGTGAACTTTTCAGGTAATGTTATATCCGCCGCGTCACCAAGTGTTCTCGGATCTGTAAATACACCTGTAAGAGCTGAAATAGCAGCTGTTTCAGGTGATACAAGATAAATCTGACCGTCTTTTGTACCGCTTCTGCCTTCAAAGTTTCTGTTAAACGTTCTTAGTGAAATACCCTTTGAATTAGGTGACTGTCCCATACCTATACAAGGACCGCAAGCACTTTCCAGTATTCTTGCACCTGCGTCAATCATAATAGCCAAAGCACCGTTATTTGCAAGCATATTCAAAACCTGCTTTGAACCCGGAGCGATTGCAAGAGAAACATCAGGATTAACCGTCTTACCTTTTAGAATATGTGCAACTTTCATCATATCAAGAAGTGATGAATTTGTACATGAACCGATACAAACTTGGTCAATCTTCATACCGCTAAGTTCGCTTACCGACTTAACATTATCAGGTGAATGAGGGCAAGCCGCAAGCGGTTCAAGTTTGCTAAGATCTATATTAACTTCTTCGTCATATACAGCGTCTGCGTCTGCACATAGAGGTGTATATGCCTCTTCTCTGCCTTGTGCTTTCAAGAATTCATGTGTTATTTCGTCTGATGGGAATATTGATGTTGTTGCACCAAGTTCCGCACCCATATTTGTAATAGTTGCTCTTTCAGGAACTGACAAAGTTTTAACACCTTCACCGCAGTATTCAATAACTTTGCCTACACCGCCCTTAACAGAAAGACGCTTTAGAACTTCCAAAATAACATCTTTTGCGGCAACCCACGGTTGAAGTTTGCCTGTAAGATTTACCTTAACGACTTTCGGGCAAGTAATGTAATATGTACCTCCGCCCATTGCAACAGCAACGTCCATACCGCCTGCGCCTATGGCGATCATTCCTATACCGCCACCTGTCGGTGTATGGCTGTCCGAACCGATAAGTGTTTTACCCGGAATACCGAAACGCTCAAGATGTACTTGGTGACAAATACCGTTACCCGGTCTTGAGAAGTAAATTCCGTGTTTTTTACAGACACTGCCGATAAATCTATGGTCATCAGCATTTTCAAAACCATTCTGCAATGTATTATGGTCAATATATGCAACAGAACGCTCTGTTTTTACTCTTGGCACACCCATAGCCTCAAACTCAAGATATGCCATTGTACCTGTTGCGTCCTGTGTAAGGGTCTGGTCAATTCTAATTCCGATTTCACTGCCTTTTACCATCTCACCTTCAACAAGATGTGCAGACAGTATTTTTTCTGTTAATGTTTGTCCCATAACAACTTCCTCCGTAAACTCATTTTTCTATACTATTTTAATACAAATCCTATGTATTTGTCAAGTCATACACACCTTTTATTTAAAACCGCATATTATAAAGCGGAGGTGTTTTAGATATGACGGATATATGTTTTATTGCATTGTTTACCGTATTTTGTACTATGGGAATATACTTCTTTGTAAAAGAAATTACATCGGCACTTTTGAAAAACCATATTAAAACGAAAATTCTTCTTGAAGTACATAATTCCGATATTGATATTGAAGGTCAGATACGTTCGATTATTTCGGCAAATCCCGAAAGCGATATATTTATAAGCGATAAAAGTGAGAATGACGAAATAGGTACGATTCTTCATAAAATGTCCGCTGATAATTCATGTATAATTTTAGACAACGTTAAAAGCTCCCAAAAATAAATTTTGGGAGCTTTTTAAATTATTTATCTTCGTTTTTTGCTATTTCTTTTATCGATGTTACAAGTCCTGCAAGTCCTTGTATTTCCGACGGTATAATTATCTTTGTAGCCTTGCCGTCAGCGGCTTTTTCAAAACTTTCAAGTGCCTTTATTGCAATATATGGTTCACTCGGCTTTGATTCGTTAATTCTTCTGATACCCTCGGCAACGGCTGTCTGTACTGCGATAATAGCCTCTGCCTCACCTTCCGCCTCTTTAATAGCGGCTTGTTTTTTAGCCTCTGCACGAAGTATTGCAGACTCTTTTTCACCCTCTGCCAAAAGAATTGCAGATTTCTTTTCACCCTCTGCACGAAGTATTGATTCACGTCTTTCTCTTTCGGCTTTCATCTGACGTTCCATTGCGTCTTGAATTTCAGCAGGAGGCATAATGTTTTTAAGTTCAACTCTGTTAATCTTAATACCCCATGGGTCAGTTGCCTCGTCAAGAATTGCACGCATTTTTGTATTTACAGTATCACGTGATGTCAATGTTTCATCAAGTTCAAGATCACCTATAATATTTCTTAATGTTGTTGCAGTAAGATTTTCAATAGCCATCATAGGTCTTTCAACACCATATGCAAACAATTTAGGATCTGTTATTTGATAATAAACAACCGTATCAATCTGCATTGTTACGTTATCCTTTGTTATAACAGGTTGCGGCGGAAAGTCAACAACGTGTTCCTTTAAATTAACTTTCTTTGCAATTCGGTCTATAAACGGCACTTTAAAATGAAGTCCGACACCCCATGTTGCATAGTAACCGCCAAGACGTTCAATAATGTATGAATGCGCCTGTGGAACTATTTTGATATTTGCTACAATAATCACCAATATAATGATTAATAAAAGTATAATTGCTAATGGCATTTTAATCATCCTTTCTCTTTACAATAAGTTTTACACCCTCAATTTTTTCAATAACAGCCGTTTCACCTTTGAGTACATGAGAGTTGTCTATACTTCTTACAGTCCAGACTTTTCCGTCAACTTTGCCCTCTCCCAAGCCTCTGATATTATCGACATCGCTCGTTATCAAAACTTCTTTACCAACCAAACTTTGAGCATTTGTTTCAACATTTCTCGGTTTGAAAAATTTCATTGAAATCGGTCGTAAACACAGTATACAAATAAATGATACCGCAATAAACACAGCCATTTGAACATAGAAATTTACGCCTGAAAATGCCGCAATCATTCCTCCTAATGCACCGATTGCAAACCAAATGCTGACAAGCTGATAAGTAACTGCCTCAAGAATAATAAACGCTATTATTCCCAAAATCCATATTACAGCCTGTTCCATAACTATAACCTCCCTCTATTGCATTATATATTAAAAGTTATAAATTTACAATAGTTTTTCAAAAATATTTTTCACATATGTTTTTCTTTTACATATTATATATTAAAAGATTACAGAGGTGGGATATATGCTTAATTGTTGTATGAGAGGTTGTTCAAAGGCAGTTGGGCTGGCGGCTTTGTCATTTTGTGCAGGTGTGATAGCGGGAGCATTTCTTCCTATGGCTATTATTGCGGTAATCGAAATGATTTTTCTTCTGCTTTTTGGGTATTTGTGTTTGTTTAAATGGTAGAAAGGAGTAGGTAAAAATGAAAATCGTTGTCGTTAAAATGCCAAAATGTCTTAGAGGTATCGTTAAAACAATTTTTAAAATGTAGTACATAGAAAAAGGAAAGTACCTTAATACTTTCCTTTTTCTGTATTATAAATTATATACTGTATCATAATCCGCCATATTGTCAAGTTTGTTTGCTATTTCCGGACGCGAGTCGGTTCTATTGTCGGAGCAACTGCTGTATGCTTTGTGATTGTAACTGTTTGTATGCTTTCTTTCCAATCCACATTAAATTTAAAACTTTACACAATAAATCTTATCTGCAACAATATTTCTGTATTTTTATTTGTCTGTGTTGTCATTAAATACTCCAAGCTCCATTGTAATCTCCAAATTTTAGTTTATCACAACAATTAAACAAAGGCAATCCGAAAATTCCGAATTGCCTTTAACTTAATATTTTATTTTACCAAATATTCACTCTGTCCTCAGGAGCGACATACATACCGTCATTTTCCTTTATGCCAAATGTGTCATAAAATTTCTGGTCATTTACAATAGTACGATTTGTACGCAATTTATCAAGGCAATGAACATTTGTTTGGGAAATATATTGCATATATTCACGGCTTGAGCTTGACGCCCATGTTCTTGCTATTGATTTATATAATGCCTCGTAATTCGGATTATCAAGGTGAGAAACTATTTCCGTTATACAAGATACCGCACCCAAATCGGCTATATTTTCGCTCAATGTCAGCTCGCCGTTCACAGCAATTCCCGGTGCCGCCTCTTCTCCGTCATAAAAAGCTTCAACATCCTTGCAAAGTTTTGAAAATGCACTGTAATCTTCTTCTGTCCACCAGTCAGTCACATTACCGTTTTCGTCAAATTTAGCACCGTTATTGTCAAATGCGTGTGTAATTTCATGTGCAATAATATATCCGATACCACCTAAATTTTCTTCATATGACGCGTTTACATCATATATAGGTGCTTGCAATATTCCAGCCGGGAATGTTATACTGTTTGCCAATGAGTCATACATTGCATTAACCGTATAAACAGCCATGCCCCAATCATTTTTATCTATCGGTTTGTCTTGATGTTCAATCAAATTTTTCACCTGTTCTTTGGAAATTGCAAGCATATTTTCAAAATAACTTCCGCCGTCTGCAGCTGATTTAATTTCAACATCGTCCATATATGACTGAACATCTTCCGGATAACCTACATTAATTTGCATTGTATCAAGTTTTTTCAATGCCTTTTCCTTTGTGGTATCGCTCATCCATGTAAGCTTTTCAATCCTTGTTCTGTATACATCTATTATGTCACTTATCATTTTCTCAACATTTTGTTTTGCCTCTTTGCTGAAATAATTTTGAGCATATAATTCGCCAAGATAGTCATACATAACGTTTTCTATTGTTATAGTTGCTTTTTCCTCCGCGTTATAACTTCCCTCTGTTCCGTAAAACGCATTTTGGAAATCGGTTGACACTTGTGTAAATTCTTCATTTAACGTTTCGCCCCAACCCAACAATACTATAAGTTTGGCTCTTGTCTTTAAAACATCAATATTGTCTTTGTTATAAAGTTCTCCGTTTTTCTCCATCAAGCCTACGTCCGAAACAAGGATTTTACCGTTATACTTCAATTCCGAATCCTTTAATATTTTTGAAATATCCATATTCGGTACTGCTTTCTGCAATTCTTCCAATGTATACAGATTGTATATTTTGTCAACATCAGCATTATCCTGTGTATCAAGCATACTCTCGGCAAGCTGTTTTTCAAAATCAAAATATGCCTCTGAATGTTTTTGAGCGTTTTCTTTAGCTTCTCCGCTCAATACTAAATTTTCAGTCAAATAGTCTTTGTATGCTTTTATCTGCTCCGCATTGTCCGACATATATATGTCTTTCGGCAATATCGGTGCTATCATATAAAAATCCGGTATATTTTTTGTGTTGTCCTTAAAATCAGCCGTTACCGAAAAATCACCCAATGCCGATATACAAAGCTCCTTAATCAATTCACTGTTTATTTCGTTCAAATCCTTAATTGTCTTTGCTTCATCAATTTTATCAAGATACGGTTTTATTGGAGTAATACCTGCTTTATTTCTTGATTCCGTATCTGTTATATTGTTGTATAAGTCAGCTATTTTCTGTTCTTTTGTACCTTTTGCGTGTGATTGGTTTATGATATTTGCCAGCAAATCATTTATTCGCTCTGTATTTGTATCATCTAAGCTGTATGCATTACCTGCAATCAATCTGCCGGGTTTTATTTCAAAATTGTTTAGTGCTTCTTTATTAACCGTTGCATAAAAATCGTCTTTTAAATTGCTGCCGAAAACCGCATATGTTCTTTTTATAAGCAAATCCATTTGAGTGTCGGTTACATTTTCATCAGGTGAAAATACTCCCTCAGAAGTTCCTGCCACAATACCTGCGTCAAATACGTCCGCAAGTTCGGTTTCTGCCCACTTCGGTATGTCCGTAAAATCTTCTTTAGGTATTGCTATACGTTTTGTGTACTCGTTCAGTTCAGGCATTTTTCCAAAAGCACGCTTTAACATAACAAGTGCCTCTGCTCTTGTTACATTCCAATCTTCGTGAAGTTCGCCGTCCTCATATCCTTGTATAATATCCTCTTTCTTTACATTCGGGTTATAATCGTCTGCTGCAACCAATAACATATCCGCAACCTGACCTCTTGTTACATATTGGTCTTTAGCCGATACGACATACATACTGCCAACAGCTATTGACAATGCCAATAGTCCTGAAACTACCTTTTTAATTTTCATCCTTTACCCCTCCGTTTTATACTTTTTAATCCAATATTCATCATCAACATTTGTCATTTTTCTTTTTAAATGCAATTTTGAAAACATCGTATATAACATTTTAACTTTTAATGACATAGTGACCTTTTCGGAAGTCTTATTTATTTTTCTTGCTGTTTTATTAAGTTTTTTCAAAAGCGAATTTTTAAATTTATCGGGCATATTGTCCCAAAAATATCCCCAAACACCTTGACAGACAGAATAAGTCCTTGCGACTCCCCAATAATCCATACTGTCCTTTATATCTTTAACCGTTGCTTTTAAGCCTCCGCCGCCTGCACTTGCAATTATAACGGCTCGTTTCTTCAGCATTTTAAAATCAGGACGATGAACCAACCACCTGTATCCAAAATGGTCAAGAAAACTTTTAATTTGACCGGGAATATGACCTACATAAACAGGCGAACAGAATATAATAAGACTTGAATCATCAAATGCGTCTAATATAGGTTTCAAATATTTATATCCACCGCACTTTTCCTCATCGCCTTTTATACACGCATAACATCCGCAACATATATGTGGCATATCCTCCGGCAAAGTAAATTCATAAACTTTATCAACATTTTCCAGCTTAGATATAAGATATTCAGCCGAATTATATGTAGTGCTGTTTTTTCGTTTATTGGAACGAATAAGTGTTATATTCATATTTTCCTCCGCAAAATTATTATATTATTTTGTTCGGATAATCGGGAATAACAAGTGCGGCAATGATGTATGCCAAAATTCCCGTTCCGAAGAAAACTACAAGCACAACCCAAATTAATCTCACTATCGTTGAATCAATCCCCAAATATTCCGATATTCCTCCGCAAACACCGCAGAGCTTTCTGTCAACATCAGATTTGTATAACTTTTTCATAATAATCACCCTCCGTTAATTATATTTTTCCCCAAAACAAATAATTTGTTGATTGTAAAATCTTTACTTTATTATATATGTTTATTTTTTTAATGTAAATAGATTATAAAAAAAATTTATAATTATTTTTGAATTTTAATGTTTTTTTAAGGTTTCTGTCTTATACTTCAATTATGGAAACGAAATAAAGGAGGAATTCAAAATGTTAAAGAAAAAAATTACAACTCTATTAATCACAGCGGCTTTGCTTACTTCGGTAATGCCTGCGGCCTTTGCCGATACTACGGAACAGCCACCGCAAATGCCGACACAGTCACAGGGCGAACAGCCGCCTGCAAAACCTGACGGAGAACAATCCGACGGTGAGCAACCACCACAAATGCCTAACGGCGAACAACCGCAAGGTGATATGAATGTATCAATTCCGTTCACCGATGTTGCAAGCGATGCTTGGTATTACAATGTAGTATCACAAGCATACGGAAAAGGACTTATTTCCGGTATGAGTGATACAGAATTTTCACCTGAAGCTCGAGAGTGTGAGATTATTTCTGTAAATTAATTTTTCTATGATAAAATACTTAGTT
>ERZ773252.1215-NODE-1215-length-26318-cov-5.014088_pt1 | contig 26318 bp, 41 predicted proteins | sample MGYA00580517_ERZ773252 | MGnify/ENA primary metagenome ERZ773252 (study PRJEB29015, sample SAMEA2737766) | human gut metagenome | biome: human gut; feature: human-associated habitat; material: faeces | place: China | collected 2012 ...
CGGCTGAACAAGGCCAACCGCTCTGCTATCGCCAAGATGAGGTCATTAGGAATGACCGATGAGGTGATAACCGCCACTGCGCATTATGCAGTCGGCCACGCCAAGAACGACAGCCGCGGTTATGTGCCGTACTTTATGACGGTCCTGCGGGAGCGCCTGAAAAACGGCGTGCTGACGGCAGCGGACCTGACCAGGCCGAAGGAGCAGAGCAGACCCAAGCAGGCGGACGACGGCGGCTATCTCAGCCCGACGAACATCGGTGGTACTGAACGGCAGCAGGACGATTCGCAGCTTTCGGACTGGGAGCGGGAATGGAAAAATCGGGTTATGAACCGCAGTAAGGAGAACAATGGCGAAGTGTAAATTCTGCGGACAGGGTGTGCGGATCGCGCCGGTGTTCCATCCGGCCTGCTGGGTGCAGGCAGTAGGCAAGGCGGCGGAGGTGTTCTGCGATGACTATTGCAGATACCCGCGTGAACTGGATCAGGAAAAGCTGCTGGAGCAGTGCATGGAGTGTCCGCTAGTGCGCCTGACAGAGCTGGGAGGGGAAGTATGATGCTGGAACTGACAAAGCAGGACATTCTCGCCCTGACGAACGAGAGCAAGTGCAAGGCCGTGCTGTCTGACTGGCGTAACTGGGGCATCTGGCACAAGGCGCCCGAGATCGGGCTTAGCGTGTACCGGCTCGACCTGCCGGACGGCAGCTTTTTCACCGCCAGCTGGTATGAGGGCGACGACTTCTTTCCGGGCGGCAGCATGGGCAACGTCAATCGTCCGCGTTTCAATCTCTGCAACAAGGGCGGCAAGCTGAAAGCCGGGAGCAAGGCCGAGAGCCTGCTGACGGACAAGCTCAAAGAGCTGCGGAAGGAGGTGATTAGGGGTGGGAACGCCTGAGTGCTATTACTGCAAAGCAAAGGAACACTGCATCGCCGCTGCTCTGCCGGGTTCCGTGGTGTGCATGGTCAACCGCATGAGATACGGCGGAACACACGCGGATGACGCTCCACCGAGAACAGGAGCGGTGTATTGCCAGTTTTGCGGACAGCCGTTAAAGGTAATCGGTCAGAAACGGTTTTGCCATAATACTCGTTGCCTGAACCGCTATAACGATGTCTGATAGGAGGATAAGCATGAATACAAAAGAACTTATCGAAGCCCTCGGACAGCTGAAAGTGCAGACCGGCTCTCTGGCCTGCCTCGGCTGCGGGCATGAGCATAACTGCGGTGTGCTTGGCTGCGCCCTGATCCGCGAGGCGGTGAACCAGCTGATCGAACAGAACGGCTGGATCAACCCAAAGGAGCGCCTGCCGGAGCGCGGTGTGCCGGTGTTGACGTACAACAAGTGGGGACGTGCAAGAGTGGAAACGCTGCGTACCTGGGACGAGCAGCCATATTTTGTCGGCGGGCTGAAAGCCGGAACAGATGTGCTGTTCTGGCGACCGCTGCCGCAGCTGCCGGAGGTGCAATGATGTACATTCTGAGCGGTGACAAGAAGCAGATCATCAACTCGGATTTCGTGGAGCGCTTTTGCATCTCGGAAAAGCCGGATGCGGCGCTCATCGTCGCAAGCTATGACAAGAACGCCAAGGTAGTAACTGTGGCGCGGTATCGTGATCTGCGGGAAGCGCAAAAGGTGCTGGGTGAATTACTCTGCGCCATCGCAGGCGGACAGGCATATTACACCATGCCGGAAAGCCTGCTGTATGCGGAGCAGCGTATCAGCAAAGATGCACGCATCAAGCGGAAAGGCGGCAGCTGATTATGACCGACAAATCACTGGAAATGCTGAAATGGCTGCTGGAAGATCTGGAAACGGACGAGGGTGTGTGCTACAAGACCCGCAGCAGCACCTGCGCCACGGCCTGCCCGCTGTGGTACGCCGGTGCCTTTGGTGATAATATCTGTCTGCCGTCTGTGCTCGGTCACAGGGTAACACGGCTGATCCGGGACAAGCAGCTACGTGAACGAGAAAAAGGAGGAGTAACTCATGGCAAAGACTAAGAAAAAGCACTCCGGCAAGCCGCGGGGCATGAACTACGCGGATATGTTGGCGCGCAAGCGCATGATCCGCGAGGCGGTACAGGAGGCGGCAGACGATGCCACTGTGCGGCTGCGTACTGACGTGGCAACGCAGAAAGCACTCTGGCTGGCGGTCTGCTCGGTGGCCGATGCCTACGGGTTCGGTCCGGAGCGTATGAAGAAATTCTTCGTGGCATTCCAGGAGAACCATGACGAGATCACGCGCATGGAGAAAGAGGTCGATGCCGACTATGCCTACGAGAAGCTGCGGCTTAAAGCTGAGCGTGTAACCGGTATGAAGATTGAGTATCTGTATGAGCATGAAGCACAGGAGAATGAGGCATGAAGAAAAAGAAGATTAAAAATCTGCACGTCCGTGTCAGCGGAGGCGTGAACATATCGGGATCGCCGTTTCTGGCGCCGAAGGTGTTCGACTGCATCATCACTAACGACGAAATCGGCAAGACGCTGAGCATCAACGACGGCAATGTGCAGTTTACCATTCCGTTTGAGCCGATTGAGCGGTTTTTGAAGTAGGAGGGACGTCATGAAAGCAATCCGTAAAAAGCCCGGCTGTGCGCCGGAGCTGATCGACATCGACAACACGCTGAAAGCCCTGCAGGCCGAGGTCGGCGGTTATATCGAAACCGTAACGATTACATCGGACGCCGTCATCATCTGCAACGAGGAGGGACGCATTCTCGGTCTGCCGTACAACTGCCGGTTCGTCGGCGTGGATTTCGTCGGCACGATTCTTGTGGTCGGTCGCGACCGAGACGAGTTCTGCGATGTGCCGGAGGCTGACTTCCTGATGTATCATCTGCGAGAGGAGGACACCCATGACGATTAACCAGGCAATCCGCATCCTCGACCCGGAAACGACAGCCGAGGAGCTGGCAACGATCGAATACTACGGCGGTCTGCACGGCCGCGAAAAGATGGTGGCTGCGTGTGACGAGGCGTGCCACGTGGCGGTCGGCATCATGCGGAAATATCAGGAGGAGCATAAGAATATTGACTAAATACAGCGATAAAGTTCGGCGCTACCTCGTGTGGCGCTACGGCATTACGGACAGGGAGGGGAAATATTGAACAAGCGTGAGGACTGGTGGGAGTACACAAAGCGCATCATTCGGTCATACCCGGCGCTGCGCCGCAAGGCGGAGAGCGTAGGCGACATGCCCTGCACACCGACCTACGGCGCGTCCGGCGGCCACAGCGGCGGCGGCAGTCCGGTTGAGCGTGCGGTCGTTGACCGACTGACAGATAAGGAGCAGCGGCGGTATGATGCGGTGCGGGCTGCCATCTCGGAAACCGAGGTGATGAAGCACGGCCGCCAGCGCATGGAACTGATCGACCGCGTGTACTGGAAGCGCAGCCATACGCTGTACGGCGCGGCGATGTGCGTGCCGGTGAGCGAGAGGACAGCGCATACATGGAATGCGGAGTTTATCCGGATAGTTGAAAAATATTTAGATCTTCCGTGAAAATTTGCCTAACGTGCACCTAAATCTGTGTTTTAATAGTATCATGAAGTTGACAGGGGTGAAACGCAGACCCTGTGACCTCCTGCTTCATGCCATTGGAGTACATCTCTGAAAGAGCACTCTCGTTCGAGGGTGCTTTTTCCATTGACAATGTAATTGACCATATTGTATTGTAGAACCATGGAGGTGTATGTTTATGTCGAGTTTGTTTAAGTATTTTCCGGCGACCTACATAAAAGATGAGAACGGAAAAGAAAGAAATTATGCTCTGGAGAGCATCAAAAATAATACTTTGTGGGCATCTATTCCTGATGAGTTTAACGACTTGTTTGAATGTGCATTTTATTACACAGAAGACGATATTTTTGATTTTATTTTATTACAATATCCTGAAATGATAGATTGGATTGATAAAGCAAGGAATAATTGGATTGAACGGAACAAAATTCAGTCGGATTATGCTAATATGCAAGACACTATGGAGTGTATTAAGAAAAGATTTGGAATAACTTGTTTTTCGCAGACTGATATAGAATTACTCATGTGGGGACATTATGCTAATTCACATAAAGGCATATGTATCGAATATGATGAAGAAAAAATCAATAAATGCAAGATTGTCAAAGGCTATGTGTCCTATGTAGAATCGCTTCTACGAATAAAAGTTTTCACAAAAGAAGCGTTAGAGAAAGCTGGGATAGCCATGATGTTTATGAAATCGAAAAGGTGGGAATATGAACAAGAGGTTCGAGCGATAGCAACTCCTGTTAAAGTGGGTGACTTGGGTACTACTTGGGAAGCACCAATACCCAAATCAATCCGCCTTGGTGTAAAAGCAGACGAGCGCTTGAAAGCTGAAATCAAAGACTTGTGCAAAGAAAAAGGCATTGAGTTATACCAAATGGAAAGAGTGCCCGGACAATACGCAATCGAAAAAATAAAAATAGAACTGTAACCCAGCATAACCGTCTACCTCGTAGGCGGTTTTCTTTTGCCCAGAATTCAGAAAGGACGGTGAGCGCGTGAGCAAACTGACAGCCAAGCAGCAGGCTTGGGTAGATTATTACAAGCAGGGCAAGACGGCGGCAGAAGCGGCGCGGCTTGCCGGATACAAGGCGAGGGATGACAACGGATTTCAGTCCATCGGCAGTGAAAACTTGCGGAAACTTGCTGTTTTCATCGCAGACCGCGACAAGCTGCTTGAAACGCCGCGCATTGCCGACATGGAGGAGATCAACGCCTTCTGGACGAACGTCATGCGCGACAAGGGCGAGGAAACCAAGGACCGGCTCAAGGCGTCCGAGCTGAGAGCGAAAGCGGCGGGCGCGTTTGTACAGCAGATCGAGCACTCCGGCACCCTTGAGGTAGACAACCCGCTTGCCGGTCTGACCACCGAGGAGCTGCGAAAGCTGGCTGACGATGGTTGACGAGCGTATCCGCAGAGCGGCACGCATTGAGCTTGCGCGGCGCGACTTCTGGGCGTTCTGCAAGCTGATGGCGCCGGACTTCTACCGCGAGGACAGGCCGTACCTCAAAACACTGTGTCGGCGCTTACAGGCGTTCTGTGAGAGCGACCGCAAGGTGTTGGTGGTCAATATGCCGCCGCGACACGGCAAGAGCCGCACGGCGGTGCTGCTGAGCCAATGGTTGTTTGGGCGCGATCCGTCCGAGCAGATCATGACCGGCAGCTACAACGAAACGCTGTCCACGACGTTCGCACGGGCAGTCCGTGACGGTATTGTGGAGGAACGGTTCGACCCGAACCGCATTGTGTTCTCGGACATTTTTCCGCAGACCCGCATCAAGTACGGCGAGGCCGCCGCAGGCAAGTGGGCGCTTGAGGGACAGTACGCGAGTTACCTCGCTACCTCTCCGGGCGGCACGGCGACCGGCTTCGGCGCACGCAAGCTGATTCTCGATGACCTGATCAAGAAAGCCGAGGAGGCGTTCAACGAGGGCGCACTCGACAAGCAGTGGCAGTGGTTCACGGACACGATGCTGTCCCGAACCGAAACCGGCTACAAGATCGTTATTATCATGACGCGCTGGGCGACCGGCGACCTCGCAGGCCGTGCGCTGGAGCACTGGCCGGATGCGGAACTCATCACGATGAAAGCCTTGCAGGACGACGGCACCATGCTGTGCGACGCGGTTCTCACCCGCGAGGACTACGAGGACAAGGTTCGCACGATGAGCGAGGAAATCGCCAGCGCGAACTATCAGCAGCAGCCGATTGACCTCAAAGGCCGTCTGTACAGCAGCTTCAAGACCTATACGGACATTCCGAGGGACGAGCACGGCAATCCACTGTTTACGCATATCCGCAGCTACACGGACACGGCGGACACCGGCGCGGACTATTTGTGCAGCATCATTTACGGCGAGTACGCGCACGAAGCCTATGTGCTCGACATCTACTACACCAAAGCCCCGATGGAAGTGACCGAGCCGGAAACCGCACGGCGGCTGCTGGCGCACGGCGTGAACCTCGCCAAAATCGAGAGCAACAACGGCGGCCGCGGCTTTGCCCGCAACGTGCAGGAGCAGCTTCGGCGGCTCGGCTCCAACCGCTGCCGTGTGGAGTGGTTCCACCAGAGCGAGAACAAGGTCGCGCGTATCCTGACGGGCTCGACGTGGGTGCAGGATCACATTTATTTTCCGGTGAACTGGCGCGACCGCTGGCCGGAGTACGCAAAAGCAATGTTACATTACCAGAAAGAGGGCAAGAATGCCCATGATGACGCTCCCGACGCCACGACCGGCGTTGCGGAGCAGTTCAACAGGAAAGGAGGGGTCAGCGTATGGTGAAAGTGAACAGCCGCACGATTCAGCGGCTTTTACAGGGGCACGGGCAGTTTATCCGCGAGGCGGACGAGGCGCGGCGCTATTACAGCAACGTCAACCGCATCAAGCAGGACAACAGCGTTTTGCAGCGGCAGGCAGAGACCGAACAGACACTCGGCAATCCGCTGCACCTCGCGGACAACCGTATTTCGCATTCGTGGCATAACCTGCTCGTGACGCAAAAGGTTTCCTACGCGCTGAGCTATCCGCCGGTGTTTGACGTGGGGAACAAGACCGCCAACGAGCGGATCGCAGAGATTCTCGGAGATCAGTACACCGCAACGGCCATGCAGCTGGGCATTGACGCGAGCAACACCTCGGTCGGCTGGCTGCATTACTGGCGCGGCGCAGACGACAGGTTCCGCTACCACACCGTAGATCCGGAACAGATCGTGCCGGTGTTCTCCGGTACGCTGGAGAGCGATCTCGTCGGCGTGCTGCGCTGCTACACCATGCTCGACCCGCAGAGCGGACAGACCGTGCAGGTGTGCGAATACTGGGACGACACGACCTGCCGGTTCTACCGTCAGAACGGCGTGTCCGGCAACTACACCTACTTCGAGTATCCGAAAGTCGGACAGGAGCTGCGGCACGGCCTCGGCGCGGTGCCGTTCATCCCGTTCTACAACAACGCCGACCGGCGGGGCGATCTGCCGCTGTACCGCGACCTGATCGACGCCTACGACAAGGTGGTTTCCGGCTTCGCCAACGATATGGAGGACGTGCAGGAGGTCATCTTCGTCATCAAGAACTACGGCGGCACGGACAAGACCGAGTTCATGAGCGACCTCAAAAAGAGCAAGCTCATCAAGGTCGAGGGGGACGGTGGCGTGGACACCATTCGCGCGGAGATCCCGTTTGAGGCGCGGAACGCTTTCCTCGAAAGAACCCGCCGTCAGATCTTCGTCAGCGGCATGGGCGTTGACCCGAACCCTGAGAATTTCGGCAACTCGTCCGGCGTGGCGCTCAAGTACCTGTACAGCCTGCTGGAGCTGAAGGCCGGCATGATGGAAACGCAGTTCCGCTCCGGCTTTGCCGAGCTGGTGCGTGCTATCTGCCGCTTGGAGGGTATCGCGCAGCCGAAGCGCATTCTCCAGACCTGGACGCGCAACATGGTCCAGAACGACCTTGAAACCGCACAGATCGCACAGCAGTCGGTCGGCATTATTTCGGACAGAACGATACTTGCAAACCATCCGTGGGTAGACGATGCCGAGAGCGAGCAAAAGCAGTTGGAAAAGGAACAGCAGGCAGCAGCCGAGAAGCAGCCGCAGTTTCAGTTTCCACCAAAGGACGGTGTAGGCGATGGCAGCAGCGGATAAGCTGAACGGCGCGTACTGGCGCAAACGTGCCATCGAGCTCGCCGAAAAGCAGAAACGAGAGGATGACGACTTGTGCTTGCGCTTTCATCGGGAGTATGAGCGCATTCTGCACGAACTGGACAAGGAAATCTCGATTTTCTACGCCAGATACGCCGAGAACGAAAGCGTCAGCATGGCAGATGCACGCAGGCTGCTGCGGGATGCCGAGCTGGAGGACTTCCAGATGTCGCTGGACGAGTTCCGCGACAAGGCGCTTGCCGGCGGCTTTGACAAGGAATTGGAGGAGGTTTATCTCCGGTCGCGTATCTCGCGCTTACAGGCGTTGCAGACGCAGGTGGAGCTGCGGATGAGGGAACTGTTCGGCTCTCAGCGCGATGTGCTGCGCGACCATTTGCAGGAGCGCTACACCGACACCTACTACCGCACGGTGTACGCTGTCAGTCAGCAGATGAATGTTGCAAGCACATTCGCTCGCATTGACCCGCAGACGGTCGAGAAGATACTAGCCGTGCCGTGGCTCGGCAGTGAGTTTTCCTCCCGCATCTGGGCGGACAAGGACAAGCTGACCCGTGAGCTGATGCAGACGCTCTCGCGCGGCTTTGTCCGCGGCGACTCGCTCGATCGCATGACGAAAGAGTTCACCCAGCGCATGGGCGTGTCCGAGAGCAGGGCGGCAACGCTCATTCACACCGAGAGCGCCCATATGGCGGCTGAGGCCGCCGAACAGGGATACCGGGAAACCGGTGTCCAGTCCTATTGGTTCGAGGCGGCGCTCGACCTCAAGACCTGCACGGTGTGCGGCGCTCTGGATCAGCGCGAGTTTCCGCTCGCGGAGCGTGAAACCGGCATTAACTATCCGCCGCTGCACCCACGCTGCCGGTGTACCACCGTTCCGGTGACGGAGTTCCAGATCGGCAGTAAGCGTGCCGCCAGAAATCCCGCGACCGGCAAGACCGAGTATGTCGAGAAAGGTATGACATATGAGGAATGGCATAAGAAATATGTTGAAAACGACCCGGAAAGTGCTATACTGGAATTGAACAAGCGCGAAACAAGCGCACTGCAGAAGTATGTCAGTGTGGCCAGCTATTCGCTAAACGATAAGCTGCGCCGAGGTGAATCACTCAGCGAAGCGGAACAGCGCTGGACGAAACGGCTTGACAAGGCGCTGGATAAACTTCCAGTGTACGAGGGAACGGTATATCGTTCTCTGTCCAGTGACATGATACCAGATAAAGCTGCTTTTCTGGCAGCGCATGAGGTTGACGCGATCGTTACATACGACGCATACACGTCTACTTCTACGGAGGTATATGACTCGGATATGGATATTCAGCTGGTTATTCAGAGTAAGACCGGCAGAGATATGCGTGGTATCAACACAATCGAAAAGGAAATCCTTTTCAAGAGAGAATCGCGTTTCATTGTTGACAGAAAGGAGGGCAACACCATATGGATGACAGAAATTTAACCTTTGAGGACTTCAAAAGGCTGTCACCCGAGGAACGCAACAGGCGATATGAAGAACTGTCCGATCATGACAAGTTTCTGGCACGCTGTTCGCAGCCGTCTGGCGTTCATGGTGTGCTGTGCAATACCTGTATCCACCGAAAGCGGGTATGCTGCAAGGCGTTTCCGGATGGTATCCCGGGCGAGCATATGAATAAGCTGGAGGAAAACCCGGCAATCGAATGTGCACCGGGCGTTCACTATCAACCAAAGACTTAGTCATCAAGACCGTACATTGGAAAGATAACAATGGATCTCATTCAGCACATGAAAAAGCTGCTCGGCACCGAGCGCCCATACGACAAAGCGCATCGCCTCAAGGTGGAATGCACGGACGGCATTGTGCTGACCGGCAAATTCGTCACCGTGGTAGGTGCGTTGGACAATGAACCGGAAATTGCAGAGCTGATTATCCGGCGCGACGACAACGGCGTTCTGACCGGAATGCTGGAAACCGAAATCAAAACAGTAGAACTGATGGACTAAACCACCAAGGATTCAATCCAAGGTGGTTTTTTCATACTCATTTTTCGATGAAAGGAGCAAAAACAATGGAATTTCTCAAATCCCTTTTTGAAAAGGGCGCACTGACCTGGGAGCAGTTCCAGCAGGCCGCAAAGGACGCAAAGTTTGAGGTGGTCAACGCCGCCGGCGGCGCTTACGTTCCCAAGGCCGATCTGGACACCAAGACGCAGGAGCTGACCACGGCGAACAACACCATCAAGGACCTGCGTGCCGCCGCCAAGGCGTGGGACGGCAAGGACCCGAAGAAGCTGGAGGACGACCTCAAGACCCTCCAGAGCAAGTACGACACCGACACCGCGAACATCCGCCGCGACGCTGCCATTGACCTGGCGCTGACCCGTGCCCACGCACGCGATCCGCAGCTGACCCGCGCGGCGCTCTCGATGGATGACATCAAGATCGGCGCAGACGGCAAGATCACCGGCCTTGACGCGCAGGTCGAAAGTCTGAAAAAGGACAAGGCATGGCTGTTCGAGGAGGACGGCGCAGGTCAGTCCGGCAAGCAGGGCGACAAGGGCGGAAACCCGAACGGCGGTCAGGGCGGCGGCTACAATCCGCAGTCCGGCGGCAAGCCGAACACGGTAAACGACCTCGGTTCCGCTCTCGCAGAAGTATACAACACCAAAGGATAAAGAAAGGAAGATGAAAAATGCCTATCACTCTCGCACAGGCAAAGGTCGGCATGGCAAACCATGTGGACCAGCAGGTTATTGACCAGTTCCGCCGCGGCTCCATGCTGCTGAACGCACTGACGTTTGACAACTCGGTTTCCCCCGGCACGGGCGGCTCGACCCTGACCTATGGCTACACCCAGCTCAAGACCCCGGCAGGTGCGGACTTCCGCGACATCAACGCCGACTACATCGAGACCGTTGCCGACCGCGAAACCAAGTCGGTTGACCTCAAGATTTTCGGCGGCACGTTCAAGATCGACCGCGTTCTCGCGAATACCGCAAACGGTCAGATCAACGAGGTGCAGTTCCAGCTGGAGGAGCACATCAAGGCGACCACCAACCTGTTCCACTACACCGCCATCAACGGAGACAAGGGCACCAAGGGCTTTGACGGTCTGGACACGCTGCTTGTCGGCACCTCGACCGAAATCAACGCCGACGCCTCCAAGGCGATCGACCTGTCCACCTCGGCGGCGATCGACACCAACTACAAGACCGTGCTCGATATGCTCGACGAGTTCCTCTCCGAGCTGGACGGTGTGCCGACTATGCTCATCGGCAACGCGGCGCTGCTGACCAAGATCCGTTCCTGCGCCCGCCGTGCGGGTTATCTGACCCACTCTGAGGACGCTTTCGGCCGTCAGATGAGCGGTTACAACGGCATTCCGTTCATGGATATGCAGTATTACTACGACACCGCCGAGAAGAAGGAAAAGCCGGTCGTGCCGATCACGTCGCGTGAATACGGCGCGTCCTCGTCCAAGACCACCGTTACCGGTCTGACCGACCTGTACGCTGTCCGTCTGGGCTTGGACGGTTTCCACGCCGTCTCTCCGATGGGCGGCAAGGTGATCTCGACCACGCTGCCGGATTTCAGCACCGCAGGCCCGGTCAAGGCCGGTGATGTCGAGATGGTAGCCGCAACCGTGCTCAAGAAGTCCCGCGCTGCCGGCGTGCTGCGTAACTTCAAGGTAAAGTGAGGGAACTGACATGTACAAGATCAAGGCACCGAACGAGGAGTACGACCGCAAGATCGGCGGCGTGCAGTTCGTCAGTGGTGAGGCGCAGACGGATAACGAGTGGCTTGCAAGCTGGTTCTCCGGCCGTGCGGGCTTTACCGTGGAAACCGTGACCGCCGAGGAGGAAACCGAGCCGACCGAGGACAAACCGAGGGGGAAGCGCAGAAATGACAAGGGAAACGCTGATGCTGCGGGCGCAAAGTCTGCTGCCGAACCTGCCGCAGGAAACGCTTGAGTTCGCCTGCGATCTGGTGCTCGAGCAGATCTGTAACTACTGCAATCTGACCGAGGCACCGGACGGCCTGACGAACACTGCAGCGCTTATGGTGCGCGGCCTGGTAAACAGCGTTCAGCTCCAGAACGAGAATATGCAGCCTGCCGCAAAGGGCGTGTCCAGAGGGGATACGTCCTTTTCCTTTGCAACGGCGGCGGAGCAGCTGGCGGCGCTGGCAGGCTCGGGCGACTTCCTCACCGACTACAAGGCGCAGCTGAACGCCTATCGAAAGATGAGGTGGTAGTATGCTCGGCAATCCGGAGCTGGAGCGTGCGCTGCTCGAGCAGACCTATGACGGCGTGATGACCGTCACCGGCACAAGTAAACAGGAAGTGGGCGGCGAAACCGTTGTTACACCGGACGCGGTGCTGCACGAGAATATCCCGTGTGCGTTGTCGTTTTCCGGCACACCGGACAGCAAAACGGACGCAAACAGCGGTCAGATCAGCTATCAGGCGACGATCTACTGTGCGCCGGAGCTGACGATTCCGGCAGGCTGCCGCCTTGCGGTTCAGCAGTACGGCGCGACCTATCGGCTGAAATACAGCGGCGAAAGCGTGGTCTATCCGACCCATCAGCAGCTTTCTGCCGTCCGAGAGGAGCGAGCGTAATGGCAAGCTGGGGAAGCTGTGATTTTCACGAGCTGCGCGACTTGAACGAACGCATTAAGGCCGCCGCCAGCGAACCGGAGATGGACAAGTTCTATACAGAGCTGCTCGATAAGATGATGAATGATTTGTTGGCTGATGTTATTGAACTGACACCGCCCGGTCTAAGCGGACACCTGCACCGTAACTGGTTTACGACGAAAGCACGGCGCAGTGGCAAGCATTATCGTGCAGAAATCTACAACAACATTGAGTACGCGCCGTTCGTCGAGAACGGCCACCGGCAGGAGGTCGGACGGTATGTTCCGGCTATTGGCAAACGTCTGGTTCGCAGTTTCGTTGAAGGAAAGCACATGCTGCGCAATGGCATGTTCGATCTCCAGAAAGCTGCGCCCGATATTATCAAGACCAAGAGTGAGGAATTTCTCAGCCGCATGATGGAGGGCAAATGATTAACGTAGTACAGGAAATCGTCGATAAGCTGCGCACGGTCTATCCATCGGCGCAGTACGACATTTACACCGAGCGTATCGAGCAGGGCTTCTCTGCGCCGTGCTTCTCCATTCGGCAGCTTCGTGCGGACGTCACGCCGTACCCGTCCGGTCTGCATGAGATCGTGCAGCACATGGACGTGCGGTTCTTCCCGTCGGACGGCCGTCCGCAGGAGCAGTGCCGGGAAGTTGCACAGACGCTCACGCTGTTGCTGCGGCGCACAGAAAGCCTGCGCGGGAGCAATCTCTCGTGGGAAATTACAGACGAGGTACTGCATTTCTTTGCGGACTACCGGCAGTTTGTCCGGGAAGTCCCGGAAGATATTCCGATGGAGAATTTGCAGACCACCGTAGGAACGGAGACTTAACATGGCAGTCAAACGCAAAACAGAGGCAGGAGCACCGGCGTTTACCGGCGCACAGCTCCTGACCTTCGACAGATACCGCGAGCGGCGCGACCTGCTGGGCGTGCTGCTCGACAAGGATCAGCGCTACACCTTTTCCGAGGTGGACGCGCTCATTGATAACTTTATGAAAGGCAAGGTGAATTAAATGGCTTTAGGCGGCGGTATGTATACCGTACAGAACAAGGTGCTGCCCGGTGCATACATCAACTTTGTGTCGGCGGCGCGTGCGTCTGCGACCCTGGGCGACCGCGGCACGGCGGCTTTCCCGCTGTCCCTCGACTGGGGACCGGAGAACGAGGTCGTGACCATCGAGAACAGCGAGTTCCAGAAGGGCTCACTTGCGCTGACCGGCTACGCCTACACGGCGGACGAGCTGCGTCCGCTGCGCGAGATCTTTGCAAACGCCAAGACGCTGCACCTGTTCCGTCTGAACAGCGGCGGTGCAAAGGCAGCATGCAAGTACGCAGAGGCGAAGTATCCGGGCAAGATCGGCAACGAACTGAAAATCGTCATTCAGCAGAACGAGGGTTTCACGGCATCGACAAACGAGGTCTACGATGTTTCGACCTACCTCGGCACGACCCTTGTAGACACGCAGAAGGCGGTGAAGGCGGTTTCCGACCTCGAGGACAACGACTATCTGCACTGGAAGGGCAGTGAGGCGCTGACCGAGAACGCAGGCCTGCTGCTCACCGGCGGCACGACCGGCGCGGTGCAGGATGCGGCGTACCAGACGTTCCTCGACAAGATCGAGCCGTACAGCTTCAACGCGGTCGGCTGCGACACGAAGAACAGCACGGTCAAGGGCCTGTTCGCCAACTGGACGCGCCGCCTGCGTGATGAGCAGGGCGTGAAGTTCCAGTGCGTGCTGCATGGTTATCCCTCGGCAGACTATGAGGGCGTGATTTCCGTCAAGAACGGTCTGGTCGGTGCATCTGACGACCCGTCGGCTGTCTACTGGACGACCGGCGCGGAATCTGCGTGCGCGGTCAACCGCTCGATGACCAACTCGACCTACACCGGCGAGTACAACATCGACACGAACTACACGCAGACCCAGCTTGAAAAGGCGATCAAGGCCGGTGAGTTCACGTTCCACCGTGTGGGCGACCAGACGCGCGTGCTGACCGACATCAACACCTTTGTGTCCGTCACGGACGAAAAGAGCGCGGATTTCTCGTCCAATCAGGTCATGCGCGTGCTCGACCAGATTGCGAATGACATTGCATCGCTGTTTAACTCGAAGTACCTCGGCAAAGTCCAGAACGACGCCTCCGGCCGCGTGAGCCTGTGGAGCGACATTGTAGCGCATCACAACCAGCTCCAGACCATCCGCGCCATTGAGAACTTTGACAGCAGCAGCGTCACCGTGTCGCAGGGCGACATGAAGAAGTCCGTTGCGGTCGAGGACCATGTACAGCCGGTTTCCGCGATGGAACAGCTTTACATGAAGGTAATCGTTGAATAAAGGAGGGAAAAGTCATGCTGAACGCTCCTGTTATGGAAGCAAATGATGCGGTATCCGGCTCGATGGCCGAGTGCTACGTCACTATTGACGGCAACCGCTACAATATGATGCAGCTGTACAGCTTTGAGTCGTCCGCGAAGGTCAATTCGCAGGACGTGAAAATTCTCGGCCGTACCGGCATCGGTAAGAAGCCGACCGGCTGGTCCGGTTCGTGGAAGGGCACGGCGCACTTTAACCAGAGCGTGTTCCGCCGCTGGTTCCTGACCTACTGCAAGACCGGCAGGATGACGCCGTTTGAGATTCAGGTGTCCAACGAGGACCCGTCCTCGTCCGCCGGCCGTCAGACCATCACGCATACCGGCTGCCTGATCGACAGCTCGATTCTGGCGAAGTTCGACGCGGGCGATACCCTGCTCGATGAGGAGCTTTCCGGTACATTTGATAACTGGGATATGCCGGAGGAATTTAACACGCTGTCCGGTATGGAATAAGGAGGAATTTGTGCAATGGGTAATCTTACCGCATTTCTGGCGCAGAACGCCAAACAGGTTGAAAACGTAAAGCTGGTCGTGTCCGACCGCTTCACCGATGAGGACGGCAAGCCGCTCGAGTGGGAGGTGCGCTGCATTTCCTCGCGCGAGGACGAAACGCTGCGCCGCGACTGCCAGTACCGCGTACAGGTGCCGGGTAAGCGCGGCAGCTTCCGTCAGGAATTCGATAACGTGCTGTACCTTGCCAAGCTGGCAGCCGCCTGCACGGTTTATCCGAACCTCAACGACGCAGAATTGCAGGACAGCTACGGCGTAAAGTGCGCCGAGGAGCTGATCTCGGCCATGCTGACGCCGGGCGAGTATACGAACTACACGGAAAAGCTGTTCGACATCTGCGGCTTCGGTGACAAGCTCGATCTGGTGGAACAGGCAAAAAACTGATTCGGGACGGTGAGGGCTCTGATGATTATGAAGCGTATGCAGCGCATTACTGCCTGCAAAAGCTCCATATCCTGCCGTCCGAATATTTAAGTCTGCCAAAGGAAGAACGGGCATTCATCTGGGCGTCCTGTGTCGTGTACAACGAGGACGAAAAGGCCGCTCTGGATAAAGCGAAACGAGGGAGGTGAGTTCTATGGCACTGTCGGGCACCGTCCAGCTGCGCGACGGCATGAGCAACGTGCTCAGCCGTATTGCGTCCAGCCTGAGTGCGGTCAACGACCGGTTTGAGCGGATGCAGAACCTGACTGAACAGGCTGCACCGACCGGTCTGTATGCACAATTTAACAGCGAACTGACAGGTGTGCGTGAAGAGCTCACCCGAACCGTGAGCGAAGTCGAGGAGCTGCGGAGCAGCATGACCTCGGCGCAGCCGCCGGCAGAAAACCTGACGGCCTCACTTAAAAAGCTGGGCACCGCGTTCCTCGGCTCCAAGCTGGTGAGCGGTATCGTGAGTATGTCGGACGAGCTGACGCAGACCACCGCCCGTCTCAACCTGATGAACGACGGTCTGCAAAGCACGGCGGATTTGCAGGAGCTGATCTACCAGTCCGCTATGCGCTCGCGCGGCGCGTACAACGCTACAGCGGATGCGGTCGCGAAGATGGGTCTGCTGGCCGGTGACGCATTCAGCAGCAATCAGGAAACGATCGCGTTTGTCGAGCAGCTGAACAAGCAGTTCAAGATTGCGGGCACGTCCGCCGAGGGACAGGCTGCCGCCATGCTCCAGATCACGCAGGCGATGGGCTCCGGCGTGCTGCGTGGTGAGGAACTCAACTCGGTATTCGAGCAGGCGCCGACCATCATTCAGTCGATTGCGGATTACCTCGGCGTGTCGGTCGGTGAGATCCGCAGCATGGCGCAGGAGGGCGAGCTGACGGCGAGCGTCGTCAAGTCCGCGCTGCTGTCCTCGGCGGAGGAAACCAACCAGAAATTCAACGAGATTCCGCTCACCTGGTCGGACGTCTGGACGCAGGCCAGCAACATGGCGATCATGGCCTTGCAGCCGCTGCTCGAAGCCATCAACTGGGTGGCGAACAATATTGAGGTCATCGGCCCGCTGGTGCTTGCGGCTGCGGCAGCCTTTGCGCTGTTTGCAGTGGCCGCCAACTGGACGAAGATCTGTGCTGCGGCTACGAAGGCGCTGACAGCCGCGCAGAAAATGCTCAATGCGGTGATGTCGCTCAACCCGATCGTGCTTATCATCGGCTCGATCATCATTCTCATCGGCGTGATCGCGGCGTACATCAACTACACGAACCGGGCAAAGAACGAAACGACGAGCGCCGTCGGCGTGATCTGCGGCCTGTTCGCGATGGCAGGAGCGTTCGTCTACAATATGTTCTATCTGCCGGTCTACAACGTGATTGCCGATCTTATCAACTTCCTCGGCAACGTGTTCCAGCACCCGATTGCATCGATCGAGATTTTGTTTTTGCAGCTCAGCCAGTATGTTGTCGGCGTCATCCGCGGAATGGTGAGGACGATCGAGAAGCTCATCAATCTTATTCCGGGCGTGAAGATCAATATCACCAGCGGTCTGGACACATTCTACGACAGCTACACCGACAGAATCCAGAAGATCAAGGATCAGTCCGGGTGGACGGAGTACGTTAAGCACAAGGAGAAGATCGAGTATTCGACGGCTTACGCCAACGGTTACAACTGGGGCGCAAACCTCCAGAACAGCATCTCTGAAAAGCTGGGTCTTGACCTGCCGGACGATCCGGCAACGGGTTTGCTGTCCAACATCGCGGACAACACCGCCCAGATTGCGGACGATGTGAGCGTATCCTCGGACGACATCAAGCTGCTGCGCGATATTGCCGAGCGGCAGGTCATTAACAAGTACACCACCGCCGAGATCAAGGTGGAAATGGTTAACCACAACAACATCTCGAACGAGATGGATCTGGACGGCGTAGTCAATCTGCTGGAAGCCAAGGTCACCGAGGCGCTTGTCACCAGCGCGGAAGGAGTGCACATCTAAATATGTACGAGTTTTACATGGACGGTGTGCGCCTTCCGGTCACGCCGAGTGCGCTGACCATCAAGATCAGCAACCAGAACAAGACCATTAACCTCATCAACGAGGGTCAGCGCAACATCATCAAGACACCCGGATTGAGCAAGTACAGCTTCAACGCGCTCCTGCCGAACAGGGAATACCCGTTTGCGTGTTACCCGAACGGCTACCAGCCGGCACAGTATTATATGTCACTGCTGGAAAAGCTCAAGCGCGAGTGCAAGCCGTTTGAGTTTTTGGTTATCCGCACGGATGACGCAGGCAATCTGCTGATGACGAACGACCCGGACAAGCCGCTCATGGTATCGTTGGAAAGCTACGAACTGAGCGAGGATGCCGGTAGCTACGGCGTTGACGTGATGGCGAAAATTGAACTGCTGACTTATGTGGATGTCAAGACCAAGCTGATCGAGTTCAAAAAGAGCGAGAGTAGCAATTCCACCACCAAGAAAGCGACCGTCACGCAGAAGCGCGACACTACAACCGCACCGGCCGGCAAGACGTACACCGTCAAGCAGGGTGATACCCTGTGGGACATTGCCCGCGTGAAGTTGGGGAACGGTACTAAGTGGCAGTCTATCTATAATCTGAACAAGGCTGCCATTGAAGCCGCAGCGAAGAAATACGGTAGATCAAGCAGCAGTAACGGCTGGTGGATCTACCCCGGTACCGTGCTCAAGCTGCCGAGTTAAGGAGGGGAGAACATGGGTAAATATGTTTGGCCGTGTCCGTCCTACTCACGTATGTCGAGCGGCTATGGTAACCGCGTACACCCAATTTACGGCACTGTCAAGTTTCATGATGGTGTTGACTTGGCAGCGGCATCGGGCGTGCCGATTCTCGCTTTTGGATCGGGCACTGTAACGGTATCCGGTTTGAACGGAGGTTATGGTAACTACATCAGTATTAACCATGGTGGCGGTCTGATGAGTTTCTACGGACATTGTTCGAAGCTGTATGTTTCAAAGGGCGCGAAAGTTTCCGCAGGTCAGAAGATTGCAGCCGTTGGTACAACTGGCAACTCGACCGGCTGTCACCTGCATTTTGGTATGCACTTGAACGGTTCGTCGGTCAATCCGCTGAACTATGTATCGTCGAAGGACACAGTATCTAACTATACCGGCTCTAAATCGTCTGGTACTGCTACAAATACGGTTAAGGCACTCTTTACCGCCTATTATCCTGCGAATAATGCTATGGAGGGCGGTTTTCTTGATGCGCTCGGCAACAGGTTAGACCCAAGCAAGCACACCTGTGCCGCACCGCCAAGCGTACCGTTTGGTACTAAGGTTACAGTGCAGGGTACAGGTACAGCGCTTGATGGAGTGACGTACACGGTTAATGACCGTGGCGGCATGATTCAAATCGAAAACGGCGTGTACCACTTCGACCTCTTGATGTCCTCGAACGCCGAATGTAACAACTGGGGCAGGCGAAAAGGTACCGCCATCATCGGCGGTTCTGGTTCTTCAAGTTCGTCCGGTTCATCCGGTTCGAGTACCGAGAAGAAAAAGAAGGATATCACAACCGTTGTTGTTAAGTCTGTCACAGGTGCAGCAGGTACGCGCAAGGAAATCTTGCGTGATGTGCCGTCTTATCAGTTGCCAGGCGCGGAGGTTATCATTCAGAACAAGAAAGGTCAGTTACAGTCACCTGTTATCGAAGGTGATATTGTATGGGAAACCTCGCGTAGAGATTCCGCTTCTTCGCTGACATTCACTGTGGTTAAGGATGAAACGCTCAACTTCCATGAGGGTAACCCTGTATCGTTCCGGTTCAACGGTGCAAACGTGTTCTATGGCTATGTGTTCAAGAAAAGCCGCAGTGATAGCAGGCTGATTAAGGTCACCTGCTATGATCAGTTGCGCTACTTCAAGAACAAAGACACGATTTCGTACACGAACAAGACCTATACCGAGGTATTGAAGATGCTTGCTGCTGACTACGGCTTGAAGGTCGGAACAGTAGTAGACACCAAGTATAAAATCCCGCAACGTATTGAAGAAGGAACTCTGTTTGATATGTTGGGCAATGCATCCGACCTCACGATTATCAATACTGGTAAAATGTACGTTCTGTATGACGATTTCGGCAAACTGTGTTTGAAGCCTTACGAGGATTTACTTTTACCTCTCTATGTGGATGAAAGCAACACACAGGCATACAGCTATACTTCCTCGATTGATACGGATGTGTACAACAGAATCAAACTGGCATGGGATAATGACGAAACAGGCGTGCGTGAAGTACACGTTATGAATAACGCGGCAAGTCAAAGTAAATGGGGCGTTTTGCAGTATTATGAAAAGCTGGACAATGCTTTGAATACTGCTGACCTGCAAACTAAGGCGAAAGCGCTCATGAACTATTACAATGTTATTCACCGTGAGCTGAGCATGCAGAAGGTGTTCGGGGATGTGAGAGCCAGAGCAGGCGCGTCCGTCTGCGTCGGTATGGGTCTGGGCGACATCAACATCAAGAACTATATGTGCATCGAAAAGGCAAAGCACACGTTCTCACACGGACTTTACACGATGGATTTGTACCTGAGCGGAATTCGAGGTGAGTTTAGTGCCTAATACGCAGCGTTTTATCAACACGTTAAAACAGATTGCCGCGAATGAGCGTCAAGCCGCTTTGCCGATGACAATCTGCTTCGGCAAGGTGATTGCACTCTCGCCGTTCCGTGTGCAGATCGACCAGAAACTTGTACTCACCAAGGAGTTTTTCATCGTGAAAAGCGGCGTGAGCGCATCCTCATTCAAGGTGGGCGATATGCTCATCCTGTTCCGCAATGAGGGCGGGCAAAAGTACCTGATATTCGACAAGAAAGGGGCGCTGTAATGCTGCCGACAGAGTATAATGACGATCTCGTGCAGGATTTCGAGATTGAAACACAGCCTACGCGCACCTATGCGCTGCGGTTTGACGGCTACCCGTGTTCCGGCGGCAAGCTGGACGGACTGGAAGCCATGAAGCAGGCAATCTTCCTGATTCTTCAGACCGAACGGTTTCAGTATGCCATCTATTCATGGAATTACGGTATCGAGCTGAACGCCCTGCTCGGTCAGACCATGACGCCGTATCTGCAGGCCAAGGTTGTCAAGGCGATTGAAGATGCACTCATGGCAGACGATCGTGTGCTCTCGGTTGAGCAGTTTTCGTTCACCAAGGGCAAGCGCAGCCTGCTTGTGAAATTTACCGTAACCACGACCGAGGGCGACGTGGAAAGCGAATTTGAGTTTGGAGGTGAAGCGGCATGATCGGACGATACTCGGACGAAATGACGTTTGACTACATTATGAACCGTATGCTGGAATCCGTGCCGGATACGGTGGACAAGCGCGAGGGCAGCATCATCTATGACGCGCTCGCACCGGCAGCCGCAGAGCTTGTCAAGTGCTACATGGAACTGGACGTCGTGATGGACGAAACATTTGTTGATACGGCGTCGCTCCAGTACCTTATGCTGCGCTGCAAAGAGCGCGGCGTAGCTATTCAAGGTGAAACGGCTGCTGTTATCGAGGGCGTGTTTACGCCGTCCTCGGTGGAGCTGACCGCCGGTCTGAGGTTCAACTGCGACGAGGTGAACTACACCATCACAGAAAAGATTTCGGCAGGTCGCTATAAGCTGGAAGCTGAAACGTTCGGTACGGTCGGCAACAAGTATACCGGCCTGCTGCTGCCGATCCAGACCGTCAACGGGCTGGAAACCGCCCAGATTGTGGCGGTGCTCATTCCGGCCGAGGACGGCGACACGACCGACACGCTGCGTGAGAAGTATTACGCCAGTATTGACGGTGAAGCGTTCGGCGGCAATGTGGCCGACTACCGCGAGAAGGTCAACGCGATTACAGGTGTTGGCGGTGTTAAGGTCTACCCAGTCTGGAACGGTGGCGGTACGGTCAAGCTGACTGTTATCGCATCCGACTATACCGCGCCGAGTAGCGAGCTTATCAGCAAGGTACAGACCGCCATTGACCCCGAGGAAAATCAGGGCGAAGGCTTAGGCCTTGCGCCGATCGGGCACACCGTGACTGTCGCCGGTGCGAGGTACGCCGACATTGCTATCACAACCAATATCACATTTGCGACCGGCTGGGCGTGGTCGAGCGCACAGTCGCAAGTGGAGAGCGCGGTCAAGATGTACTTTGCCGAGCTTGCGAAGGTCTGGGCGGACAGTGCGACGACCGTTGTCCGTATCTCGCAGATCGAGACGCATTTGCTGGCGCTCGACTGCGTGGTGGACGTGGAGGACACGACCATCAACGGCAGTGTGAAGAACATCGAGCTGGCAGCGGACGAAATTCCACGCCTCGGCAGTATCGGAGGTGCGTAATGCGTAAGAAATTGCAGGACTACTTGCCGCCGGTGCTACTCAAAACCTATGAGTTCCCGTTGTTGTGCAAGACGGAACAGCCGGAATTTGACCGGCTGAACGCCGCTGCCACTGCGGTTCTGGATGCACAGTTTGTCACTACGGCAGGAGAACGTGGTATCGCTCGGTATGAGAAAATCTTCAAGATTACGCCGATGGACACGGACACACTGGACGAGCGCCGGTTCCGCGTGCTGGCGAGAATCAATGCACAGCTGCCGTTCTCGGTGCGCCGCCTGCGGCAGCAGCTTGAAACGCTCTGCGGTGCGGACGGCTACAAGCTGGAACTGGACGGCAACAGGTACACATTGACGGTCAAAGTCGCGCTGATCGCAAAGCGCAATCAGCAGGCAGTTGAAGAACTGCTCGCGGACATTGTACCCGCGAATATGGTCTGCACAACATCACTGCTGTACAATCAGCACGCAGACCTGACACGCTTCACGCACGCACAGCTTGCCTTGCTTACGCATTTTGAAATTAGAGAGGAAGTGTTGCCGGATGGCGAGTAAAACGACAAACTACGGACTGAATAAGCACAGTCCGCAGGATTTCTACAATGTAGAAGCCAGAAATGAGAACTGGGATAAGATTGACACCGAACTGAAGAATAACGTTGATGCTGTTAATGCCCGTGTAAAGACCACTGAACTTGCAGCAGAAGTGAAGAAGGTTGTCAAGGACGGAAGTCTGACCGCTGCTGACCTCGGTGCAGAAAAAGCCGGAGCGGCAGCAGCGCTTGAAAAGAAAGTAGATGCGCTGGGTGCCGGTGACGTTGGTGCTGACCCGTCCGGCACGGCTGCAAATGCGGTGTCCACGCATAACACGAGCACAAGCGCACATTCTGCACAGTTTGCCAAGAAACAGGACAAAATCAAGGGCAAGAAGGGAAAGTACCTCGGTTTTACGGCAACTGATACCGTGGGCGAGGTAGACGCGCCTGCATCCGGCGGCAGTCGGATTACGCTGACGTTTGCGGCTGATTTTGTCGGTCAGGCATGGACGCTCAAGGGCGGCGGTGAAACCTACACCGGTACGGTGGACAGCAGCAAGACGGCTACGGTCAGCGTGCTGGGCATTAACACGACGTACACGTTGAGTGCAGCGCTGTCCGGCACGACGTACACCGCCGAGGTGACGACCAAGGACTATTACACGGCGCTGAGTGTCAATCTTGAGAAATTCCAGAGTACGATTACCGTAACCGTAGACAGTGGTTCAACAGTTACGGTGACACTGGGCAGCACGGTATTGACCAAGACGAGCACCGGTACGGCTGTGTTTACCGTCGGTAAGGCGGGCACATGGGCAATTAAGGCTACCAAGGACGGCAACACGGCAACCGGCACGGTGGAGATTACAGTCAGTGGTCAGAGCAAGTCGCTGACGCTGAGTTACGCTAACGTTTTTGGCGTGTGCTGGGATACGAGCAATTCGAGCACGGCGCTGACGCGCTTAACACCGAGCACTGACCCTTATGGGTATGTTACCAAGAGTGTTACGACTGAGCCTAAACCGGCAGTCGGCACAGGTTCGGGCAGTTCGCCTTTTGACAGCTATGCACCGTGGAGCGGGATGAAGGAATGCAACCTCGATAGCTCCGGTAAGGTGACGGCGTGGAAGGGGGATGCAGGATTTTCTCGTTCCAATAAGTATACAATGGTATTCGTGCCGGAGTTTTGGTTTGCAACCAAAACTAACGGAGACAAAAGATATTTTTATGTATCGGATAAAGAAAAAGACGGAATGGCTAAACATCCCGGAAGCGGATGCTATGTAGGCAAATATGTATTTCCTAATGGCGGAGCTGGTAGTCAGAATGGAATCAGTGCTTATGTTAAAATTACTCGAGCAAAAGCTCGTACACTTGCGAAAGCTATTGGAAGCCGGTATCACCTTTATGACTATGCAACATATTGTGCAATCACATTGTTGTATTTAATTGAATTTGCTGATTGGAACTCTCAAAAAAAAGTTGGAGCAGGTCGCGTGTCTGGCGGAAGAGAAATGTCTTGTGGCTACTCGGATGATATGATTTGGCATACCGGAACGGGAGGTACGAGTGTTACTGACAATACGTACTCAATCCAATATAGGTGGATCGAAAACCTCTGGGGCAACTTGCAGCAGTGGGTGGACGGCTTTAACGCCGACGGCACGACTGGTTACTACTGTACTGACCCATCGAAGTACGCGGACGATACTGCAACCGGCTACACCAAGATTGGCAATCTACCCACGGTCGCTGGGTATATAAAAGATTTGACAGTGCTTGATAACGGTTTGTTTATCCCTAAGTCGAATGGTGGCTCGGCTACAACGTATATTCCCGATATTGTGGTTTCTACCACCAGTGGCAAGTATGGCTTAATGGTTGGTGGATGCTATGGTGAGAATACTGATGCGGGTTTACTGTACTTTAATGTGTCCAATCCCGGAACGGGTTCATTTTCAACAACCTCCGCCCGTCTGATGTGCGAGGTCTGAAAGGAGTGATCTAAATGAAGGTACACGGCGACAACAAGCCGGAGAAAATCTCCGCAAACAGCCAGCCAAACAAGCTGGGACGCGCGTGGGTAAGGTTTTGCCTGAATCCGTTTGAAACCACAGACGCAGACGGAAACACGCAGTGGGAGTATGACGAGTATGTCACCGAGGTTGCAGATGGTTCGGACTTGCAGGCGCGTGTGAATGAGCAGAACGACGCACTGCTTTTACAGGCCGTCGGCGAGGAATACGGCACACCGCTGACCTCAGTTGATGATCTGCGTGAGCAGCGTATCGCAGACAGCAAGGCAGACCTCGCTGCATGGCTGTCCGAAAATCCGCTGACATGGACGGATGGTAAGAAGTATGCTGTAACGTCGGAAAAGCAGGCACAGCTTACATCGGCGCTGGCGGTACAGCAGGTTGCAGAGTCTGCCGGAGTGGAACGTGAGCTGCGTTGGAACTCGACCGGCGATGAGTGTACGGTCTGGCAGTATGCCGATCTGTGTGCGCTGGCACTGGCGATTGCAGCCTATGTCGAGCCGCGCGTAAGCATCCAGCAGGCGGTGGAAGTCGATCTCCGCAATGCTGCGACGGCAGAGGAGGTCTTGAGTGTTGCGTGGAATTACACCTAAGTCTGTGCTTGAGCACCTGCTGTTCGCGGCGATCGGCGGCGTGACGTACATGCTGATCGAGATCGCATGGCGCGGCTACACGCACTGGTCGATGGGTGTACTCGGCGGCGTATGCTTTGTGGCAGTTGGCCTGCTGAATGAGATCCAGCAGCGACCGCCGATCATCTTGCAGATGGCACAGGGTGCTGTGATCTGCACCGTGATGGAGCTGCTAGCCGGTCTGGTGCTCAATGTCTGGCTCGGTCTGGATGTGTGGGACTACTCTGGCGTGCCCGGCAATATCATGGGGCAGGTGTGCCCGCAGTTTACGCTGGCGTGGGCAGTATTGTCGGCAGTAGCTGTCTGGATCGAGGACCGACTGCACAAGATCTTCGACTAACAGGAAAAAATCGTAGGAAATTTTACAGTTGAACAGGGCGAATGCCCGGAAAGGACAAAAGTTATGTATCCGAATAACATTTATGTGAAGAATCATGAAGAGATCAAGAAGCTGACCGGAGATATCGGCGTGCAGTTGGATAAGTTCGATCACATCCATCACCTGAAGCATGACGATCTTGCACGCGCCCAGTACAAGCACTGGCGCTCTGTTGAGACCGGCGTGCCGGAGCTGATGAGCCGCCATGACCACGAACTGCTGGGTATCTGATCTGAAAATGGTGTGTGAAAGGGGCGAGAGATCGCCCTTTTCGCATATCTGAAGGAGGTATCTGGATGGTAGAGATTTTATGCGCGTTCATTGCTGCCGTCGCAGCTATTATCTGTGCAGCTATGGCAGCTCAATCGTCTAAGCGAGAAAAGCGTGAGCAGGCGGAGCAGGAGCGTATCGACCGACGTGCCGAACAGCGTGCAAAGGAAGGTAGACTCCAGCTCTCTATGCTTGACGCGAATTGTCGTTTGACCGTAGGCGTTGCTATGGCCCTCAAGCGAGGTCACTGCAATGGTGAAGTTGAGCAAGGTCTGGCGGCGATCAAGAAAACGCAGCACGAGTATGAGCAGTTTCTTGAAGGAATTGCTCTTGATCAAATTACACGATAAGGAGGACTATACATGAACTGGAAAATTCGTCTGAAGAACCCGGTGTTCTGGGTGCAGGTGCTGACCGGCGCGCTGGCGACCGTGCTGGCGTACAGCGGTCTGACCGCTGCGGATATGA
>ERZ773252.1223-NODE-1223-length-26209-cov-4.391259_pt1 | contig 26209 bp, 14 predicted proteins | sample MGYA00580517_ERZ773252 | MGnify/ENA primary metagenome ERZ773252 (study PRJEB29015, sample SAMEA2737766) | human gut metagenome | biome: human gut; feature: human-associated habitat; material: faeces | place: China | collected 2012 ...
AATAGCACAGCAAAATCCACGAACAGATCATTTCCCCTTAGCAGTCTATGCTCTCGAATTCCACTTCTACAAGTTCACTTGCAATCTGTTCAGCTTCCCAGTCCGGATGTGCCTGGATCAGATCGCGCATCTTTTGAATAACTGCCGTATCACAGCCAAGGATCTCCGCTACTTCTTTATTTGCTATTTCTTCATTCCTTTTCAGCATACGAATGCCTACAGATAATTCACCAATTTCTTTTCCAATTTTTTCACCAATTTCCTTTCCAAGTTCAATATTCTCGCGGTCGCGTATAAACAGCTTCATATACCTTCGCCTCCACTCTTCACTCTCTTTTACCTCCGTGATCTCTTCCTTGAGCGACTCTGTATATGTATCCGATATCTGTCCATTTTTCAAGAATTCCATTAATGCCTGAAACCCGTTTTCAAACTGATCCCTGTCTTTCCCATACGGATTGATAATAATCTTTATGGCATCATCCTCTAATAGAATGGACGGATCATCCACGCAGACATTTTCAAAACGATACAGACATCTTCCTTTTCCAAAAGGATCGTAATTACAGATAAAGATCACATAACTTTTCTTTAACTTACTATACGATTCTCCTTTGTCTAAAACATTCAGGTCGATCATTCCCTGATAATAACGAGATCTTTTCGGAAGATTCTTCTCATTGGTTGTCTGGATCTCGATATTATATACACTTTCGGTATCATCCTCAACATATACATCCAGCCGGATGCTCTTTGCATCATATTGCAAATTGATTGCTTTTTGAAGTTCTGTATACCGGATGTCTGTTATCTTCTTTTGCAAAATGATCTCAAGCAGGTGCTTACACAACTCTTTGTTGCTCATTACTGCTCCAAACATAAAATCATCCCATATTTCCAGTTCTTCAATTCTTTTGTATTGTCTTGTCATACACTTCTCCATTTCCTGTTCTGGTAAAAGAATCCTCTTATCTCTCACAGGAAACAGTTGTTTCTGTCTGTATTATATATGGTATCAGACAACGATTCAACCGGATTTTGACAGAATGCCGGATTCTTTTTGTGGTTTATGATGCTATCATTTTGAAAGGGAATTATAAACAGATTCTTAGATAATATAGAAATGCAATTTTGAAACATTGCATTCATTATAGAATTTCTTTGATTTTGAAATAACTTCTTTCGTATAGCTTATATTATACAAATCCTGCCCAAAAAGCTATTGACATTTTATCCAAATCGCTTTGCATTTTTACAGCATGTTGTCCTGTCACAAATCACTTTTTCCAATAAAAAAGTGCAAAGCCAGTGCTTTGCACTCCAAGAATTGCTAAAGCAATTCTTGGAGGTGTACCACCACTGTACGAACAGTTTCCTATTCCATAAAAAAGTGCAGTGTCAGCACGCTGCACTGTAAGAATTACTTTAGCAATTCTTGTTGGTGTACCACTACTGTACAAGCGCTTTCCCATTCCATAAAAAACAGGTCAATAGTCATAAAAACAGTATCTCTGTTTTGTAACTATTGACCTGAATGATCTTTAACTCATCTGTCAGGATGAGATTGATGTGTTCTTATATTTTCTTTTTCTTCGTTCATAAACAGCAAATGCAAAAAATCCTATCCATGCGACACCGGAAATGCCTGCTCCCATCACAAAGTAAGAATTCGTATAGGTCCAATGCACTTTACTTGCCCCTTTTGGCACTTTAACTGCCATACAGGTATCATCCGCTTTCTGAACTTCAACCTTTTTCCCATTGACAGTTGCAGACCATCCTTTGTTATATGGAATTGCCACAAATAACATACTGTCATCTGATTCATTGACATTCATATCCATCGTATTCGTTCCAAAAGAAATATCCTTTACAATATGTTTTTCCTTTTTTTTCATATCACGTTCAAAAGAAGACATCGGCTGGCAAACAACAGAAAGATTGTCAAAAGTATATGTTCCTGTTTCAGAAAACGTTAGTTTTATCTTGTTGACTGCCTGATCATAATATCCTAAGTTCATTAAGAAATCACTTTTCCCGGCATAATTAACAGCTTCCTTACTTAATACAGAAATTCCTTTTTGAGTGCCGTTTAATTCTGCAGTTCTTCTCCCTACAGAAGGCTTATTATAAAGCATTGATTCTTTAATCGTTTTCATTTCAACATACGACTTATTGTTCAATTCTTCCTCGTTATATAAACTTGCCACTCTTTTTCCATCAAAATGAATATTATTAAATGTTACATAATACTCACTTTCTTGACTTCCTTGAAATTCCAGCTCAATAGATGCATTCTTGCTTGTAACTTCAAATTTATTCTTTTGAAAAGATACTCCATTTTGATTAACAAATTGATATTGCTTATTTTGATCGTCAAATTGAAGATCTGCTGTTTTCAAACCATTGTTCTTTTCTAAAACAATACCTTGTAACAATGCCTGTTGTTTTTGAGAAATTGTAAGGGCATTATAAACAGACAGCGATATATACTCTTTGCTGGTAAAAACCATTCCCATATCATAATCAGAAGCATACACCTGATATCCATTCTGTGATTTTACCAAAGCATGATATCCATATGGGACTTTTGTATTACTTCCTGCATCTGTTACATAATACTTTGCACCAAATAAAGCTTCTAAATAAGTGCGCCCATCTAAATTGTAAAGATTATAATCCGTAGTATTATTTAAAGCAATCGCTGTTGTAATTTTGCCAACATTCTGATTACATGTTGAATAATATAAAGACACACCTTTTTGCTGTTTTAATACTGCTGCATTTTGATAATACGCAGATGCAACATTAGTATCATACCTTTCATTGTTTTTTTCAAGTTCTTGAACTGCTAAAGCCGGAGATTTTTCTAACATTATCTGTGCTGCTGAATCCTTGTCCAGATAATTATTGATTAATTTTTCCTCTTCTAATGGCGAAAAACTAAAATGAGCATTAAGTACCAGCATGACAAATACCATTATCAGAGAAAGTAATCTCTTTTTATATTTGAAAATCTCCAATTTATATGCCATACAACAACTCAATAGTATACATAAACAAATCATAGAACCTAAGTTTCTCTTGGTTCGCATTGTATGAAACATAAAGATATATATACCAAATAAACAGCTGATCAAAAAAACTGATTTTATCTGTTTGTCTGACATATCATAAAACTTAGGTATCATAATAACTACTATAAAAGAAACTAAAAAGGTCAGACCAAAAATAAAGCGATTCGTTGGATAACCTGTTCCATTAAACAAACTCCCTATATAAGGAATTGATATGAAACATATCATTACGATAAAGGCGTTACGCAGTAAGCGATACCCCCCCCGATTTTTTCCAGTATATGTAAATAGCGATACTATTGCAAATAATCCTATTGCAGTGTACCCCATTCTTTCATAATGCACACCACTCGTTGAAGATATAAAACTGCCAAATAACTTCAAATAATAATACATCTCATATAAAACAGGGACTTTTTTTTCTACAGTCAGTCTCGAAACAGATAAAATATTAAATAATGCCGGCAGAAAGATCAGACACGACATACCGATACCTAACAAAGAATAACTAATAAAGTAAAGTATTTCTTTTAAAAATTCAGAAGCAACCAGCTTTTGGTGCAATGATATATAACGAAATACCGCATAATTCCCGTCAGCAATGCATACCCCGAAAATACATAAATCATGCTTCCGACCAGAGTATATGCAGATGTCAGCTTATGATATCTACAATATGCCGAAAAACTTACACCGGCAAAAAAGAATCTTGCAACGATCAGGAAATGATATAATACCTCGGTCTTATCCATTGGCACAAATACTGACAAAAGTGCAAATGGATCTCACATCACATAATAACTCAATGTATTAACAATATCATCGCCAAAACCTATATTAAAATCAAATATCGGAATTTGAAATGTATGTTCAATAAAAATTGACCGAATAATAGTTCTTAGATAATGTCCATAATACTTCAAAAATGTAAAATGCTGTGACAATCCCTCCTTTGCACTATTTGCACTTACCTCTATGAATAACTTTCCCATAATAATAAAATACCAAAAGCATCTGTTAAAAGTGATCAAAAACATTCCTATATAATAGGTAATATTGCGTGCGATTTAATTCTTCATTTTCTATGACATTGAAATATTTTTTCATGCTTCCTCTCCATTTCAAAATTAATCTAAAAAGGGTATAGCAAAGAATAAATACAAAAGCAAAAAATAAATACAAAAGCAATTTGACTTTCCATATTGCGTATAGTAAACTTGATTCTATGGGATTTCATATTAAGATTATTTCCTTAATAAACAGAAGAGAGGCGTGAATACGAAATGAACTTGTTTGGCATTTCCTTTCCAAACAAAATTGAAAATACAGATCAGCTATATTTTGATATACAACATGGTCATTTTAATCCATCAGACCATTCTCTTACAAAAGGAACAATATTAGGAACAAACACCTATTTTAACATTTTTTCTTTGCATCAATATCTAAAATATACTACTTTAGAGCAATTGATATTAGAGCTTTCCGGAAATGGAGCTTTTCATCTTAAAGTGATCCAACAAGACATTATCCATCCGGAAAATCAAACTATTTTATATACCGATTCTTGTATCTTATCAGCGAATCATTCGTTTTCCATACCCATCTGTTATCAATGTGATAATAAAGATTCTGTCCTGTTTTTTACTTTAGAAGCACTAGAAGACTCTTGTTATTTTTTTGGCGGTTTCTACAAAACAGAGCCTGCCATCCTGCCTTCTGTTTGCAAGCTTGCAATGGTAATATGTACCTATAACCGGGAAGAATATGTATATTCTAATCTAAAAACAATTTGCTCGGATATCTTTGATCGTCCTGATTCGCCAATCAAAGATGATTTAGAGATTTTTATTGTTGATAATGGAAAATCCCTTCAAAATCAATGGGGTGATCATCCTCAGATTCATTATTACCAAAATAAAAATCTGGGTGGAAGCGGTGGCTTTACCAGAGGAATGTTAGAAGTTTTGCAATCACAAACGCAATTTTCACATATCCTTTTATGTGATGACGATATCACGCTGGATGCTGATGTATTAGTAAAAAACATTCAATTTTTGAAAATACAAAAAAAAGAAGCCAAACATATTTATCTTGCCGGAAGTATGCTTTATATCGATCGTCCCTGTACACAACATGAGGCAGGTGCACGATGGGATGGCATAAACTACAAGCCGATTCCGGTCAAACCGCTTTTAGAACTAAATCACCCTGAGGACGTTTTAAAAAATGAAACAGAAGTTTCAGTTGATTATGCCGGATGGGGATATCTTTGTTTTCCGGTTTCTGAAATAAACGAAAACAATCTCCCACTTCCTCTTTTTGTAAAATGGGATGATACGGAATTTGCACTACGCAACCATGCACAATGCATCACACTAAACGGAATTGGGTTTTGGCATCCGTCTTATCAAAGTAATTACAGCCCGACACTGACTTATTATGATATCCGCAATTCATTTGTGATCAATGCGTGTCTTGGTATTCCCAACCATTTTAAGAAAAGAAAACTCACCAAATTTTTCTTTGCCAATCTTGTTTATGGCAATCTGGCAATGGTCAAATGTATTTTATGGGCAATTAACGATTATTTATATGGAATCCGTTTTTTCCAGACAACAGATGGTCAGAAAAATCATCAAAAATTGCAAAACATGTTAAAAGCAATACAGACAATACCAAAACATACTAAAAAGGAAAAAGTGTTTTGTTCTTTCAAATCTCTTTTTTCCCTGAATTTTTGGCATTATACCTTTTACTGGTTTCGTCTTGTAATTCAATTTGTTTTTACACATAACAAAATAGATCAACAATTCAAACAACAACAGCTCCAGATTTGTAATATACACTTTTGGAAAGAACTACTAAAGGAGGACTAAATGAAAAAATACGATTATTTAATAGTTGGAAGCGGATTATGTGGTGCAGTTTTTGCTTATGAAGCTACGAAACGCGGAAAGAGATGCTTAGTGATAGATCGTCGTGATCACATTGGCGGCAATGTTTATACCAAAGAAATAGAAGGTATCAATGTACATTTATACGGTGCGCATATTATTCATACCGGCAGCAAAAAGGTATGGGATTATTTTCATCAATTTACAGATGTGAATCATTTTGTAAATTCACCAATCGCAAATTATAATGGTGAGATCTATAATCTTCCATTCAACATGAACACATTTAGCCGTTTGTGGGGCATTCGTACACCGGATGAAGCCAAAGCGATCATTAATAAACAGCGTTCTGTTATTAAAGGAGAGCCTAAAAATCTTGAAGAACAGGCAATTTCTCTGGTGGGACGTGACATTTATGAAAAACTGATTAAAGGATACACTGAAAAACAGTGGGGGAGAGACTGTAAAGAGTTACCTTCTTTTATTATCAAAAGATTGCCGGTTAGGTTGACTTTTGACAATAATTATTTTAATGCTTTATATCAGGGAATTCCAATGGGCGGATATACTAAGATGGTTGAAAATATCTTAGATGGTATTGAAGTAAGATTAAATACTGATTACCTTGAGCATAAGGAGGAGCTTGATGCACTTGCAGATAAGGTTGTATACACAGGTCCGATAGATGCGTACTTTGATTATAAGCTTGGAACACTTGAATACCGTTCAGTAAGGTTTGAAAATGAAACTCTTGATAAGCCAAACTTTCAGGGTAATGCAGCTGTCAATTATACTGACAGGGAAACACCTTGGACACGTATTATAGAGCATAAGTGGTTTGAGTTTGGCAAGGATGAAGAGGGCAACGACCTTCCAAAGACTATTATAAGCCGTGAGTATTCATCAGAATGGAAGCCGGGTGATGAACCTTATTATCCAGTAAATGATGAGAAGAATGGAAAGCTGTACGAAGAGTATAAGAAGTTGGCAGATGCAGAGGGTAAAGTTATATTCGGTGGAAGACTTGGAGAATATAAGTATTATGATATGGATGCTACTATTGCTTCTGTACTTGATAAGTGTGAGAGTATTTTTGGAAAGTAGTATAATAATTATATATGATGATACCAGGGTCACATGTTTAGCACGGACCGAAGCGGAGCGTAGACGTTGGAGTGCGTAGCACGGAACAATCCGTAGGTATTATAGTTGGGGGCTTTTGACCCCAACATCTAAGATAATATAAAATCAAAAATATAAAGAAAAGAATAAAGAGAAGGAAAACAAGTGGCTGATACAGATGTAAGTGTAATAATCCCAGCGTATAATGCCTCCCAATATATAGGCAGAGCTGTGGAAAGCGTAAAAAAACAGACTGGATTAACATGGGAAATTATAATTGTTGAGAATGGTTCTACAGATGATACATATGATAAATGTCTGGAATATGCCAATGCAGATGACAGAATTAAAGTTATGCAGAGTAATAAAGGTGTGTCCAATGCACGTAATAAGGGGCTTGATAATGCATCAGGGAAATGGATATGTTTTCTTGATGCAGATGATTACCTTTATGATGGAGCGTTTCAGTATATATCTGGCATAAGTCAGGCATATGAAACAAAATGTGTATTTTTCGGACATAACAGTGGTGAGGGTAAAGTTGACAGGGAAACTCTTACATATAAAGATGAGGATAAGTATCTGGATTTCCGATGCAGTATGTTGAAAAATCCTACCCAGTATATGACTGTATGGGGAAAACTTTTAGACAGGGAAGTTATTAATAACAATAATATAAGATTTGATACTAATCTTGTACTTGCAGAGGACAGTGATTTTCTGTTCAGATATATGCAGTGTGTAGATAGTGCTGTAGAGATAAGAACAGAATTATATCACTATTCCAAGGATAATGAGTCGACAGTAAGAAGTTATAATGCTGCTACAACTAGGAATTATGTAAAATCTATCAATAACACATTAAAGTATGTGAAAAATGATGGAGAAGAGATAAGAAAGGCATATAATCAGTATATATTAATTCACCTCATTCTTATTCTTGTACATGATACTTATAATGTTAATAATCCTGCTACGGGAAAGCAGAAAAAACATAATATGAAAAAGCTTTTAAAAACAGATTGCTTCAGGCAGGCTATTGCAGAAACAAAGTTATCTGAATGTCGAGGCTTTCGTATGCTTCCAGTAATCTGTTTTAAGCTTCATATGGACTGGGCAGCGGTACTAATGGTTAAAGTGCGTATATATCAGAATTCAAAACACTGATAAGTTACCACGTATAAAATATCAGTTATATAAATGGAGTTATTGATGGCAGGCAGTAAAAGAATTATCCGACTTGACATTGCAAGAACATTTGCAATATTATGTGTTGTTTTATGTCACTGTTGTGATATGACATATTATTATAATGATACAATTAAGCTTAGTGAGCTTGGAATGGCATCACAAATCTTTATGATTGGTACCCAGACGATAGGAAGACTTGGCGTTCCGATATTTCTTATGATTTCAGGTGCGCTGCTTTTTAAGAAGATAATAAATAATGAAGGCGATATATTAAGGTTTTATAAGAATAATCTGTTACCTTTATTAATTGTCAATGAAGTGTGGGTTATATTATATGAGCTGTTTAATGTGTTCGTGCTAAAGCAGACATTTGTTATAGATGATTTTATTAAGGAGCTGTTATTACTTAAGAATTCAACTATGTCTAATATGTGGTATATGCCGATGATATTAGGTGTATATATAGGGGTGCCTTTTGTAGCTGTAATAGTTAAAAAGTTTCCATTCAGGGCAGTTGCACCAGTTATGGGCGCAATATTTATATTTTCATATATTGTGCCTATGCTCAATGTAATATCCAAGATATATAATCTTAATCAGACATTTGGTTCAGATACATATATACCATACATGGGAGCAACATATGGATTATATATGTTAATAGGATATTATATATATAATAACAGACTTCTACGATTGAAAAATGGAGTGTTAGTCTTGATTTCTTTATGTAGTTATGCTATCACTTTATATGTTCAATTATATTCTTTGGGAAGCAGTTCTTATTATTTTTATAAGGTGTGGTACGATTTTCCATTTTTATTAATATGCTCATCCTGCATATTTGCATTATTTTGCAGGATTGATGATAATCGTATATGTGTAAAGCTGTCCAATGTATTTACATATATCAGCAGGATAAGTATGGGAATATTTTTTGTCCATGTCTTAATAATATCACTTAAAGTAAATTATATGGGACAGTTTAATGGAAGTCTGTCACTCGAAACAGTTATTATGACGGTAGTAACTACTATATTATCAATAATGATTATATGGTTGTTTGGCAGAAGCAGATTGCTTGCGAGGTATATGTTCCTTATAAAGTGAAAATGTATATAATTGATGCTGGGATTATCGTTCATGGGTGTGTAAAATCTTATGGATAGTCTTTGAATGATAATATTATATGATGAAATTGTCAAAATGTCAGAAAGATATTATGATATAAGACATTTACATCATTATGGATTACAAAAGATGAATTACATATTGAAAGAATATATATTATACAGGATAAATGCATATTATATGTATTGCAGGAGTTAATTGTGTATATTACAACAGATAATAAAATAAAAAATTGGGATAATAAAGGAGAATAAAGTGTTTAAGAAAAAAATGTTTTCGGCTGCACTTGCATGTGGTTTATGTGTGGCTTTAAGTATGCCGGCATATGGTGCAGAAGTAAGAGGCGATATAACCTCTGACATAGTCTATGATGGTCAGGACTGGGTATATGTTGAAAATGGTCAGGTTAATAATAGTTATACTGGTGTCAGACAGAATGATAATGGCTGGTGGAGAGTAGAAGCTGGAAAGGTTAACTTTGGTTACAATGGACTTGCTGAGAATGAGTATGGCTGGTGGGTAATCAAAGATGGCAATGTCGATTTCGATTGTAATGGCCTTATAGAAGATGAAAAAGGCTGGTTTTACATAAAAGATGGAATGGTTGACTGGAGTTATACAGGACTTGCCAGTAATGAAGCGGGCTGGTTCTATGTAAAGAATGGAACAATCGACTGGAATTATACAGGGCTTGCTGAAAATGAAGCGGGTTGGTTTTATGTAAAAGATGGTGTAATCGATTGGGATTATACAGGACTTGCTGAGAATGGAGCAGGCTGGTTTTATGTAAATGATGGCATAATCGACTGGAATTATACAGGACTTTATGAGAGTGAGTCAGTTTGGTTTTATATTAATTCAGGAATAATCGATTGGGGCTATTCAGGCGTAGCAGAAAATGAAAGCGGCTGGTGGAAATGTTCGGGTGGAACAATAGATTATAACTATACAGGACTTGTCGATAATGGTGATGAAGTATGGATGATAAGTTCTGGTAAAGCAGACTTTGACTATAACGGCTATGTAAGCAATGCTAATGGCACATTTTATGTAGAAGCCGGTAAGGTTAATACTAACGCTAATGGTGTTATGTCAAAGGATGATGCACTTGTATATGTTAAAAACGGACAGGTAAGATATGATTATACTGGCATGGCAGAGTACAACGGACAGCGTGTATACATTAATAATGGTGTTGTCGACTATACATATACAGGACTTGCATCTGATGAAGCTGGAACATGGAAGATGAAGGACGGTATTGCGGATACTGAGTATAGTGGATATTATGATGTTAATGGACAGCGTGTATGTATACAGGATGGAAAGGTTGCATCAGATTATACAGATGTAACATATGATGGTGAAGCATGGGTATACGTTGAAAATGGTGTTGTAAGATATGACTATACAGGCATTAAGCCAAACAGCATAGGCTGGTGGAGAATAGAAGGCGGAAAAGTTAATCTTGATTATAACGGCTTCGCTTCTAATGAAAATGGCAGATTTTATCTTCAGGATGGAAAAGTTAATTTTGATTATACAGATATCATACCTGATGGAGAAGACTGGGTATATGTTGAAAATGGACAGATAAGATATGATTACACTGGTATCAGACAGAATAGTAATGGCTGGTGGAAAATAGAGTCAGGTATCGTCAACTTTAAGTTTACAGGTATCGCTGCTAATGAAAGCGGAGAGTTCTTCATACGTGATGGACAGATAGACTGGAGTTATGCAGGCACAGTTAATCAGGATGATTATATGTATAGTGTAAAAGATGGTATAGTCGTATCTAAAGATAATATATCTGAGAAGATTATGGGTGTAGATATATCACACCATAATAACGATAATGGACAAGGCGAACTTGACTGGGCACAGGTTGCAGATGCAGGATATAAGTTTGCAATAATCAAAGTAGCAGGAAGGTCTATAGACGATGATGGAAAATTATATGAAGACCCTTGTTATGATGAAAATATAAGAGGCGCTCTTTCTAATGGCCTTCAGGTTGGCGTATATTTCTTTTCACAGTCTATGTCAGTAAGTGAGGCTGTTGAAGAGGCTAATTATATCTGTGATTTAATAGCTGGATATAATATCACTTATCCGGTTGTATATGACTGGGAAACAACTTCTGGATATAGAACAGAAGATATGAGAAAAGATAGCAAGCTTCGTACAGCTATGGCTATAGCATTCTGTGAAACTGTTAAGAACAGAGGATATGACCCTATGATATATATTAACAAGTATGATTATCTTAATTATGTAGATACAGATGAATTATCATCAAGATATGATATCTGGCTTGCGTGGTACTGGAATGCTTATTATGAAACAGGTGTTTTATGGGAAGATGGCGATGATGTTCCAGATATAGGATACAAGTACAGAATATGGCAGTATACAAGTACAGCCAGTGTTCCAGGTATAGCAGGCGGATGTGATGTTAATATTGCTTATGGAACGAGATAAAATATAAGAATTAACATTAATGAATGAGTCAGTACATAATATGTGTGCTGGCTCATTTGTTGTTTATATGAAATTAAAAAAATTTAAAATAAAGTATTGAAAATATTAATTTGATATGATATTCTATCACTATAGTATACTAATAAAAATAATATATAGATATTTATAGAAGTGTGCAGTGATTGAAATATATTTTTTATAAGAAATATATATTAATTAGGTGTTTAGCATATTTTATTAATTATACTATAAATAAGCAAATACAGAAAAATGCACAAAAATACTTTGCTTTTGTTTGTACCTCAGATATATTTTAATAGATTATGAAAATCTGTTTTTCTGACACGGACATAATTGTGCAATATTTTAAATTTGCTCATTTATAGAATTATATTTAATTATCTATAATCTCAACTGAATTCAGTTTCAAAAAAGATTTCCCAAGACAAAAAGTAATTCAATATGTGGTTTGTTTACAAAAGCATATTTGCAGAAAGGCGTTATATGAGTTATAGTACAAGAAAAAGGACTTCTGATGATATTATCGTCAAAGAATTCTGGAGAAATAATGAAAGATTTGCTGACCTTTTTAATGCGGTATTATTCAAGGGTAAATGTGTGATTAAGGCAGAAAATCTGCAGGAGATAGATACAGATGTATCGGGAACAATCAGAGTTCAGGAATATAAGGAAACATTAAAGAGAGCCAGAGATGTTGTCAAGAAATACTATAATGGTGTAGAATTTAATATATTAGGATTAGAGATGCAGGAAAAAGTTCATCTGGCTATGCCCTTAAGAACAATGGTATATGATGCGCTTGGATATATCAAGGAATATAATGAATTCAAGAGCAATAACACTAAGAATAGTATTAAGAAAAAGCGTAAAGCTTACACTGATGATAAAGATAAGGCGGATAATAAAACTAATACTGAATATAAGAGTGATAATAAAGCAGCAAGTTATAGAACTAGTGAGGAGTTTTTATCAGGATTAAATTATTCTGATAGGTTTCACCCGATAATAACAATAGTGTTTTATTATGGAGAACATAGGTGGAACGGTCCGATATCTTTAAGTGATATGATGGTAGATATGCCGGATGAAGTAAAGGAGATGTTTAACGATTACCGCATTAATCTTGTACAGATAGGCGATACAGCGGATTATGACTTTAATAATGACGAAGTGAAAGCGTTGTTTGATATTACGAATAGTATATACAACAAAGATTTTAACGCTATCTCAAGAAATTATTCAGAAAAGTCATTATCCGTAGAGCTTATCGACATGATAAGTGAGATGACAGGAACCAAAGAACTGGCAAAGATGGTGAATAAAGAAAAGGAAGACAGGGAGGATGATGTGCATATGTGGAGTGCAATGAAAGAATTCAGAGATAGTGGCGTACAGGAAGGAAGACTTGAAGGCAGACGCGAGGGCAGACTTGAAGGAAAGCGCGAAGGCATAATTGAGGGACAGCTCAAAGGTCAGGAAGAGGCGCGATTAGACAGCATAAAAACTATTATGAGAAAGCTGAACCAGACTGTTGATGAAGCTATGGATACACTTGACATAGAAGAAAAAGACAGGGCAAAGTATCGTGAGTTAATTAATTCTTAATTGATGGCAACATATTTACTAAAAAATATATAGTAACGGAGTACGAAAGGCCAGAAGTATACAGCTAATGAAGAACTTAAGACCTGTAGAATATCAAACAAAGAAAAAATATAGTATAATAAATACTTAGGCATATGTATGTGATTGCAATACACATACATATGCCTTTTTTGTTATAAAAAACTAGATATTGAGGTGCCAGGAACAACTCAGGTACAGAAGTATAAGGAAATATTAAAAAATTCAATTAAATTTTATAAATAGATTGACAATTTTATAAATAAAGAATAAACTTATATATGTATAATATATATATATATATAGGTATATAAAGAGTATATCATATAATATTATAGTTTATGGAGAAATGCGTATGAAGAAGAAATTTATTATTCCACTGTCGGTTGCTGCTATGACATTGGTGTCAGTAACAGCAGTATCGGCAGCACAGGAACCAGCAGTTCAGCCTCAGTATGGGGTTGTGTCAGACTATGAGATGGTTGGGGCATCAGAGAGTGCTACATATGGTCAGTTTAAGTACTCTGTTAATTCTAAAAATGAAGCGATTATCGAAGGACTTTCTGATGAAGCAGCAGCCCAGTCAGATGTTCATCTTATTATTCCAGCTAAGATTAATGGGTATAATGTAACAGAAATAGAGAATTCAGCATTTAAGGATAATGTTAACATTAAGAGTGTTACATTTAGCGAAGGTCTTAAGAAAATTGGAGGAGCAGCATTTTCAGGATGTGTCAATCTTACTGGTACAGTAACTTTGCCATCAACTTTAACATCAATTAATTATGACTGGGGTAATAATGGCGGAGCATTCAGTGGAACATCTATCTCTAAAGTTGTATTTAAAGATGGAACAGATAAACTTACAGTCGACAGATATGCATTTTCTAGCTGTAAGTCATTAACAGAAGTTAGTTTACCATCAAATATTTCAAATGTAGGTCCATACACATTTGATGGTGACAGCAGCCTTGAAAAAGTTACATTTAAAGATGGCTCTTACGAATTAACTATCAGTGATAATGCATTTAGAAAAACAGCAGTAAAAAATGTTACATTTCCTAAAAATACTATCGAGATAGGAGCAGGAGCATTTGATAGTGTTGTTGAATTAACTAGCATAACACTTAATGAGGGGTTAAAAACTATAGGTTCAGGAGCATTTGAAGGTTGTAATAATCTTAGTGGTAAGTTAGTTATACCATCAACAGTTGAAACTATAGGTAGTTCTTATTATGAAGGAGCTTTTGAAAGAACATCAATTACTTCAGTGGAATTCAAGGATAGTAGCACAGGCACATTATTAAGCATATATGATAATACATTCAAGGATTGTAAGATGCTTGAGAGTGTATCTTTACCAAACAGAGTTAAGAATATAGCTTCCAGAGCCTTTGCTAATGATACTAACTTATCAAGTGTTGAATTCAAAGAGGTACCAGCTAATTTAACTATAGGTGACTCAGCATTCTATAACACAGCTATTAAGGAAGTAAAGCTGCCATCAAAGACAACATCATTAGGAAGCTATGCTTTTAAAGATTGTGCCAGTCTTGAAATGCTTGAGCTCAACGAAGGTCTTACAAGTATAGGACAAGGAGCTTTTTCTAATTGTACTTCTTTAGGTGGAGTAATTAATATTCCATCAACAGTAACTACAATAGGAACAAATTATGGAGATGGTGTATTTGATAATACAGATATATTTGGCGTTGTTATAGCGGACGGTAATGCTGGAATATCAATCGGATACAATGCATTTGGTGATTGTAAGAAGCTTGCATATGCAGACCTTTCTAACAGAGTAACAGGTATATATGGAAGAGCATTCCAGAATGACACAGCTTTACAGTGGGTTAAGATTAAGAAAGATAATTATGATGTAACCATGGCATCAGATGCATTCCTTAATGCAACAGCATTAGAAAAGATATCTATTCCTAAGAGAACTAAAATGAATGGCGATGTATTCAATGGTTGTACAGCTTTAAAGAATATATATTATTCAGGCTCAGAAAAGGATTATAGCAATTATGTAACTATAAGCTTTGATTACGGTAATAATAAAGAATACCAGAACGCAACTCTTACATACAACTATACAGCATACGACACATGGGCAGTACCAAAGGAACCAGATAAGTCTTTAAACGGACTTGCCCAGGATGAAAATGGTGTATGGAAGAATTATAAAGATGGTAAGGTTGATACAGAGTACACAGGTTTAGTAGATTATAATGGTACATGGATCTATGTTGAAGCAGGTGAAGTAAACTGGGGATATACAGGTCTTGTAGATTATAATGGAATGTGGTTCTACGTATCAGGTGGTGTAATAGACTGGAATTATGAAGGCATAGCTGATTATGCTGGCAACTGGTTCTATGTAACAGGAGGTATGATTAACTGGGATTATACAGGACTTACATGCTATTCGGGTGCATGGTTCTATGTATCAGGTGGTGTGTTAGACTGGAGTTATACAGGTCTTGCATACTATAACGGAATATGGTTCTATGTATCAGGCGGCATGGTAGACTGGAGCTATTCAGGTCTTGTATACTACAATGGAGCATGGTTTGCTGTATCAGGAGGAACAATCAACTGGTCAACAACACTCGTAGAATATAACGGAATGTGGTTCTACGTATCAGGCGGTATGGTAGACTGGGATTACACAGGAACATATGTGTTCTATGGTAATACATTTAATATCGTTGGCGGTGTTGTAGTGTGGTAGTTGCGAATTAATGTATTCTATAATCGCAGCATTTTAGCTATGATTACCAGAGCGTATTGATATTATGATAATATGATACCGGAGTTAAAAGGTCTAATCCCACATGAGTCTGCTCATAAGTGTCTGAAAGACCTTGGACCCACAGCATCATATATATAATGAAAATATAACTGGCATATGTATGTGATAATTACGCATACATATGTCAGTTTTGTTATAAACAATAACATAGAGTTTGTTTTGCTTTCTTTTCTTGTATGTGCTAATCTATTATTATATGGATTATGCGAAAGGAGTACGTTTCATATGAAAAAATTGTTGAAAAATACGATTGCGGCTGTGGCTGTTATACTTGGTATCGGCTTGGGACTGGGTATAGGACAGAAGAATTATGTGCAGGCAGCGCAGGATACTTATTCATTAAGTATGGCTGAAGATAATAAGTGGTATTATTATAAGAATGGAGTTGTAGATACGGGCTATACAGGACTTGCATACAATGATTATGGCTGGTTCTATGTAAAAGATGGAACAATAGACTGGGGCTATACAGGACTTGCATATAATGAAAACGGCTGGTTTTATGTAAACGGAGGAATATTAGACTGGAGTTATACAGGACTTGCATATAATGAAAATGGCTGGTTTTATGTAAACGGAGGAATATTAGACTGGAGTTATACAGGACTTGCAAGTAATGAAAACGGCTGGTTCTATATAAACGGAGGAATACTTGACTGGAGTTATACAGGACTTGCAAGCAATGATTATGGCTGGTTCTATGTAAGCGGAGGTATGCTTGACTGGGGCTACACAGGAATGGCTTATAATGATTATGGCTGGTGGTATGTGGTTGATGGTACACTTGACTATACATATACAGGCTTTGGAGTTAATGAATATGGTTCATGGCTGTATTGTGATGGACGTATCAGATTTGACTATACTGGTAATGCAAGAAGAGGAACAACTATATATGTAATAGAAGCAGGCCGTGTTACACAGACAATAGAAATGCAATTAAATCTTAGTACTGATAGTGAGTATTATAAGTATGAATATGCATATAAAACAGGTGATACTTCAGTATTGGAAACAGATAGTGAAAAGGCATTTTATGATGGTTTATCATCATATCTGGATGCAGCATATGCATACGCAACACCTTATGAGCAGGAGTTAGCTGTACATAATTATATGGTTCTTAATTCAGAGTATGATTATTATAATTATATAAATGGTACAATCCCATACGTATCACATACGGCAGAAGGAATATTTGTGAACAGGACAGCAGTGTGTGATGGATATTCAAGTGCATTTAAGTTATGTATGGATATATTAGGAATTCCTTGCGAGATTATCACGGGTGAAGGCGATGGCGTAGCACATGCATGGAATGCAGTTATGCTTGATGGAGAATGGTATATGGTTGATGTTACATGGGATGACCCTGTACCAGCTAATCCGGGCGTTGTAAATTATGATTACTTTAATATCACTGATGAAAAGATGAGAAGAGACCATTCATATACAAGTGATATAAATGCTAATGGAACAAAGTATAATTATTACGCACAGCAGGAAAATTATTTCACTAATACAACAGATTATTATGAATACCTTAATAAAAAGCTGTCGGAGGCATTAGAGTCAGGCGTAGAAAATGCAACTGTTGTAATATATGTAGAAAGTCTGGATGCACCAATAGATAATGAATTCAGAAGTGCTTATACGGATTATAGTAAGGTAACAGTCAAGCATCATTCATTGGGAACAAGCAGCAGCTATGGTTCTTATGTAATGAGGATTACATGGAGAATAAGCTAAGTGATTTACAGGTTAAAATGCAGTATTGGAGAAACAACGGATGAGTAACAGATTAGTATTTCTTGATGACTTAAAAGGATTGTGTATATTATTAGTCGTTTTCTGTCATTTTGTTCTGCTGCCGGCAGATTCGGTGGCAGGCAATATAATTATGAGCATATGCTGGGTTGCGGTGCCATGCTTTATTATGACAACAGGATATCTTTTACATAAGAAAGAAACATTTGACTGGAAAAGATATTTCACAAGGCTTGTAACTACATACATAGTGTTCGTAGTATGGAGATTAATATATATGTGCGTTCAAAGTAACATATATGACGAAACACATACTGTAAGCGAATATATAAGAGCAACATTATTTGCGGCGGATATAAATGGTGTAGACTTCGGGGCGCTGTGGTATATGAAAGCATATATTGTAATTTATCTTATATATCCGGTTACATGGTTTCTGTTCAGACACGATGGCAGGAAGTTTGTACTTGGTATGCTTATAGTAAGCTTCATAGGAGATATAGGCGTTGGTGCAGTTAATATATTGTTATCATATTTTGGCAGCTTTGATATAAGTTCGGTGAGTACACTTGTTCCATATACGAATTATGCTTTTATGCTTACATATTTTCTTATAGGTGCATTTATGCATGAATACAGGGACGATATTAAAAACAAGATTAACAGATATATTCCGGTTATTTTATTTGTTGTGGGAGTGCTGCTTATTGTTCTTGAAAAGTATATAGAAACGAAAACAATGAGCTGGAATAACATATATCTTAATAATGGATATAAAAGAATATCGGTTATGCTTGCATCAATAGGGCTGTTTATGTGTTTTGATTATTACAGTTCTAATAAGGAAAATGTGTTTGGAAAATATGTAGGCCAGTGTACAATGGGAGTATATTATATACATTATATTCTACTGATATTGTGTGTGAAATATATATATCCATATATTAATATAGAAAATTATTCACTGGCAGCTAATCTTATAAAAACTGTTGTAATGACTGCTGTGTGTATGGTGATAACTTGTATAGTAAGAAGAATTCCATTATTAAAGAAAATGGTTATGTAAATGCAGGTTTGTGTTTTTTGCTTTATTAATTAAAAGTACTGGATATATAACATTTAAAGTATTATACTTATAGCGGTATTCTTAGTGGTTAAACGCTTTGAAGATAAAGCAGCAAGGCATATTATGATTTAGGAAATTGTAAGAATTGCATAGCAATGTATCAATATGGGTATATCAGTTAGGAATATAATTCCTTTTAACCCTGATATAATTATGGGCATTGTGAGAAAAAAAGGAGGAAATATGATAAGGGATAAGTTCTTAAAGAACAAAAGAATTAAGAAATTGCTTGCATCAATGGCTGTATTTGTCAGTGCGGTGTGTGTAAGTACAGCAGTGTCTGGTTTTACCACACAGGTTTATGCAGAGGCAACTATTGGTACTAACATTTCAGTAAAGACATCAGACAATAATTATATAAGATGGGCAACACCTGTTAAGGCATATCTTGTCAATATTGGTGATGGAAATCTTATGAGAGTACAGTCTGATGGTTCTAATGTTTATGTAGAATATTATAATTCAGAATTACAAGTTACGGATTATAAGCAGATTCCTACAGAACTTTCTGAGTTTGGTGGATTTTATGATGGTGCAGATGCTTATTATATAGTAAGCGGACAGAGTAATCCATCAGAGTCAGCAGATGTAGAATGTTTCAGAATAACTAAGTACGATAAGTCATGGAACAGAATTACATCTACTGGTTTATATGATTGCAACACAGTTGGACCATTTCAGGCTGGAAGCCTAAGAATGACAGAATCAGATGGATATCTGTTCATAAGAACAAGCCATACTATGTATAAGTCATCAGATGGTTATAATCATCAGGCAAATGTAACGATACAGGTTGATGAGAAGAATATGAATATTACGGATTCATTTACTAAGATTATGAATTCTGCGTATGGTTATGTAAGCCATTCATTTAATCAGTTTATTAAAACAGATGGTAATCATCTTGTTGCTGTAGACCATGGCGATGCTTATCCAAGAAGTATAGCACTTATAGAGTATCCAACAGATTTTACTACTGGTCAGTTTATTTCCAATATGGACTATTGGGGAGATAATTGCAAGTGTACATCTTTACTTAATATAGCTGGTACTACAGGTGATAATACAACTAATGCATCAGTTGGTGGTTTTGAAGTGACAGACAGCGCATATATAGTTGCAGCTTCTTCTATAGACCAGGATAATAATGGTAAACTCAGAAATATATGCATACTTTCAAAGTCTAAAGCCGATGGAAATACTAAGATAAACTGGATTACAGATTATACAGGTGATGATTATTCAGCAACAACACCACATCTTGTTAAGATGGCTGATAACAGATACTTAGTTCTCTGGTGCAAGAGAAGCGATAGAGAGGGTACTGTATATTATACATTTGTAGATAATAATGGTAATCAGACTGATAAGATAAGAACTATGACGGGTAAGCTGTCACAGTGCGAGCCAGTTATGTATGGTGATATGGCTATATGGTATACAAGCGATGAGGATAGTGTAAGTTTTCATGGTATATTCAAGGATGGTTCAGCTTATGGAACAGAAAGAGGTCTGCTGCAGGAAGCTGATGGAACATGGAAATACTATGTTAATGATGAAGTTGATTATGATTATACAGGACTTGCCCAGAATGAGTATGGCTGGTTTTACGTTAAAAATGGCGTATTAGATTGGAGCTACACAGGACTTGCCCAGAATGAGTATGGCTGGTTTTACGTTAACAATGGTGTGTTAGACTGGAGCTATACAGGACTTGCCCAGAACGAATATGGCTGGTTCTATGTTAACAATGGTGTATTAGATTGGAGTTATACAGGACTTGCAGAATATGCAGGAAACTGGTTTTATGTTTCAGGTGGCATATTAGACTGGGGTTATACAGGGCTTGCAGAATATGCAGGAAACTGGTTCTATGTTTCAGGTGGCATAGTTAACTGGAACTATACAGGACTTGTAGAGTATGCAGGAAACTGGTTCTATGTTTCAGGTGGTATAGTTGACTGGAGTTATACAGGAACTGCAAGTAATGAATACGGTACATTTTATATAAAGAAAGGTGTACTCGATTGGAGTTATACAGGACTTGTATATAGTAAAGATGGCACAGCTTATATAGTGAACGGCATTCTTGATAAGGACTATACAGGTGTAGTAGAGGATAGTGCAGGTGTTCTCTGGTATGTTGAAAATGGTATGGTTAATAAAGAATATAATGGTTATGTAAAGAGTGATGATGTTACATATAAAGTAATAAATGGTATTGCAGTTAAGCATAATCATTTATATACATCTGAAGTAACTAAAAAGGCAACATGTACTGAGGATGGTGAAAAGACATATACATGCTCAATATGTAATGATACTTACACAGAAACTATAGAAAAGACAGGGCATAAGTATGTAGATACAGTAGTTGAGCCAACAGACACAGAAAAAGGTTATACAGAACACACATGCTCAGTATGTGGAGATACATACAGGGATAATTACACTGATGTAATAGTTCCAGAATATGAAGACGTAGATATTACAGAGGATAACTGGAAGGATTACTTATATGTATATGAATGTATAGTACCTGAATATGATGCTGATGGTATATCTAATCTTACATATTACTGCAGATTAGCTGTAAAGCCAGAGATAATGGAAAAACTTAACCCAGGGGAATATACTACAATAACATATGACATTAATTGCTTTGTTAATAGGAATTCAACTATATCATATGATTTTTCATCAGGTGAGGAAGAGTATATTGTAGATGAAGGCTGGACTAAGAAGAGAAATTTATTGGGTTCAATAGAAAATGAAACAGGAAAAATCAATATTGGCGGTTCTAACTCTGATTATAGCTATATATATCATACATACAAGGATGTAGATGATAAGGCTATGTCAGGTGATATTACTATGAACACAGTAAATACCTATATCCTGGAAATGGCTAGTGTAACAGGAAAGTTATCAGTAAGAAGCAACTAATTATATTAAGTGGTTTATTACAATATAAGAAGTTACAGCTCAAGTTAAGAACGTATGATATTCATAATCTGCGTGAAAATATAATATAGTATAAAGATATATAATACAAATATTAAAAATACGTCAGAATGGCATAAAAGCAGATTTCTGGCGTATTTTTTGTTTACTTAATTGTTTATATATAATATACTATATCTAAGATTAGATTTACTTGTAACCGTGAACAGTATATATAATTATATTTGAACAAAATATGATAAAGTAATACACGCAATATTACAATCAGGTAAGATTATGTGTAATATTTGCCGATATAATATATGATAGGGCTTTAAATTTGTGAACCGCATAATATTATGATGTTGGGGTGAAAGCCACAACTATGAGCAGGTGTATGTGGGTGAATGACCTTGTGACCCTGGTATCATATATTGGGATACAAAAAGACAAGTATATATTAATCATAATACGAAAAGGAGGAAGTATATGGAAAGAAACTATTTCAAAAGAATAGCTTCGGCATTTTTAAGTGTACTGCTTGTGCTTACATCAGTAAGTATAGCACCGGCTACACAGGTGTCTGATACAGTGCAGACACAGAGTGTATCAACCCGCAAATATGCTAACATAGTTGTATTTGTAGATTTTAAGGATACAACACATGAACACGAAAAAACTGAACTAGGGAAGTGTTATAAGGAAGACCCTAAAATCACAGAATATTTCGAGGGGGATGAGGAGCACCCAAGAGCGCTTAAGCAGTATGTTTCTAACATTTCTTATGGGCAGCTTAATGTCCAGAATATTATTCCACAGTATGACAGTGAGAATAATAAGATAGAACCATATGTGTTAAGCAATGACGTATCATATTATGGGGACAGGACTGTTGGAACTTCAGGACCAGCCCTCGGAGATACAAGAATGGTTAAGGAGATTTCTGAATTACTTGCTAAAGACAGCAGATTTCCTAAGGATGCAATAGTAGATTATGATGGTGATGGATGTGTTGATAATCTTATGATTATAACAGCCTGTGAAAAGGGTAATTCTAATTCACAGATGTATGGACATATGTCAACATATGCAGGAACAGATGAGATTAATTCCAAGAAAATAGGCAGTTATACGGTTATTCCAGAGGGTTCAGCATACTTCGGATTAAGTGAAAGCGGCGTTGCCATACATGAATTTATGCATACGCTTGGATATCCAGACCTTTATGTTAATACTAATGTTTCTGGTGTTGTACCGGTAGGCCAGTGGGATATTATGGCGATGGTAAGCAAGTTCATCCAGTATCCTTTGGCATATTTCAGGTCAGCTTATTCAGGCTGGTTTGATATACCGACAGTAACAGAGTCAAAGAAGAATTGTTCAATATATGCAGCTTCTTCTACAACATTTGATACAAGAAATAATCAGGCGGTTATATTAAGAACAGATTATTCATCTAATGAATTCTTTGTTGTTGAATACAGAAAACAGAAGGCTAAATATGATGTTGCTTCTTATGATGATAAGTCATACGAGGGCAAGATATATGGTTCAGGACTTATCATATATAGAATAAACGCCTCTCTTATCGGTGGTAATATGTATGGTCCTCCATATAAGGCATATGTATTCAGGCCAGGTGATTCTATACTTAATGGCTATGAAAAGGCAGATTGTACTAACTTAGATAAATCATTCTTATCAGCGGAAAGCGGCCGTACATCTTATGGAACACATGATAAGAATGCAGGTATAGCTGACAATGCTATTACATATTCAGATGGAACTAACAGCGGAATTGTTATAGAAAATGTAGGCAGTGCTTCTGGCGACACAATAACATTTGATATATCATTTGCAGATGACGGACAGGAAGGTCGCTGGATAACAGAAAGTACGGATACACTTGGACTTTCGCTTAGTGATATAGAAACATATACAGATAGTGAACAGAATAAATATTTTATAGCCAATATAGGTGATGGCTATGGTTATGCGACAAATGATACAGTATTATTTAAGTATAGTGATGGAGCATGGAGTAAGATTACAGACGGACCTAAGGCTGTTAATGATGGAAAGTCTATAGTTACTTACAATGGTGACGTGTATATTTCATATCTTGATACTAATTGTTATGCACGTGTAGATAAGTGGAATGGAAGTAGTTGGCAGAATATATATAAAGCCTCAGGTTATTCTGATAATGTATCACTTGTTGCAGGTTCTGAAGGCATATATTTTTCATATACAAGTCAGGATAACAGCAATATTTATGCATATAAGTATGATGGAAATACATTAAAGAATTTATCTGATAATATATTAGCAGGAGCAGTAAGTAGTATGCCGGCTAATGCTGCTATATCTGTAGATGCCGATGAAAATATATTTGTTGAATACAGAGATACAGCTAATAATAGTAATATATATATTAAAAAATATAATCAAATTGATAACAGTTGGAATGCTGTATTAAATGGTTCAATACAGGCTAATGAGGTTGTATTAAGTAATAATAATGGAAAGCTTTATTTGTTTAAGAAAGGAACTGCTTTCGATACAGTAAAAGACAGTTATCTATACAGCCTTGACTATGCCAACTCTGCTAAAGAGTGGACTCAGGTAGGGACTAATAGTATAACAGACAAGGGTGTTAATAACGCAAGTCTGTGCTTTGATGGTGATAATGTATATGTAGGAACTACTGCAAGTGATAACATTACATTTGTAAGTGGACTTGTCGATGGCGAGTGGCAGCAGCTTGGAACTAATGTATCTATTCAGGATATTAGTGGTCTTAATATAAGCTACGGTAATTCTAAGATATATGCGACATATCTTGACAGTGACACTGGTAAAGCAGTTGTTCGTTCTTATGAAGTAAAATCTGCTGATAAGCCGGAGCAGCCGGTAGAGGTTCCTATAACAGAGGTACAGCTTGGCAGAGAAGCGCTTGATATGTATGAAGGAGATACTTTCAAGCTTACAGCAACAGTTCTTCCAGTTAATACAACAGACAGCAAGGACATAAGCTGGAGCAGCAACAATGAAGCAGTTGCAACAGTATCTGAGGATGGAACAGTAACAGCAAAGAGCGTAGGAACAGCTTTAATTACAGCGACAAGCACAAATGGAAAGACAGCAAGCTGTACAGTGACAGTAGAAAAGAAGCTTATACCAATCACAGAGGTAAGTCTTAGTGAGAGCGCGGTAGGAATAATAGAAGGAAACACACATAAGCTTACAGCAACAGTCCTTCCAGAGAACACAACAGACAGTAAGAGTGTAAGCTGGAGCAGTAGTAATGAAGCAGTTGCAACAGTATCTGAGGATGGAACAATAACAGCTAAGAGTGCCGGAACAGCCATAATCACAGCAACAAGCTCAAACGGAAAAACAGCAGATTGTACAGTAACAGTAAGCAAGAAGGAAATACCAATCACAGAGGTACATCTTGATAAGAGCAGCGCAACGCTTACAGAGGGTGACTCAACAACTCTTGTAGCAACAGTTCTTCCAGAAAATACAACAGATGGAAAGAGCATCAAGTGGAGTAGCAGCAACGTGGCAGTAGCGACGGTAGACCTTATGGGAAAAGTAACAGCCAAGAGTGCCGGAACAGCCATAATCACAGCAACAAGTGAGAATGGAAAGACAGCAAGCTGTGCGATAACAGTGGAAAAGAAGCTTATACCAATCACAGAAGTTCTTATTGATAAGAGTAGTGCAACGCTTACAGAGGGTGACTCAACAACACTCACAGCAACAGTCCTTCCAGAGAACACAACCGACAGAAAAGATATAAGCTGGAGCAGTAGTAACAACGACATAGCAACAGTAGATACAACAGGACATGTTGAGGCAAAGAAGGCTGGAACAGTTATAATTACAGCGACAAGCTCAAACGGAAAGACCGCAGAATGTACAGTAACAGTAGAAAAGAAGCTGATACCAATCACAGAGGTAAGTCTTAGTGAGAGCGCGGTAGGAATAATAGAAGGAA
>ERZ773252.1245-NODE-1245-length-25909-cov-4.968632_pt1 | contig 25909 bp, 18 predicted proteins | sample MGYA00580517_ERZ773252 | MGnify/ENA primary metagenome ERZ773252 (study PRJEB29015, sample SAMEA2737766) | human gut metagenome | biome: human gut; feature: human-associated habitat; material: faeces | place: China | collected 2012 ...
GCTCCGGCTCACGCTTCGCCGGCAGCGTCTTCGGCTTGAACGGGAACTTTTCGGCGCGCATCTTCTCGTATGCGATGATGTCGTCTTCGTGCTGCAGCGTCAGGTCGATGTCGTCGTAGCCGTTCATCAGACGCCAGCGGGTGTAGTCGTTCACTTCGAACGGCAACGTCACATCGCCGCAGGTGACGGTACGGTCTTCCAGGCTGACGGTCATTTCGCGGCCCGGCTCCTCGTCCAGCAGCTTCCACAGCAGCTCAATGGATTCCTGCGGCATAATTGCGGCCAGCACGCCGTTCTTGGCGGTGTTGCCGTAGAAGATGTCGGCGAAGCTCGGCGCGATGACCACGCGGAAACCGTAATCGTGCAGCGCCCACACGGCGTGCTCGCGGGAGGAGCCGATGCCGAATTCGGGGCCGGCGACCAGAATCTGGCCCTTACCGGCGTATTCCGGCTTGTTGAGCACGAAGTTCGGGTCTCGGCGCCATGCGTAGAACAGGGCGTCATCGAAGCCGGACTTGGTCACGCGCTTCAAGAACACAGCGGGAATGATCTGGTCGGTATCGACGTTGGAGCGGCGCAGCGGCACGCCCACGCCGGTCAGTGTGGTGAGTTTTTCCATAACAATTTTCCTTTCGGGGATCTCTCCCCCAGTCAGTCTTCGACTGACAGCCCCTCGTCAGAGGGGGCTCACGTGTATTGACTCAGAGATCGGCGGGAGACGAGATTGTGCCGCGGATGGCGGTGGCGGCGGCTACGGCCGGCGACGCCAAATGCGTGCGCGAGCCCTTGCCCTGGCGGCCCTCGAAGTTACGGTTCGAAGTGGAAATCGAGCGCTCGTTCGGTACCAGCTTGTCGGGGTTCATGCCCAGGCACATCGAGCAGCCGGCATTACGCCATTCGGCACCAAAGTCCTTGAACACCTTATCGAGGCCTTCCTTCTCCGCCTGCAGACGCACACGGGAGGAGGCCGGCACCACGAGCACGCGGTGAATGTTCTCGGCCTTGTGGTGGCCCTTCATGATCGCGGCGGCCTGGCGCAAATCGTCGATACGACCGTTGGTGCACGAACCAATGAACACGGTGTCCACGGCGATGTCCTTGATCGGCATGCCCGGCTTCAAACCCATGTATGTAATCGCACGTTCGGCGGCGGCACGCTTGGTGGCGTCGGCGATCTTGTCCGGTTCCGGCACGGAGGCGGTGATCGGCAGACCTTGGCCGGGGTTGGTGCCCCACGTCACATATGGACCAAGCTTGGTGGCGTCAATATCCACCACCTTGTCGAATACGGCATCGTCATCGGTCTTCAGCGTCTTCCAGTACGCCACGGCCTGATCCCACAGCTCGCCTTCCGGCGCGTGCGGACGGCCCTTCAGGTACTCGAATGTGGTCTCGTCCGGCGCGATCATGCCGGCACGCGCACCGGCCTCGATGGACATATTGCACACGGTCATACGTTCGTCCATGGTGAGGTTACGAATCGCCTCGCCACGGTATTCGATCACATAACCCTGGCCGCCGCCGGTGCCGATCTTGGCGATAATCGCCAGAATGATGTCCTTGGCGGTCGCGTCCGCGGGCAGCTTGCCCTCGACGTTGATGGCCATGGTCTTGAACGGCTTCAGGGACAGCGTCTGCGTGGCCATCACGTGCTCGACTTCGGAAGTACCGATACCGAACGCCAGCGCACCGAACGCGCCGTGCGTCGACGTATGCGAATCACCGCACACGATGGTCATGCCCGGCTGGGTCAGGCCCAGAATCGGGGCGAACGCGTGGACGATGCCCTGATCAGCGTCGCCCAGCGGGTGCAGGCGCACGCCGAACTCCTTGCAGTTCTTCTCCAAAGTCGTCAACTGCAACGCGCTCGTCTCGTCCGGGTTCGGGCGATCGATATCAACGGTCGGCGTGTTGTGATCCTCGGTGGCGATGAGCTGATCCACGTGACGCGGCTTGCGGCCGGCCAAGCGCAGGCCCTCAAACGCCTGCGGGCTGGTGACCTCATGCATGAGCATCAGATCGATGTACAGCAAATCAGGAGCTCCGTCGCCGCCCTTGCGCACCAGATGATCGGCCCAGACCTTCTCGGCCAGTGTCGTTCCCATAGTGATTCCTCCAAAAAATTCCGCGCGAGGTATTGTGTTCGCGCCTTGTTCGTGGTATTAGCCTATGTGCTTGCGATGGGCCCGGCCATGAGCATGCCGGATATTGAGATACGGTCAAATGATGGCCTCAATATGACTCGGATCCGACTCGAACATGACCTAGTCATGACTCGGTTCCACTCCAGACATGTCTCTTCGGCGTCCAGGAACGCCGCTTCAACTTCACGGCCACCCTGTGAGACACTTCCCCAATTTGCTATTTCACTATGTGAGATGGCATAATCGCCCTTATTATGACTGATTCCCAAGAAGAGCCATTGAACAACAGCTTGACCGAGTCCGAGCCGGTCGAAGACACCACCGCCAAGGACGATGGGGAAATCCATTCCGGCGTTGGCGTCCTTGATAAAACCGTAAAGATTCTTGACGCACTGGAGTCCGGCCCGTCCACGCTGGGACAGCTTGTGGCCGCCACCGGTCTCGCTCGACCGACCGCACATCGTTTGGCTATTGCACTGGAACGCCACCGTTTCGTACTGCGCGACCAGCATGGCCGATTCGTACTCGGATCCCGTTTCGCCGAACTTGCCGCCGCAGCAGGCGAGGATCGTCTGCTGACCGCCGCCGGCCCGATCCTGCAGACCCTGCTCGATCGCACTGGCGAGTCTGCGCAGATTTACCGCCGCCAGGGCGATCAGCGCGTGTGCATCGCCGCTGTGGAACGCACCTCCGGCCTGCGTGATTCCATTCCCGTGGGTGCCATGCTGTCGATGGAAGCCGGTTCCGCCGCCCAGATTCTTCTGGCTTGGGAGGATTCCGACCGTCTGCACCAGGGATTGCGCCACGCCAAGTTCACCGCCACCAAGCTGGCCGCCGTACGCAAGCGCGGCTGGTCCGAGTCCGTGAACGAACGCGAAGAGGGCGTGTGCTCGATTTCCGCCCCGATCCGCAACGCCTCCGGCCAGGTCATCGCCGCCATCTCGATTTCTGGGCCGACCGGCCGCATGGGCGCCGCTCCCGGACGCCGTTATGCGCCGCTGGTGATGGCCGCCGGCAAGTACCTCACCGAGGCACTGGTCAAAGCCGTTCGCTGAAACATACCAGTCAATCCAACCGATAGCCCAACCGGCAGAAATCCCGCGAGGTATCCGTCGAGACGCGGGATTTCTGCCACTAATACACAGCGGAAGGCCCCCGAAACCTCGAATACTTCGCGCCGCTTCCCGCCTCTATCAGGAACAGTTACCTGAATAAACCGGACAGTTGACTCCATAGCGACGGCTTACGCAGCAAATCATCGCCCTCACCCTCGCCAGGCGCGGTTTGGTTCACCGCATAGGTGTAGGCGCGTTTGGAACTGGGCTTACCCACCAGCTCGCCGAACTCCAGCAATTGCGTACGCGGCTCGTAAGGGTGCCGGATATCAAATTCGATCAATCGCGTGGCACGTTTGGCCGGAGCCGGTCCGTACGTATTGAATCCGCAGGTTGGCGTAGCGATAAGCAACAGACCCTCATGTTCGCCGACGAAACCGTTGCGATGATCATGACCAGCTACGACGCCGAAATACCCCTCGCGCAGCAATTCGAATTCGCCTGACGTATCAGGGCAGGATATGCCTTCTCCCAAATATCCGCCGGGCTGGGTTTGCAATTCGTCCAGCACGTAGTAGGTATCGGCGTGCGAACGATAGCCCTGCATGGCAAACGCCGCGTTGGCCGCCACTGGCTTCAGCACGTTGTAATACTCGGGCATCGGCATGTGCTGGAACACCATTGATTTCGCACCGATACGGTCGGGCACGGCGTTCAGGAAGGCGAGCGCTGCGGGCGATGGTGTGCCGAAGCCGCCGCCATGCACGTAATCGCCGGAGTCAAGAATGACCAGACCCAGCACATTGCGCGTATGGTCAACGTCCATAACCGGCAGCGCGAAGGTGCCTGGTTCACCGGAACCCACTGCGGATGCGGGGGAAGACACAGCAGAAGGCACAACAGCATCGGCACCAGCATCGTCAACGACGCCCAGCGTATCAGCCTTCGCGGTAACCCCCGCACCGGAGCCAGTGGCACCAGACGGCGTCTGCACAGCGCCACCCGCTCCACAGGTGTATGCAATCTGGTTCGGCAAGGTCTCACTCGGCGGATTGACACAACCGGGGAACTCACGATAGATACCGTCCAGTTCCGCATTGCTTAGCCCGCATTGGAAATCATGGTTGCCGTACGTCACGGCCCACGGAATGCCGCGCGCCGCCAACGGCTCAGTGAACTGGCCAATGGCCTTGCGCACCAGCGCTCGGGTATGGTTCAGCGCGGATTCGGCAATAGGTTCGTCACACCAGCGACGTTTACGGAATGAATCGGCGAACGCCGGATCGTAGCCGGCGATCTGGTTGCCGGAGAAAATCACCAGATCAGGCCGTGTGGCATCAAGGCTGGCCTCAATCAGGGTGATGGTGTCTTTGGAGACTTTCGGCCCATCCTGAATGTCGGCAATCTGCAGCACGCGGAACTTGCCGGAATAGTGGAATTGCAGTCGTCCGAGACGCGCAGAGATAGAGACCGGGCGGCCGTCTTCGGCATCGGCCGGCTTGATACGAGGTTTCGACGACATCCCCTCTGGCGTACGCTGTGTTTCCGTCATGCCCTCCACTGTACACACAAACGAAAAGGCCCGCCGGAGCGGGCCTTTTCTACAAGTTCAACTACTGGAGCAGAATCTCTGCACAACATCATCGTTGTAACGGTAAGTCTTTCCAATGCCCGTCCAACGTAACAGTCCTCGTGACCATACACTATTTGTGGGCTCTGCTCTGTTCAGTTGTTCTTGTACCTCATAATCTATTCATCACTCCCGTTTCTCGCAACCTGCAGAGAGTCGTTGTGCGTTTTTTATCACAACTGTTCAATCGCACTTTCTGGCTATCGGAAAACGAGCTGAACCGTTCACATCGAACCCGTCCGATGTTCGATTTCGTTCGTTTCACCGCCGTTCACGGCGTGTCGCGAGCGACGCTAGCACACTCAAAACCAACCAACACCGAACTAACATGAACACCCGTTGAATTCTGGCGCGTTCAGTCGTTTTCCGGCCACGCCAAAGCTTACGATATAAGCTATGGCACAGATATTTGACGCACCCTCGAAGGCAATTCTGCGCAGCCAAATCGCAGAGCATATTGCCGAAAACGACAACAACGACCGCCGCGTCGATCAGGAAGGCGAGGCACCGCTGCCCAAGGACCGTTTCTTCGACCGCGAGCTCAGCTGGCTCAAGTTCAACCAGCGCGTGCTCGAATGTGCGGAGAACGAAGACATGCCCCTGCTCGAGCGCGCCAACTTCGCCGCGATCTTCGCCTCGAACCTTGACGAGTTCTTCATGGTCCGCGTCGCCGGCCTGAAGCGCCGTATCGACTCGGGCATCGCCGTGCCGTCTGCCGCCGGCCTGAGCCCGCGTCAGCAGCTGCGCGCGATCAGCGAGACCGCACACCGTCTGCAAGACGAGCACGCACATTACACGATCGACACCATTCTGCCGGAATTGGAGAAGGAGCGCATCGTCCTGCTGACGTGGGACAAGCTCACATCCTCCGAGCAGGAGCGCCTCTCGCGCTACTACCGCCAGCAGGTGTTCCCGGTCCTGACGCCGCTCGCCGTGGATCCGGCCCACCCATTCCCCTACATTTCCGGCGGTTCCATCAACCTGGCCGTGATTGTGGAGAACCCGGCCTCCGGCAAGTCGCACTTCGCCCGCGTCAAGATCCCGGGCAACCTGCCGCGCCTGGTGCCGGTGGACGACATGACCGATGAGGAGTCCAAGGACGAGCGTTACGGCTTCATCGCCATGGAAAAGCTCATCGCCGCGCATCTGGAATCCCTGTTCCCGGGCATGATCATCAAGGAGGCCCGCTCCTTCCGCGTGACTCGTAACGAGGACATCGACGTGGAAGAGGATGACGCCGAGAACCTGCTCAACGCCATGGAGAAGGAGCTGCTGCGCCGCCGCTTCGGACCGCCGATCCGCCTGGAGATCACGGACACCACGAGCCCCTTCCTCTCCCAGCTGCTCGCCGACCAGCTCGGCGTGAGCCAGGACGAGGTATACCGTCTGCCCAGCCCGCTGGACCTGACCGTGCTCTTTGAGCTCGGCAGCGTGGACCGCCCGGACCTGAAGAACCGTCCGTTCGTGCCGACCACGAACCGTCAGATCGCCGAGGTCGAGTCCTCCCGCGCACAGGATATTTTCGCCGCCATCCGCGAGCGCGACATCCTGCTGCATCACCCCTATGACTCCTTCTCCACTTCCGTGCAGGCCTTCCTTGCGCAGGCCGCCGCGGACCCGAAGGTGCTGGCCATCAAGCAGACCCTGTACCGCACCAGCTCCAACTCGCCGATCATCGACGCCCTGATCGACGCCGCTCATGCCGGCAAGCAGGTGCTGGCTTTGGTGGAAATCAAGGCTCGTTTCGACGAGGACGCCAACATCGCGTGGGCCCGCAAGCTCGAACGCGCCGGCGTGCACGTGGTGTACGGCATCGTGGGCTTGAAGACCCACTGCAAGCTCATCGAAGTCGTGCGTCAGGAAGCGGACGGTCTACGCCGCTACTGCCACGTAGGCACCGGTAACTACAACCCGAAGACCGCGCGACTGTACACCGATCTGGGTCTGCTGACCTGCGACCCGGTGGTCGGCCAGGATCTGACTCGTCTGTTCAACCAGCTCTCCGGTTACGCGCCGAAGTCCAGCTTCCACCGTCTGCTGGTGGCCCCGCGCACCGTGCGCACCGGTCTGATCCAGCGCATCCGCCGCGAGGAGGACGCCGCCCGCGCCGGCAAGGAGGCCTGGATCAAGATCAAGGTCAACTCCATCGTGGACGAGAAGACCATCGACGCCCTGTACCGTGCCTCTCAGGCCGGCGTGAAGATCGACATCGTCGAACGCGGCATCTGCGCTCTGAAGCCCGGCGTTCCCGGCCTGTCCGAGAACATCCGCGTACGTTCGATTCTCGGCCGCTTCCTGGAGCACTCCCGCATCTACGCCTTCTGCAATGCTGACGGCCCGCAGATCGGCGAGGGCCCGGCTTCCGGCCCGGAGGTCTACATCGGTTCGGCTGACCTCATGCACCGTAACCTTGACCGCCGCGTCGAGGCTCTGGTGCGCGTCACCGCCCCGGAGCAGATTGACGAGCTCATCAAGTACGTGGACCTGCAGATGGCCGACTCCACCATGAGCTGGCACATGCAGCCCGACGGCGCGTATGTGCTGCACACCAAGGACGACGAGGGCCGCCCGCTGGTCGATAGTCAGGAATACCTGATTCGCAAGCACCAGCGTCGCCCCAATTCGCACAACTGATTTCACTCGATGCTCCCTGTCAGCGCAAGCTGACTGGGGTGGTTACGATGCCCGGCTCCTCTTTCGAGAGGATGCCGGGCATCGTTGTTCAGCGCGCAAAAACTACGTAGCAGCGGTCCAACGTGACCTACAATACAAGAGATGGGTACGAACAGTATGAGACGAATCGTGGAAGCCGCCGGCGGTATTCTGTACCGGTGGAAGGATGATGCCGAGCCGACGCAGGCATCATCTCCATCAACGAAATCCAATATTGCCACCGATGGCACCATCATCGCGAATACCGCGGATTCTGACGGCGAGACCACGGCAGCACCCGGCGCATCGGACGCGGCTTCCACCCCGGACCCGGCGCAGGCCGACAGCCCAGCCACGGCGGACAACGTACTCAACCGCATCGAACTGTGCATCGTGCATCGCCCGAAATACGACGACTGGAGCTGGCCGAAAGGCAAGGTCGACCCAAACGAATCACACCGGCATGCCGCCGTGCGCGAGATCGGCGAGGAATCGGGCCTGCCCGTGGAGCTCGGCCCCTATCTGGGCGACATCGAGTACCCGCTGTCCGAAGAGGGCCGCAAACAGCGCCATACCAAGGATCGGTCGGCGGACACCAAGCACATCCAGTTCTGGATGGCCACGCCAATCAGCGCCATCGACAACCTGCGGCGCACCCATGCGTTTGGCCCGGTGCATCGGGCGGACATCGGCGAAATCGACGAAGTTTTGTGGCTGACGCCGGCCGAGGCCCGCAAGAAGCTCAGCCATTCCACCGATAAGGACATCCTCGCGCTATTCGTTGATCGGGTGCAGGAGGGCGCGCTTGACGCCGTGCCGGTGATTATCGTGCGCCACGGCAAGGCAGAAGCGCGCAAACTGTGGAAGGGTTCGGACGCGAACCGTCCGATCACGCCGCGCGGCGCGGCTGCGGCATACGCGCTGAACCGCGAGCTGGCGTGTTTCAATCCGACCCGACTGGCCACGTCGCCTTGGGTGCGCTGCCAGGAGACGTTGGAGATGTTCGCGTGGCAGACCGGACGAGACATGGTTCATCTCGATCCGCTCACCGAAGATGCATACGCCGCTGCGCCGGACACCGCATGGGAGTGTCTACTCAGCGAAATCGAGTTCGCACTTGAGCGCCGTCAGCCCATAGCGATATGCATGCACCGGCCGGTGATTGGTGGTATGTTCGAACACCTGCGCAGCATGTGCGTTGCGCCGTCTCTGAGCAAACGCCTAATCGCCAAGACACCGTTCATGCCGACCGGCACGGCGGCGGCGCTGTTCGTCACTCCGACGCCTCATGGTCCCAAAATCATCGATATTCAGAAGGTTCAACCGCTTGTCTACTAGACCCGCATTTCCTGATTCATCCAACTCCTCGGCCGCTGCCGCTGCAGCTCATGCCGCGCACAATGGTGCCGCCGGCAGTCTGGGCCCGGGCTTCGGCTCGTTGCGTGCGGCCGGAGCGGCATTCGGACCTGCTCGCATGGGTTCTTCACGCCCCTCGCGCCCGGCTCAGCTCGACCCGGCTGTGGCCGATGGATTGGCCGGTGGCATGGACCCGCAGGCGTTGAGCGAGATGAGTCATCTGTCTGCTGCCGCATTGCTGGATCGTGTGCGCCATAGCGAAGACCCGGCGGTTGTTGAGCGGGTGCTCACGTTGGTGGAGACGGTCGGCGTGGATGAAATCGCCGAACTATGGAGCGATACCGAGCCGGATTCGCTGCCTGGTGTGCTGTGGCGACTGTATATGTTGCGTACGTGGATGCGATCGAATCGCGACTCGATCGCGCATCTGTGGCGCTTGGGTGAGCCGGTGGCCACTACCGCCTCCGCCATCGCCGGCGTGGATCAGGCTCCCAGTGAAGATGACATCGTGCGATTGGCCGATTCGATTCTCTCCGGTGCTTTTGTGGGCGATTTTGCCGTGGCGCTTGAGCGTGCGGCGGCGTTTACCGATGTGGTGGCGTTGGGCTTGCGCGTGGAGGCGCGGCGCATGGTGACCCGGGCCGAGGCCAACGGCGCCTTCTCCTCGGATGCCGATGAGAAGGCCGTGCGCACCAAAGCCGCCCGCCTTATGCACACCGCCGGCAGCCTCATGGCCACCGCCAAGGATTTCCAGCACGGTGCCAACCTCTGGCGTCGCGGACGGTTGGAGTAGTCCTGCTCCAGGCTCCCTCTGATGAGGGAGCTGTCACGGGCGATGCCCGTGACTGAGGGAGAGACCCACCAACCGCACCCCAACAATCAGCTACCAGCCAACACCACACCTCCCCCGGCGCGGCGAGCCCCATCGCAAGCTATACTAAGTATCCGCGTCGGACCGTGCTTAAGCCCCGGGCTCCATTTTTTGCCGCCGCGAGCGGCCCTTGCGCCGACAGGCGCTTTCGCGGTTCGGCGCTTCTTTTCTTTTACCAGATTCACGCCCCGAACGTTGCGATGGGCACGACCAGTATGCCGTCATTGCGGCGATAGGCCTTCCCACCTCGGCCGGTAAGGAACATCATGAACTCTGGTTCGCGAACTTGGGCCATGGGATTGCCACAGATTTTGTCGCGGAAGGATTTGAGCTTATCCGCATTGTCATCGTTCACCTTAAGGTCACTGAGTTTTATTTCGATAGCACCCCACCTGCCGTCAGACAACTCGATAATGACATCAACTTCAAGCCCCTTGTCATCGCGGTAATACGCAATGCGATTCCCGGCACCCGGCATAGCCGACAGATATACATTCAAATCACGAATGCACAGCGTTTCAAACAGATCGCCGAGCGTCTGTGTATCGCGCATCAGAGTATTCGGCGCGGCACCTAAAACCGCAGCAGGCAACGAAGGATCCACGAAATATCGCTTGGGCTTGGTTCGCACACGACTCTTTGCGCGGAGTGGCGGTTCCCAACCCTCCAAATCCGTCAGAAGGTACAAGTCCTTGAACATTTCCAAATAGCTCTTCACCGTCTGCGTATCCGGCTCACGCCGCTCATCGCCATATGCCATATCCGCAGCCAGCGTCGCATATTTTGGTGCCTGCGAGATGTTCACGGCAAGAGCTCGCATCAAAGCTCGTGCAGTTTCAGGATTCTTCTTCATCTTCGGCACGCTGATATCCAGCACACTTGCGATATATTCGCCCGGGATTTCCAAGGCGAATTCATCGTCTAGCTCAAGATTCGCGGGCCATCCGCCACGGCAACACCATCTGGCGATGTCTTCGATACTCGTATTGCATTCGGCAGGCTCGAATTTCCCCTCGAACAAATCGGATAGGCTGACCGCGCCCGTGGATTCTCCGGATTCAGCCAAGCTCATGGGCCACATGCGCAGACGAGCAATGCGACCAGTGCCGCTGTGATGAATGGCGTCACGATCCTTTGGAATAGCCGAACCTGTAAGAATCAGCTGCCCCTTGCGGTTCGCATTGTCATCTATATGGCGACGAGCGGCATCCCAAATTTGCGGTACATCTTGCCATTCGTCCACCAGATGGGGCTCCTCCCCCATCAGCACCAATGCAGGATCGGTTTGGGCGGCCGCGAAAACTGCCACATCATCCAGACGATCAACGCTTCGAGACCGGGAGAGCGCGGTCCATGTCTTGCCGCACCATTTCGGCCCAACGATTTCCACTGCACCGAACGCCTTGAGCAGTTTACTTAATCTGCTATCTACCACGCGTGAACGATAATCAGGCCTGGTCAAGGTACCATCGCGACCACTCAAATCGTTCATATTGCAGCCTTTCCCAGTTCTATCGTTCTAACAATATAGATTTTACACCAGTTTCATTCCCGATTTTACACCTATCTCATTCCCGGTTTTACACCAGTTTCATTCCCTGTTTTACACCGTGTTGTTTTTTACGCTTTACCCTCTCAGAGGTATCAGAGGCAGATCTCGGCACGGACAGGGCATTGTCCTGCTGCAACTGGCCTATCGCAGCAAAAAGTCGAATCACCCACAAATCCAATCCGATAAGCAAGCCGCGCCATTACCAATTCGGCAGGTCGGCAAACTTGGACTAGGCTGGGAATCATGGAACTCCATGTTTTGAATCATCCGCTGGTCGAGCACAAGCTCACCGTGCTGCGCGACAAGAACACCCCCTCCTCCACCTTCCGCGAGCTCGTCTCCGAACTCGTGATGCTTGAGGCCTACGAGGCCACCCGCAACCTGTCCGTGGTGGCCGCGCCGATCGAGACGCCGGTCGCCCCGATGACCGGCAAGAAGCTCGCCTCCCCGCGCCCGATCATCGTGCCGGTGCTGCGCGCTGGCTTGGGCATGCTCGACGGCATGACCCGCCTGATTCCGACTGCTGAAGTCGGCTTCCTGGGCATGAAGCGCGACGAGGAGCACCCCACCCAGCAGGTGACGTACGCGAACCGTCTGCCCGAGGACCTGTCCGGCCGCCAGTGCTTCCTCATCGACCCGATGCTCGCCACCGGCGGAACGCTGGTCGCCGCCACGCACTACCTGGCCGAGCGCGGCGCCAAGGACGTGACCGCGATCAACATCATCGCGGCCCCCGAAGGCATCAAGTACGTCGAGGAGCACATCGACCCGTCCATCGACTTCAAGGTCGTGGTGTGCGCGGTCGACGAACGTCTTAACGACAAGTGCTACATCGTGCCGGGACTCGGCGACGCCGGTGACCGTCTCTATGGCGTAATTGACTGATTTCCCTGGCTCCCCTCCCCGAGGGGAGCCAACATAACGGAACATCTATGCAAATCGACATTATTGCGCCGGGGCGCGTGAAGGAGCGTTACCTTCGCGACGCCATTGACGAGTATTCCAAGCGACTTTCGCGCTACTGCAAGCTCAACATCATTGAAGTGGCAGATGAGAAAACGCCTGACCATGCCTCCGAAGGCGTTGACCGACAGATCAAGGCCAGAGAAGGCGAACGCATCGCCAAGCATCTGAAGGACGGCGCGTTTGTTATTGCCCTTGCCATCAATGGCAAGCAGCTGTCCAGTGAAGAATTGGCCGCCAAAATCAACGACCTTGGATTGCGTGGCACCAGCCATATTCAGCTGGTCATCGGCGGTTCAATCGGCCTTGACGACGCGATTCTGCGTCGTGCTGATTTTCTGCTGAGTTTCTCGAAGATGACGTTCCCGCATCAGCTTATGCGCGTGATTCTGCTGGAGCAGATCTATCGCGCTTATAAAATCAACGCTGGCGAGCCGTATCACAAGTAAAACGCCATACCTCATGGGGCGGGAAATCCCCCATGGGGCGGTAATTGCCCCATGAGGCGGCAAAATCCTCATGGGGCGGTATGCCAAAATGGCTTAATTCCGCGGTTTCACATATTCTTCAAACCGCCCCATGGGCAAGTTACCGCCCGATGAGCCTGTAACCACCCCATGGGCGCATCAATAACGCCCTCAACCTCACACTGCGTCGGGGACGAACGCTTCGAAGATGTGGCGGTCGAAGTAGGGGGCACACTGGGCGAGTTCATCGCTGCTGCGCACGGTCCATGAAACCGGCATCGCACCCATCGAACGAGCGAGCTTGACTTGCGGCGAAGCGCCACCGGTCCAGTCATAAGCCACGAAATCAGGACGAGACAGCCAGTCGAACGCCAGTAAGCCGGCGGCCCATTCAGCCGCACCATTCTTGCTCAGCTTCGCCGGCCAGCTCAGCTGACCGCGGCACACCTCAGGGTGATGCTCCTTGTACCAATTCACCGCGCCCGGGTGGAAGGATTCGATCACGTACGGGCCGTCATACGCCTCAAGCAAGGCGTGGCCCTTTTCCATGAGCTCTTCGCTACGCTCATCCCAAGCCCTGTTGTTGCTGAACTTGTATTCCACAATCAGCGGAGCCCGGCCGGCCACCACGTCCAGCACATCGGAGAACAGCGGCACATGCTGGTAGTACCCCTTCGGCGCGGCGGACGGCGTGACCACCAGCGGCGGGTTCGCGTCGGCACCCGGCAACGGTTCGGCCTTCAAATCGCCTGACTCGCCGTTCGGGAAGAGCGGAATACGGGCGAGTTCGTCGTAAGTCAGGTCTTCGATGCGGCGCGGATCGCCGGCCACGCGCAACAAATCGGCGTCATGGACCACGACCACTTGGCCGTCGAGCGTAAGCTGCACGTCGAGTTCGATGCCATAGCCAGCCTCGCAGGCGGCGGCGAACGCGGCCAGCGAGTTTTCGGGAGCAATCGGACCGGTCATATCCGCACTGCCGTAGCCGGCCTTGACAGCCATGCGACGGGCAAGCGACACATAATCATCGTTTTCGGCGATGGATCGCTCAGTGGTATCGGCTTGGGCGCTAACCGGATTATCCCCACCATAATCAGCGATATCGGTATAGCCGACCAAACCAGAACCCGCATCATGCAAGCCACGATGGGCATACCATACCTCCGGAATGGAGGGCACGAAATTACGACGCTTGTCATTGAACGTGCGCGGGGCCACGGCCCACACGGCAGCACCGGCGGCGGCCACGCCTGCCAGCGCCACGTTTCTCCAGAGCTTCGACGACATTGGAATCCTTCCTGTTGGGCTGCCTCTAGCCTAACGCTTCTGCCAGCCATTGTGGAGTGGTTGGATCATCCGGTTTCAGCGCGCGGTCCAGGTGGTTGGCGCGCAGTGGCTCCCAGCTGAAATCTGCCAGCAGATCGGCGGGTTTGCAAGGAATTGGAGTGGGTTGCAGACGCAGCAGCCAGGCGCAGTATCCGATGATTTGCTCGGGGGTTACGTTGCGGGCGCGCAAGGCTCCCATATCCAGCGAACGTTCGCGCTTGGCTAAACGCCGGCCGGCCGCATTGTCGATAAGCGGCAGGTGCGCATACTCGGGGTGCTCGGCGAGAGGCTTTTCCGTGTTGCCGCATTCCGGCTCAAAGCCGCCAGCCAACAGACACTGGCGAATCCACATTTGCAGCGCGGTGGAGCGCAGCAGATCACGGCCGCGCACGATATCATCAACACCCATATCGAGGTCATCCACGACCACGACCAGTTGATAGCCGAACAGTCCATCGGCTCGGCGAATCACGGAATCGCCTACCTCGCGGGCCAAATCGTAGTGCTGTGGACTATAGACACGGTCGTTAAAGCATGCGACACCATCAACGATTCCGGCATCGCCCTGCTGTTCCGGCGGCACGGCTCCCGACAGCGCAGCGGAATCGTCAGGCACTGTACGTTGCTTTTCTCCCGCTGCCGATTCCGGCATGGCGATACGGATGGAATGCTGGTCGCCGCGAACCAAACGGGCACGGACCTCGTCGGGATGGTCGTGCAGCAGGCGGCGGCACGTGCCGGGGTACACCATGAAGCCGTCGCCCTCGTTGGGGGCCGAGGCGGCGCGAATGTCGGCACGCGAGCAGAAACAGGGGTACAGCACACCTTGCGAGCGCAGGCATTCGAGAGCGTATTCGTATCGTTCAGTGCGCTGGGATTGGAACATCGGTTCGCCATCCCAGTCGAGGCCGAGCCAATGCAGGTCATCCATCATGAGCTGGTCCGCACCGGCGACCACACGCGGCTTGTCCACGTCCTCGATACGCATCAGCATGCGGTCGCCACGCGAGCGGGCCGAAAGCCATGCACCCAACATGGCGTACACGTTGCCGATATGCATGCGCCCCGACGGCGTCGGCGCGAATCGTCCAGTCACTGGCCCTCCTCGTATGAAGTTCAGCACCATGGTAGCGAAAAGGCTCTCCCCCTCAGAGGAGAGCCAATATAGTGAAGCTCGCCAGCCCGAACTCCCCTCAGTCAGCTTCGCTCAGAGAGGGGAGCCAGTGATTGTCACTTATCTTCGGTGACGTTGTCCACGCTCACATCCGGGTCGTCGGAGACGATCTGGTCGCCGGCCCAGGCGGAAAGCTCAAGATGCTCACCACCGGTCTGGTCGACCAGCACGGTGTCGCCATCGTGGACCTTGCCGGCCAGCAGCATACGGGCCAGCTGGTCGCCCACTTCGGTCTGTACCAGGCGGCGCAGCGGACGAGCGCCATAAGCCGGGTCGTAACCGGTGTTGGCCAGCCATTCGCGAGCCGAGTCGGTGACGTCCAGCGTGATGCGGCGATCGGTCAGACGCTGGGACACGCCAGCCACCTGGATATCCACGATGCCGCCAAGCTCCTCGCGCGTAAGCGGGTGGAACATGACGATGTCGTCCAGACGGTTCAGGAACTCCGGCTTGAAGTTCATGTGGACAGCGTCCATCACGGCCTTTTTCTTGGCGTCGGCGTCCATGTCCTCGTTCACGAGGAACTGCGAGCCGAGGTTAGAGGTCATAATCAGGATCGTGTTCTTGAAGTCCACGGTCCTTCCCTGGCCATCGGTCAGGCGACCATCGTCAAGTACCTGCAGCAGCACGTCGAAGATCTCCGGGTTGGCCTTCTCGACCTCGTCGAACAGCACCACGGAATACGGGCGACGGCGCACGGCCTCGGTCAGCTGGCCGCCCTGCTCGTAGCCCACGTAGCCCGGCGCCGCGCCAATCAGGCGCGAGACCGAAGCCTTCTCCATGTATTCGGACATGTCGATGCGGACCATGGCCTTCTCGTCGTCGAACAGGAAGTCGGCGAGCGCCTTGGCCAGTTCGGTCTTGCCCACACCGGTGGGGCCGAGGAACAGGAACGATCCGGTCGGACGGTTCGGGTCGGAGATGCCGGCACGCGAACGGCGCACCGCGTCGGACACGGCGGCGATGGCTTCCTTCTGGCCGATCACACGCTTGCCGAGGTAGTCCTCCATGTGCAGCAGCTTCTCGTTTTCGCCCTGCATCAGGCGGCCGACGGGAATGCCGGTCCAGTCGGAGACGATCTCGGCCACCGAGTCGGCGTCCACACGGTCCGGGACCATCGGCTCATCGGCCGGGTTGGCCGCGCCGGCATCGGCAGATTCGGCATCCGCGCTTTCCGCGGCGGCAAGCTCCTTCTGAATGGACGGAATCTCGCCGTACAGAATCTTCGAGGCCTCCGCCAAGTTGCCTTCACGGGTATACTTATCCGCCTGCACGCGCAGGTCGTCGAGCTTGGCACGCAGGTCGCCGACCTTGTTGTGGCCAGCCTGTTCCGCATCCCAACGCGCCTTGAGACCGCTGAGCTTCTCACGGGTGTCCGCAAGTTCGGCTTGCAGCTTGCCCAGACGCTCCTTGGACGCAGGATCCTCGGCCTTCTTGAGCTGCATTTCCTCCATTTCAAGACGGGTCACCTTGCGCTGCAGCTCATCGATCTCCTCAGGCGAAGAGTCGAGCTCCATACGCAGGTGAGCGGCCGCCTCATCAACCAGGTCGATGGCCTTGTCCGGCAGCTGACGACCCGAAATGTAACGGTTCGAGAGGGTCGCGGCGGCAACCAGCGCGTCGTCGCCGATCGTCACCTTGTGGTGCGCCTCGTAACGCTGCTTCAGACCACGCAGAATGGCGATGGTGTCTTCCACGCTCGGCTCGCCCACGAACACCTGCTGGAAACGACGCTCCAGCGCCGGGTCCTTCTCGATGTTCTCGCGGTATTCGTCCAGCGTGGTCGCGCCGATCAGGCGCAGCTCGCCACGGGCCAGCATGGGCTTCAACATATTGCCGGCATCCATCGAGCCTTCGGCCGCACCCGCGCCGACGATGGTGTGGATCTCATCGATGAAGGTGATGATCTGGCCGTCCGCATTCTTGATTTCGTTCAGGACGCTCTTCAGGCGCTCCTCGAACTCGCCACGGTACTTCGAACCGGCCACCATGGAGCCCAAGTCAAGGGAGATGAGCTTCTTGCCTTGCAGGGTGGTAGGAACGTCGCCCGCCACGATACGCTGGGCCAGGCCTTCCACGACGGCGGTCTTGCCGACGCCGGGCTCGCCAATCAGCACCGGGTTGTTCTTGGTACGACGGGAGAGGATCTGAATCACGCGGCGGATTTCCTGGTCACGTCCGATGACCGGGTCCAGCTTGCCTTCCTTGGCGGCGGCCGTCAGGTCGGTGGAGTACTTCTCTAGGGCCTTGTACGAGCCTTCCGCGTCCGGGCTGGTGACCTTCGCGCCACCACGCACGCCGGGTACGGCCTTGCGCAGGGAGGCTGCGGTGACGCCGTTCTTCTCCAGGATTTCGGCCGACTGGTTCGGCTTGCTGGCCGCGATGCCGATAAGCAGATGTTCGGTGGAGACGTATTCGTCGCCCATCTGCTGCATTTCCTTCTCAGCCTGGGCGATGGCGGCGGTCAGCTGGCGGCTGGCCTGTGGCTGCGAGGTGCTGGATCCGGATGCGCTCGGCAGCGCGACCAAAGCGTTGCGCACCGCCGCGCCGATGGCCTGCGGGTCCCCGCCCGCGGCCTCGATCAGAGAGCGCGCCACGCCGTTTTCCTGGCGCAGCAGCGCATCCATGACGTGCAGGGTCTCGACCTGCGCGTTTCCTGCGGCGGACGCACTCTGAATCGCGTCGCCGACGGCTTCTTGGGCCATAGTGGTGAACTTCTGTTCCATATCGTATTCCTCCATATCATGCGGTCTGCGCAGTGCGGCTCGCGGGCTTCGAAAGCCCCGCAAGCGTTGCGACAGACCGCAGCTTGTCGTTGTCTGATATGGTCAACCGACCTGGAACCCATTCTATTCCCAAAACTTGAGTGCATGTGACTCAAGTTTTGAATTTTGTGGAGAGGTGACTAGTAGCTCCCTCTGATGAGGGAGCTTGGGCAGCCGCTACTTCAGTGCGCCGACGGCGGATTCGGCGGCGGCGAGGACTTCGCCGGAGAGAATCGCCTCGGCAACGCCCTCAATCTGCGGGGTGGTCCATGTGTCACGCACGTCAGGGCCGATTTCGTTGGCGTACTGGCGCACCACGCGGTATACGGCGGCACCGGCCGCACCCGGACGGTACGGCTTGCGGAAGTCGAAGGAGCGGCAGGAGCACAGCAGTTCCACGGCCAGCACGCGCGCGAAGGCCGGAATCGACCGGCGCAGCTTGCGGGCGGCGGCCCAACCCATCGACACGTGATCTTCCTGCATGGCGGAGCTCGGAATCGAATCGACCGAGGCGGGCACGGCGTTGCGCTTCATTTCGGAGACGATGCCGGCGGCGGTGTACTGGGCGATCATGAAACCGGAGTCCACGCCCGGGTCACCAGCCAGGAACGCCGGCAGGCCGCGGTTGCGCGCCACGTCAAGGAAGCGGTCGGTACGACGCTCGGAGATAGAGGCTACGTCGGCAGTCGGAATCGCCAGGAAATCGAGCACATAGGCCAGCGGCGCGCCATGGAAGTTGCCGTTGGACTCCACACGGCCGTCCAGCGTGACGCACGGGTTGTCGATGGCGGAGGCGAGTTCCACGCCCGCCACGGAGGCCGCGTATTCCACGGTGTCGCGGGCGGCGCCGTGCACCTGCGGGGTGCAGCGCAGCGAGTAGGCGTCCTGCACACGCACGGTGGAGCCCGGGCGGCCGGCCTCGATCAGACCGGAGCCCTTGAGCATGCGGACGATGTTCGCGGCGGAATCGCCTTGGCCGCGATGCGGACGCAGCGCCTGCAAGTCGGCGGCGAACACGCGGTCGTTGCCGAGCATGCCTTCCACGCTCATCGCGGCGGCGATGTCCGCCGTCTTGAGTAGCAGGCGCAGATCGGTGATGGCCATACACAACATGCCGAGCATGCCGTCGGTGCCGTTGACCAGCGCCAAGCCTTCCTTCTCTTTCAAATCGACGGGCGTGATGCCGGCCGCACGCAGCGCTTCGCCGCCGCCAATCTTGCGGCCGTCAGCGTTGCGGGCCTCGCCTTCGCCCATCGCCACCAAAGCGCAGGCGGCGAGCGGCGCCAAATCACCGGAGCATCCGAGCGAACCGTATTCGTAGACCACCGGGGTGATGCCGGCGTTCAGCATATCGGCGTAGACCTGCGCGGTTTCCGGGCGCACACCGGTGCGTCCGGTGCACAGGGTGCTCAGGCGCAGCATCAGCAGGCCGCGCACCACCTCACGCTCCACTTCCGGTCCGGCGCCGGCGGCATGCGAGCGGATCAGACTTTTCTGCAGCTGCGCGCGCTGTTCCTTGGGGATGGAAGTGGAGGCGAGCGCGCCGAATCCGGTGGAGATACCGTAATGCGGCACGGTGTCGTCGGCCAAATGATCGATAACCGCGCGACTCAGCGCCATCTCATGCTTCGATTCGTCCGAAATCGCCACTTTGGCACCGCCGCGCGCTACGGCGATAACGTCCTCGATGCTCAGCGCTCCAACACCTACGGTGACCGTCTGCTCTGCCATGCTCATACCTTTCTATATATGTGCCGCATTCCGCATATACGACATATGCGGCACATGCTTCGCCGGGGATCCGCGACTGCCCGCATTCGCTCACCGCACCTGCCCATCAACAGCAGGCGACGCAAACGCGACCAATCGCTCCCCGAGTAATCAAACCTTGGCCATTTCACCTCAGTCGGATGCCCGCCATAAGCCACTTCGTCCATCTTGTGTCTGAAATCTCAGACATGTAAGGTGATGGAAATATGAGCCATGCCTCGCAGCAATACGCCTTCACCGAGCCACGTACCGTCAAGCGGGCGCAGGTGAAGCCATCAGAACGGGAACATCAGACATCATCATCCGCGCCACGTGTCTCGCTGGCTCCGGCGGCCGACCGTACGCTCGACATCCTCGAGTTCATCGCGAGCAATGGTCAGACGCAAGCCGCCACGCTCGCTCGCGAACTCGGCATTCCGCGCTCCACGGTGTACCAATTGTTGGAGATTTTGGAGCGTCACGGACTGGTCACCCGCCTTGCCGAGCAGCGCGCGTACGGCATCGGACTCAAGACTTTCGAGCTGGGATCGGCCTATTCTCGCCAACATCGTGTATCGCAGGTCGCGCATCCGGTGTTGGCGCGTCTTGTTGACGAGACCGGCGAAAACGGACATCTGGCCGTGCTGCACGGCAACGAAATCATTTATGTGATTGAGGAGCGCGCCGCGCATCGCCCGCCGCTAGTGTCAGGCGTGGGCGTGCGCCTACCCAGTCACCTGACCGCCACCGGGCGGGCCATTCTGTCCGCACTCCCCCGCAATCAGGTCCGCGCGCTATATCCCAATCGTCAGGCGTTCACCGACCGCACCGGCATCGGCCCCAAATCGCCCAAGGAGCTGGAGGCAACGCTCGCCGAAACCCAACGCACCGGTTTTGCCGAGGAACACGGAGACGTGACGCCCGGCTTTGATTCATACGCCGTCGCTGTGCGCGACTACAACGACTTTCCCATCGCCGGGCTGGCTCTCACTTTCGTGAGCGGATCGCTGCGCCCCGAACAGGAGCGGTCGCTTAAGACCAAGCTGCGGCTTGCCGGCACGGAACTGTCCCGGCGTCTCGGCGCGGTCGGCAGTTTGACATGAGGATTCGCGAGATCATCGTGCTGGGCTCCTTCGCCCCGATCACGATTTTCTCAACTAAGTTCACCGATTCGCTGACCGGCAACGCCAAACTCGCCGGCTTCTCGCTGACAGTGACGGCCATCATCAGCCTGGTGGTGATGACCGCCCTGCACGCACTTCTGCCGGGAGCGTAAGGCGCGTTCTTGGTTCCCTCAGTCAGCTTCTCCGCCTGGACGGTTCCCCTCAGAGAGGGGAGCCAGAACGAGTCACGCCCGAACGATTACGTTGCGCAGATCACCGATGCCTTCGACGTGCACGATGGTCTCGTCGCCTGGGTCGAGGTGGCCGGAGGCGTTCGGGGTGCCGGTCATGATGACGTCGCCAGGCAGCAGCGTGGAGAACGACGAAATGGCGGCAATCTGCTCGGGGATGCCGTGAATCAGGTTCGCGGTGGTGCCAGACGCCATCGGTACATCCTCGCCGTTCAGCGTGAAGGAAATCTTGGCGTCCTTCCAGTCGAGGTCGTCACGCATCACGATCCACGGGCCAAGCGGACAGGAGGTATCGAAGCCCTTGGCGCGCGTCCACGTGGGGTCGATGCCCTGCAGATCGCGCAACGTCACATCATTGACGCAGGTGAAGCCGAGCACGTAATCCATCGCGTTCTCGACGGTCACGTTCTTGGCGATACGGCCCATCACCACGGCCACTTCCGGCTCGAAGTTCATGTCCTTGGAGCAGGCCGGGTACACAATCGGGTCGTCGGGGCCGATTACCGAGGTGGACGGCTTGGTGAAGATCACCATGTCTTCCGGCGCGTGGGCGATTTCGGAGTGGCCGGCCTCGTGCATGAACTGGGCGTGGGCCTCATAGTTCTTGGCCAGACCGTAAACCTTGGAGGGGATGACCGGGGAGAGCAGACGGATGCCATCGCCGTCGACCGGGTAACGAGTGCCGGTGGGCTTGACCTGGTCGCCGGCCAGCGGATGGCCGTCCAGTTCGATGAGGTAGTCCTTGCCGTCCGTTTCGTCCTTCTGCACGAAGGCGTAGCGCGGCGAATCATTCAAAGAAAAACGTGCGAGTCTCATGCCTGTAAGCCTACTCCTTGGCGGTTCCTTCCGCAGAAGCATCCGTCCAAGGAGCAAGCAGACCGGCCTTCAATCGACCAAAACGCACGTTCGCTGGGATTGCTACTTTTCGGTCCAGGTTTTGTCATACAGCGACTGGCCGCTTTGCGTGTGCATGATGACGCGCAATGATGCCTTGCCGCTGGAGGTCTTGCACATCGAGCCCAGCAGATTCGCGGTGGATTGATAGGTGCTGTCCATAGCATCCAGTGAGGAAGCGGCGGTATCGCCTAGCGAGGCATAGCTGTCGTCGAGCACGTACTCGTACACCAAGGTGTCACCGTCGACACGGTAGTTGAAGGTGATGCCGGTGTCTGCAAACGTATCCGCTTCGGATTCAATGGAGTCCTTGAATTCCAAAGAGTCGACGAAATCCTGAATCGAATCGTACAGCCCATAATCGCCGTCGGTTAGATCGTCATGGGTTTCGCCCAACGTGTCGTCCAGCGCATCGTCAAGATTATCTTGAGCTTTGCTCTTATCGCTGCTATCACCGTTGCCCGAAGAGGACTGACTATAGAAGGAATCGGTTTTCGCCTCATCTATAGCCTTGCTGGTGTACGAGACACCGCCGACGATCAGCGCGATGACCAGTATTACCTGTATCACCATGCCCGCCGCACTGATGATGATGCCGGCGATGGCCAAGCCCTTGCCCTTGCCGCCCTGTTTCTTAATCTGGTTGAGGCCCACGATGCTCAGGATCAGACCGGGGAGTGAGACAAGGAACGAGCAGATAAAACCGGCAATAGCCAGGCCGTTGTACTTCTGGTTCGCTTCAGGCGGCACACTGCCGTAAGAACCAGACCATCCCGGCTGGCCGTTCGGTTGGCCGCCTTGCATATACGGGTTATAGGGCGTTTGCGGAGGCACGGCCCCGCCGCCCGGATATACCGGAGCACTACCGCTGCCATAGACCGGAGGAACCGATCCGCCTGCCGGAGCCGCCCCCGGATAGGGCGAATTGGGCGCTGCCGATGCGGGCGCGGGCGCAGCGGCAGGAGTCACTGGTGGCAAAGCCTGCGTAGGCGGTACCGGCTGATTGACCGGCGCAAGAGGCTGGGTGGGCTGCTCGGCAGGTGTAAACGCCTGCGTAGGCTGCTCAACAGGAGTGAACGCCTGAGTGGGCTGCTCGCCCGCTGCGATTGCTTGGGTTGGAGCATTGTTGGCGGCGGTTCCCGTTTCCGCCGTCATCGCATTTAACGGCTCAGTCGGATTGGCGTCAGCTTGCTGCCACGGCACCTGGCCGTTCGGATTGACATTCGGATCAGTCATGACATGCACTCCTTCAACTGCATCGCACCCCACTTGCGAGATGCGCCCCTCGTCTTACGCGCCACATTGTGCGTTACAGACAACTGTACTCCTCGTGGCGAGCCTTAAGTACCCCAGGAAATTTGGCTTCCCAAAAAACACAGAAGCCTGAAACCGGCTATTGCCTCAGCAATATTCAGTCGGTTTCAGGCTCAATCGTTAATCCTCTGGCGAAACGACGGTCTACTTCTTCAGCAGCGGCGCGACTTGTTCCTCGTAGGCGGTGAGGGCGGTGTCGATCACGTTGTGCATGTCGTAGTACTTGTACGTGCCCAGGCGACCGCCGAACACGGTGTTCGGCTCGGCCTTGGCCTTGGCCTCGTACTGGGCGTACAGTGCCTTGTCCGCATCCGTGTTGACCGGGTAGTACGGCTCGTCGCCACGCTCGGCGAAACGGCTGTATTCCTCCCACACCACGGTCTTGTTCGGGTTCTGGGCATCGTGGCGCTCCGGGTTGAAGTTCTTGAATTCGATGGCGCGGGTGTAGGGTACGTCCGCGTCGGAGAAGTTCATCACCGGGCAGCCGAAGTGGTCGCCTTCGTCGTAGCGGACCTCCTTGAAGTCGACCGTGCGCCACTTGAGGTCGCCCAGCTCATAGTCGAAGTAACGGTCCACCGGGCCCGTGTACACCACCGGCACGCCGGCCGCGGCCAAAGCCGCCTTGTTGTACGGCTGGGACCCGTCGAAGAAATCGGTCTCCAGGGTCACATGGATGCGCGGATCGTCGATCATGCGCTCCATCCACGCGGTGTAGCCGTCGGCCGGCAGGCCCTCCCACGTGTCCTTGAAATAGCGGTTGTCATAGTTGAAACGCACCGGCAGACGGTTGATGATGCCCGCTGGCAGGTCCTTCGGATCGGTCTGCCACTGCTTGCCCGTGTAGTTCTTGATGAACGCCTCGTACAGGGGGCGGCCGATCAGCGAAATGCCCTTGTCGTTGAGGTTCTGGGGATCCTTGCCCGCCAGCTCGCCGGCCTGCTCGGCCACGAGCGCCTTGGCTTCGGCGGGCGTGTAGTGCGCGCGGAAGAACTGGTTGATGGTGCCCAGGTTGATCGGCAGGGGGTATACCTCGCCGTCGTGGGTGGCGTACACGCGGTGCACGTAGTTCGTGAACGAGGTGAACCTGTTCACGTAGTCCCACACGCGCTTGTTGGACGTGTGGAACAGGTGGGCGCCGTACTTGTGGATCTCCGCGCCGGTCTCCTCGTCCATGTAGCTGTACGCGTTGCCGCCGATGTGGTCGCGCACGTCGATGATCTCCACGCGCACGCCGAGCCTCTCCACGGCCTGCTGGGCCACGGTCAGGCCGAACAGGCCCGCGCCCACGACCACCAGATCGGGATACTCCACCGCATCAGTCATAACAAAACAACCTTCCAAACGTTATCGATGCTTATCGCAGCCACGCAAACGCACAGGGGTGGCGTGCGATTCCTTCTCAAGTGTACCCGTGCGTCTAGTCGGTGCGGCGAGGTCCGGGCATGGTGTAATATGGCAAGAGCCTCCGCGTGGCGGTATGTCACCCAACTCCCCCAGGGCAGGAATGCAGCAAGGGTAAGTGGCCTCTTCCGGGTGCGTGGAGGTTTTTCTATATCTTCTCCGATTCGTTCCCCACAGTAGGGGCGATGCCGTATTCTCGGTGACTATGACCAACGAATTCAAGCCACTTGTCCGAGATCCACAGCAGCCTGTGAACATGCTTCAGCAGCCCACGGCAGCAACGCCTGCGGAACCGTTGGAATCGTTGTCGTTCCCTGATATGCGCGAAGTCGAGGCGGTGCTTTCTCCGCAGGATGTCAACAAAGGCTTGGCTCAGGCGGATCCGCTGACCCGCCATCCGCGCGTGTCCAGCATCGTGCTGTGCGTGGTGTTCGGTCTGCTGATGCTTGCCGCTTCCGCCGGCGTCTGGTGGCTTGGCGTGCGTACCATGGACGGCCAAAGCTATGAGGATATCGTCTGGTCGAAACTCGATACCGCGTTGCCGGGTTGGCTGGCGCCGGTCGTGCACGTCTTCGCCATTTCCGCAGTGGTCATCACCGTCAGCGTTATCATGGGGGCAATCGCGTTTGCCGTGCTGATCGTGCGCAAACGGTGGCTGTCGATCGCGCAGCTCGCCGTATTCGGAGGCCTGTGTTTCGCCGCGGCCGAACTGTTGAAGCCGCTGCTGCCACGCCCGTATCTTATTAATTTGGAATCGAATCCTAATAATTCCGCGCCTTCCGGGCATGTCATCCTTGCCGCTGCGGCAAGCGTGATGCTGCTGTGCGCCGTGCCGCGCGTGCTGCGTGCGCTGGTGGCGGTGATTGGCTGGGCGTATACGGTGCTGGTCGGATTGTCGGTGATCGCGGCGCAATGGCATCGTCCGACCGACGTGATTATGGCGCTGCTGATCGTCGGCGGACTGGCGTTGCTGGCGCTTGCCACCACGTTCGCCAGCAGCATGGATGAGCCGGGCACGCGCGTCTCGTCGGCAAGCGTGCAGATCGTCGGCAGTGTGATGCTGACGATTGGCGTATTGGGCATCCTGTACGGCGCGTATATCATCTGGCAGATTCAGCCGGGACTCGCCATGAGCGCCGAATGGACGAATGCCGGCGCGTACGTTTCCACGGCGCTGCTGACGGCCGCCGTTTCCGCGCTGGTGCTTGGCATAACGCTCGCCATGCGTCAGCTGACCGCCTC
>ERZ773252.1255-NODE-1255-length-25749-cov-6.047560_pt1 | contig 25749 bp, 23 predicted proteins | sample MGYA00580517_ERZ773252 | MGnify/ENA primary metagenome ERZ773252 (study PRJEB29015, sample SAMEA2737766) | human gut metagenome | biome: human gut; feature: human-associated habitat; material: faeces | place: China | collected 2012 ...
ACAAGGCCGACGCCCTGTACGCGAAGGAGGTCGAGGACGTCAAGGCCCGCTACGCCCGCTACAAGAAGCTCGCGGAGGACTAATCTGTTACAAAAAGCCGCAAGCCGCAAAATGTTCTCTCTCTGAAACATTATATCCCTGTTTATGCCTCGCGCTGTGCGTTCCTGCCGATTTTGCGCAGCGCGGGACAGAACATCAATGTATATCCCTATTCATAGCCTGATTCAATGATAATCTTCCTTTCTGTAAATAATTTTTCAATGTCTGACGGCTGCGGCTTTCTGTATAAAAACGATGCACTCCTCTGTCATACCGGCAGAGGAGTGTTATCCTTTCTTGACATATCGCCGCATCCGTGGTACGGTTGAGGCGGAAAACAAATCCGAACGAGGAGGAAAAACGATGGATTACAGAAGATTTGGCGACACGCTGCTCGTCCGCATCGACCGCGGCGAGGAAATCCTCGAGCAGGTCAAGACGGTCGCGCTCAAGGAAAACATTCAGCTTGCGAGCGTGCAGGCGCTTGGTGCGCTCGGCAGCTTTACCGTCGGCGTGTACAAGGTCGACGAGAAGAAGTATTATGCCAATTCGTTCGAGGGCAGCTTTGAAATCGTCTCGCTGACCGGCACGATCGACACGATGAACGGCGAATTTTACACCCATCTGCATCTGAGCGCCGGAAACGACAGGGGCGAGGTGTTCGGCGGTCATCTGAACCGTGCGGAGGTCAGCGCGACCTGCGAGATGGTCATCCGTCTGATCGACGGCAGGATCGACCGTCAGTACGACGAAGTGACCGGACTGAACCTGTTTAAGTTCCTGTAAGAGCCTGATGTGATAAAAAACCTCCCGTTTTTCGTGAAACGGGAGGTTTTCTGCTGCATGGATCTTATTTTTCAGCGAGTTCTGCCTTGACTTTCTGAGCGACCTTGCGGTATTCCGGGCAGGCGAGGCCGTATTTGTCGGCCAGACGGACGACCTGAAAGATGAGGCCGTCGACCTCGGAGTTTTTTCCGGCTTCCATGTCGCGCTGCATCGAGGTGGATGCGGACTCGGCGAGATCGTCGAGAATTTTCAGATGGGACTGCATGAGCGGCGCGTCCGGCTTGTCATCCAGCTCGATGCCCATCGCGCGCGCAAGCTCGAGGATTTCACCGACGAGGCGGATGAAGCACTCGCGGATTTCGCCCGGCTTCTGCATCGCGCCTGCCTTCACGTGATAATACTGGCCGCAGGCCGCCATGGGGGAGACGTGCGAGAACTTGAGCAGGGTGTCCTTCTCGACAAAGGGGGAGTAAAGCGTGTCGATACCGGCGGCGGTGAGGTCGGCGGCGACCTGACAGAGCACCGGATCGTCCGTGCGGTGGTCGGGCGTGCCGAAGATCACGCGGAAGATCGAGCCGTGACGCTGGATCACGCCGGGAGCGGCGAGATTGGACGAGATGTAGATGCAGCCGTCGGTCACGAGCAGACCGGGAAGCTGCGCCTGCATCGTGCGTCCCGTGCCGTAGATGTTGAGAATGGGGATGACAACGGTTTTTTCGCCGGCCGCGCTGCGGATAAAGGGGATGGTATCGTCGAGCGAATAACCCTTGACGCAGACAAAGATCACATCGGGCGAGGGAGCGCCCTGCGCCTTCGCGGCGAGGAAGCCGTCCATGTCGAAGGCCTTCACCGGAACGGTCCAGATTTCGCCGTCGCTCTGCTCGAAGCGCAGGCCTTTTTCCTGCATAGCGGCAAGATGCGCACCGCGCGCGATGAGCGTTACATCCGCACCGTTTTTTGCCAGAAAAGCACCGAGCGGAGCGCCTGTTCCGCCCGCGCCGATGATCATATAGCGAAGAGTCATATTCTTTCCTCCTTGAAGCTCTTTGTGCAATAATTATACTATAAAATGCATGGAAATGCAACGACAGACCGCATATTCGCCGGAGAAAAGTTCGAAATCGATGCACGGAATGCACGGCGGAAAATTCCCGTTCCGCCCTTTCCTTTTTTGCAGCTGCGTGGTAAAATACTATCAGCCGAAAACGGCGGAGGAGGGCTTGCTTTTGAAATGGCTTCAGCATTTGCGCACGGTGCAGCATCACCGGTTTCTGGTCCTGCGGCACTGCTGGCGCGTCGGCCTGTACCGTCAGGGGCTCACGCATGACCTGAGCAAATTCAGTCCGGTCGAGTTTGCCGCGGGGGCACGGTATTATCAGGGAAACCGCAGCCCGAACGAGATCGAACGGCGCGAAAAGGGATACAGCGCCGCGTGGCTGCATCACAAGGGCCGCAACCGTCATCATCTGGAATACTGGATCGACTATGCGGCGGACGGCTCGGGCATGTGCGGCATGAAAATGCCGCTGAACTATGTGCTGGAAATGTTCTGCGACCGCGTGGCCGCGAGCAAGACCTATCGAGGCGCGGCCTACCGCGACAGCGACCCCTATGACTATTACGCGCGGTCGGTCGATCACTACATCATCCATCCTGAAACCGCGCAAACGCTCGAGTATCTGCTGCGCGTCCTGCGCGACGAGGGCGAGGACAGGGCGTTCGCGGAGGCGCGGAGAATGCTCCGGGAGCAAAAGAAAAACAGATAAAAAGAGCCGTTTTCGCGAGGAAAACGGCCCACAGTTTGCCGAAAGCACCAGCTTTTCGACAGCACAGCCGCCCGGCAGAACGGAATGCCGGGCGGCTGTGTTTTTATTCGATCGGGATGGAAACGCCGCCGATGGTGACGGATGCCATGTCCTCAAGCGGGATAACGGTATCAAACGTGCCTTGACGGGTGCAGACGGTCTTGCCGTCATGCGGGTCCATGCTGCCGCCGCAGTCCGAGAAGTCGAGCACCGTGCCGTCGGTTTTGGTCACCAGCAGCTTCGCAGCGTAGGATTCCCATGTGCTGCGCACACTGGCCGGTTCGCGGCCGCTCTCCGGCAGAACCTCTTCGCCGTTCTCGTCATACAGCGTGTCGAACGTCGCTTCGCCGTCCACCGTGTACACGACATGGTAGCCGATGGGCGAGAGAACGATGGTATCGACAGTTGCGCTCCGTCCGTTCACATCGATGCTCTGACCGGCAGGCAGCTCAACCGCGCTGTTGTCGGCTTCCAGCTTGAACTTGAGGCGCCATGCGCCCTTGGCGATAGTTGTCGGCTCACCGTTTTCACTGTTCAGCACGCACAGGTCGCCGAGCGTGATCTTAACCGTGTCGCCAGTCTGCACCGCATCGTTGTACGACATGGTTTCGACATACTGGATGGCGTTGTCGCTCGGATTTTCGTCATAGAAGTAGCTGCTGCCGGACGCACCGTCCACGCCGCGTCCGATGGTGCTGTCCGAACGCTTCCAGTACAGGTCATACAGACCGGTATCCGGGTTTTTCGTGCAGTCGAACGCGCTGCCGTCGTCCTTTTCCAAGGTGTAGGAAATGAGGTAGTTATAGCCGTCGAACAGGATCGCGTCCGCGGTGACGGTCACGCCGTTCGAGGTGTCGCTTGCGCCGATGGGGCGGCCAATCTGGTCGATGATCTCGGTGTCCGCTGTCGGGCCGAATACCCCGGCAAAGGCTTCGCTCGCGGACTTGAGTATGCCGGTTGCGCCTGCGCCGATGCTGAGCACGAGCGCCGCTGCAACGCCGACCGCCGCGATGCGCGGGAAGCGGCGGACACGGCGGGGCACAGGCTGCTCTGCGCGCTCCATCAGCCGATCGACCATGCGGTTTTTCGCTTCCTCGGAGAAATGCAGCTCGTCCAGTGCATTTTTATACTCTTTGTTATCATTATACTCTTTGTTCATAAAATTCTCCTCCAAGCGTTCCGCGCAGACTTTTGCGTCCGCGGCTCAGGTGTGCGGAAACGGCGGCCTCGCTCTGTCCAAGCATGGAGGCGATTTCACGCACGGAATATCCTTCGTAGTAATACAGGTACACGGCTTCGCGGTACTTTTTCGGAAGCGCCATCACGGCTTCGAGTACGGTCGAGTCGGGCGCCTCGGGGGCGGCGGTTTCCGCGACCGCTTCCAGCCCTACGCACCGGCGGTGCGAGGCGCGGAGCGCATCCTTGCAGGCGTTCGCCGTGGCGCGGATAATCCACGCCTTTTCGTGCTCGGGCGAGTCAAAGACCATGCCGCCGGTCAGCAGCTTGAGGAAAACCGTCTGGCAGATGTCCTCTGCGTCCTGCGTGGATTTCAGATAGGTGTAGGACAGACGCAGGATCATATCGGAGTAGGTCTGCACCAGACGCTCCGCCTCCGTCCTGTCGATTGGTTTCATTGAAGGTTTCAGCTCCTTTCAGCAACGTTGCTTTCACCTGTAATACGAATGAGGGGCGCGATTTCTGACAGTTATTTTTCGTTGACTTTTGATTTTTCGGACGGTATAATAACAGTGTAAACGAGTAGCACAACTGCGTAAATCCAGTTTTCGTGCGGCTCGTTTTATTTTTTTGTTTTTTGAGCGTGCAGCATTCCGCGTAAGTCCGGCTTTCGGGGAGCAGCACGCTCTTTTTGCGCAAAAAGAAGGAGGAATTCAAAAAAATGACGGAAAACAACAGAATGAAAGAGATGCCGGTAAACCGGCTGATGATGCGGATGGGACTGCCGATGATCCTGTCCATGGCGCTTCAGGCGGTGTACAACATCGTGGACAGCGCGTTCGTCGGAAATATGCGCGAGGGAGGCGAGGCGGCGCTCAACGCGATGACACTGGCCTTTCCGGTGCAGATGCTCATGGTGGCGCTCGCCATCGGAACTGGCGTGGGCGTGAACGCGCTGCTCGCACGCACGCTCGGGCAGGGAAACCGTGAAAAGGCGGCGAAGGTCGCCGGGAACGGTCTGTTCCTCGGCGCGGTCATTTATCTCATCTGTCTGCTGTTCGGTCTGGTGGGGGCAGGGGCGTACATCGCGTCGCAGACAGCGGACGCGCAGGTCATCGGCATGACGCACGACTACCTGTTCATCTGCTGCACATGTTCGTTCGGCATTGTCTTTTTCTCGCTGTTCGAGAAGCTGCTCCAGGCAACGGGGCGTTCGCTGTACTCGACCATCGGCCAGATCACGGGCGCGGTCATCAATATCGTGCTCGACCCGGTTATGATCTACGGTCTCGGCCCGGTGCCGGAGCTGGGCGTCAGGGGCGCGGCGTGGGCGACCGTCATCGGTCAGATCGCGTCGGCGGTGCTGCTTTTCGTGTTCCATCTGCGCCTCAACCGCGAGTTTGACCGCGGCATCCGACAGCTGAAGCCGGAGACCGCAGTCATCCGGGATATTTACACCATCGGCCTGCCGGCCATCATCGCGCAGGCGCTCATGTCGGTCATGGTGTATGCGATGAATCTGATTTTGAAATTCGATGCCGCTGCCCAGACCGCCTACGGCCTGTTCTACAAGGTGCAGCAGTTCGTGCTGTTCCTCGCGTTCGGCCTGCGCGACGCGATCACGCCGATCGTCGCCTACGGCTGCGGCATGGGCAGCCGGAAGCGCGTCGAGGACGGCATCAGGTACGGTCTGCTCTACACGGCTATGCTCATGGCGGCTGGATTTGCGCTGACCGAGCTGTTCCCGGGCGCGTTCGCCTCGCTGTTCAACGCGGGTCAGTCGAGGGCGTATTTTATCGGCGCTATGCGCGTGATCTCGCTCAGCTTTGTGTTCGCTGGTATCAACATAGCGCTTCAGGGCGTTTATCAGGCGCTCGGCGGCGGCATGGAGTCGCTCGTGCTCTCGCTGCTGCGTCAGCTCGTCGTCGTCCTGCCGCTCGCGTATGCGTTCTCTCTGGCGGTGCGCAGCGGCTCAGCCGGTGTTTCGCTCATCTGGTGGGCGATCCCGATCGCGGAGGCGCTGTCGTGCGCGGCAGGCTGCATGCTCCTGCGGCGTATCCGGCGGAAAAATTTCTCTTGACATTCACGGCAGGCTGCGTATAATGATTACCAAAGATAATTATCAAGGGTAATCACTGGAGGGACATACATGACCATTGCGATGATAAAATCGCTGCTCGATGCGTGCTATCAGGCCAAGCGCATCCGCGACCTGCTGCCGCCGCTGCCGAAGGGCGTCGCGCCGGCATATATTCAGTATCTGGACGCTATCGGCCAGCTCGAACGGCAGGGCGTGCGCGTCAGGGTCTCCGATATCGGAGACACGCTCGACATCCCGCGCCCGGGCGTGACGCGGACGGTCAAGGAGATGGAGGCGAAGGGCTATCTGCGCAAGACCGCATCCGAGGAGGACGGCCGCGTGACCTACATCACCGCGACCGAAGCGGGAAAGCTGCTCTCGCAGCGATACAGCGAGCACTATTTTTCCCTGCTCGCGCCGCAGCTCGCGGATATTTCGGACGAGGACGCGGCGTGCACCATCCGCACCATCGAGAGGATGCACCGCGTGATGAGCGAGAGGAGGGGACGCATCGATGAGTAATACAGCAGACTTTACGCAGGGCAGCATTCTGAAAAAACTGTGCCGGTTCATGCTGCCGGTGCTCGGCGCACTGATTTTACAGGCGGCCTACGGCGCGGTCGACCTGCTCGTTGTCGGACGCTTCGGTTCGACCTCGGGCTTGTCGGCGGTCTCGACCGGCAGTCAGGTGCTCAATCTCGTGACATTCGTCGTGACGCAGCTTGCGATGGGCGTTACCGTGCTGATCGCGCGGTATATCGGCGAAAAACGCGAAAAGGAGATCGGCGCGGTGCTCGGCGGCGCGGCCGTCGTGTTCGCCATTCTCGCAGGCTGCCTGTTCGTGCTGCTCGTGCTGTTCGCACGGCCGATCTCTGTGCTCATGCAGGCGCCGCAGGAGGCGCTCGCGCTCACGACAAGCTATGTGCGTATCTGCGGCTGCGGCATTCTGTTCATCGTCGCGTACAACGTACTCTCGGCAGTGTTCCGCGGTCTGGGCGACAGCCGTTCGCCGCTGCTGTTCGTGCTCGTGGCCTGTCTGGTCAATGTCGCAGGCGATCTGGTGCTCGTGGCCGGTCTGCATCTGGATGCGGCCGGTGCGGCGCTCGCGACCGTGCTCGCGCAGGCGGTCAGCGTCGTGTGTGCGCTCGCCATCCTGCGCCGCAAAAAGCTGCCGTTTACGTTCCGAAAGAGCGATGTGCGGCTCAATGAGCAGTGCAGACGCTTTCTCACGATCGGTCTTCCGCTCGCCCTGCAGGAATTTCTGACGCAGCTCTCCTTCCTCGCGCTCTGCGCATTCGTCAACCGTCTGGGGCTTGCGGCCTCGTCCGGCTACGGCGTCGCGAGCAAGATCGTCAGCTTTGTCATGCTCGTGCCGAGTGCACTGATGCAGTCGATGGCGTCGTTCGTGGCGCAGAATATCGGCGCCGACAACGTGAAGCGCGCGAAAAAGTCCATGCTTACCGGCATCGCGGTGGGCGTGGCGTTCGGCATCGTGATGTTCGCGCTCGTGCTGCTGAAGGGCGACATTCTGGCCGGTCTGTTCTCGACCGATGCGGAGGTCGTGCGCAGGGGCTTTGAATATCTGCGCGGCTTCGCGCCCGAGACCATCGTGACCGCCGTTCTGTTCAGCATGGTCGGCTATTTCAACGGCAGCAATCAGACGCTGTGGGTCATGATACAGGGACTCATCCAGACGCTGCTCGTCCGCCTTCCCCTTGCATATTACATGAGTATCCAGCCGAATGCAAGCCTGACGAAGATCGGCATATCGGCGCCGGTCGCAACTGTGGTCGGCATTGTGCTGAACATCGGGTTCTTTCTCTATCTGAATCGGAGAGATGCAGCAAAACGAGGCGCGGAATAAACGGCTTTTACGGTCCTGCCGGTCTCTGTCCGCTCAAAAAATCACGAAACGCAAAAGCCATCCGTAAGGGTGGCTTTTGCTCAGTTTGTCGATAAAGCTTATTTTCATGCAGGAACGGCAGCCGCGCGGCAGCGCGCATTGAATAGCGTTTGCGGTGCAAACGCATAAGCCCGTAGGCCTCTATCCTCAAAAATATTTAATGAGAGCAACCGGGGGCGTGTACCTCGGTTTTGATACTTTAAGAGGGAGAAAGTTTCCGTATGGGAACTTTCGGACGTCCGTGTTTTGCGAAGTCAAAACACAGATTGTCGGAAAAACGAAGTTTTTCGACAGTCTCAAGCCACCCTCGCGGGTGGCTTTTTGCTGTTTCAGATAATATAGTCATACTCGTCCGGGTTGGTGTGGATGAGGTCGGCGATCGTGATGTTGTCGAGGTAGTCGTTGATGACCTTGTCCAGACCCTTCCAGAGCGTCAGCGTGCGGCATTCAGATGCGTGCTCGCAGGCCTTGGCGCCCGGCTCCAGACAGGCGACCGGCGCCAGCGAGTCCTCGGTCAGCCGCAGGATGCTGCCGACGGTGTATTCCTCGGGCGAGCGGGTGAGACGGTAACCGCCGCCCTTGCCGCGCAGACCGGTCAGCAGTCTGGCGCGGACGAGCAGCTTGATGATGCTTTCCAGATATTTTTCCGAGATGCCCTGCCGCTCTGCGATGAGCTTGAGGGGGGTATAGCCGTCCGTTGGATGCTCCGCAAGGTCGATCATGACGCGCAGCGCATAGCGGCCCTTGGTTGAGACCAGCATACTTTCTTTTCCTCCTTCATTCGATAAACCTATTATACGACACGGGAAATAGGAAAATCAACGAAAAAGTTTTTTTAAAACCTATTGACAACATAGGAATAGTAGGATATAATTCGGATAAACCTACGGGAAAGGTTGGTATAGAAATGCGATACCAGATGACGTTCCGATGTCCGCGATGTTGACCATGGCAGACACGGAACACAGTTTATCATATAAAAATAACAACGAGATATATCAGGAGGAAATTATCATGAGCAAGATTTACACATCCGCAGACCAGCTGATCGGCCACACTCCGCTTCTGGAGCTGGTGCATATCGAGAAGGAGGAGAACCTCGAAGCAAAGGTTCTGGCGAAGCTCGAGTACTTCAATCCGGCCGGCAGCGTCAAGGACCGCATCGCAAAGGCAATGATCGACGACGCAGAGGCAAAGGGCCTGCTCAAGCCGGGCTCGGTCATCATCGAGCCGACCTCCGGCAACACCGGCATCGGTCTGGCGAGCGTTGCAGCCGCACGCGGCTACCGCATCATCATCGTAATGCCGGAGACCATGAGCGTGGAGCGCCGCCAGCTGATGAAGGCTTACGGTGCAGAGCTTGTACTGACCGAGGGCGCAAAGGGTATGAAGGGCGCGATCGCGAAGGCGGACGAGCTTGCAAAGGAGCTGCCGAACAGTTTTATCCCGGGTCAGTTCGTAAACCCGGCAAATCCGGCCGTACACAAGGCGACCACCGGCCCGGAGATCTGGGAGGATACCGACGGCAAGGTTGACATCTTTGTTGCGGGCGTAGGCACCGGCGGCACGGTTACCGGCACCGGCGAGTATCTCAAGAGCCGGAATCCGAACGTCAAGGTTGTTGCCGTCGAGCCGGCAAGCTCTCCGGTGCTCAGCCAGGGCCATGCGGGCGCGCATAAGATCCAGGGCATCGGCGCAGGCTTTGTTCCGGACGTTCTGGACACCAAAATCTACGACGAGATTATCACCGTGGAGAATGATGATGCCTTTGCGACCGGCAGGCTGATCGGCAAGCACGAGGGCGTTCTGGTCGGCATTTCCTCCGGCGCAGCTGTCTGGGCGGCGATCGAGCTTGCAAAGCGTCCGGAGAACAAGGGCAAGACCATCGTAGCGCTGCTGCCGGATACCGGCGACCGCTACCTGTCCACGCCGCTGTTCGCTGACTGATTGCAGCATACCCATTTCAAAGCTGCAAATGTATTTTACAGCCTTAGGGAGACCTGTGCGGTCTCCCTTTTGCATAAACAGACGAGTAAGGAGAAGGTAGTTATGATACCGACCCCGGAACAGGCATGGGAGCTGCTGTGCGAATATAACGAGGGTGATTTTCACAGAAAGCACGGACGCATCGTGGGCGATGCTGTTGATTGAAAAATAGGCGAAACTGCTGATAAAACGGCGGACGAAGCGCGGATAATTGGACAAGATGACGGAATTAGCAATTCATACAATTCCGATGTTGACACTAGGGAATGAGAGTGCTATTATATAACCAACAAAAACAGTAGGTTAACGGAAAGGAGCAGAAAAGCATGTTTATTCTGAACGAACGAATGTCGGGCTGCATGTGTATGTCTATGCCGCAGTATGCTCATCTGCTGTCTGCCCGATCGGATACGGGAACGGACGGACGCGGTCTTATTTGACGCCGCGCACTGTTCCGGATCATGGGTCGTCCTGAAGCGGGGAGCTGTGAGCTCTCCGCTTTTTTGTATAACAGGGAGGAATTGTTTTGATAGAACTGACACATATCTCCAAAAATTTCGCCTCCGGCGGACGCACGGTGCACGCCGTGCAGGACGTCAGCCTTTCGATCGGCAAGGGCGAGATCTTCGGCATCATCGGCTTCTCCGGCGCCGGCAAATCCACGCTCGTGCGATGCATCAATCTGCTCGAGCGGCCAACTTCCGGCTCGGTCACGGTGGACGGAAAAGAAATGACCGCGCTCTCTGCGAGGGAGCTGCGGCAGGCACGCAAAAAGATCGGCATGATCTTTCAGCATTTCAATCTGATGCCGTCGCGCACCGTGTTCGGAAATGTCGCGTATCCGCTGCGCGGCAGCGGACTTTCCGGAGAGCAGATCGCGGACAAGGTGCACAGGCTGCTCGAGCTGGTCGGCATCGGAGACAAGGCGGAGGCGTACCCGAAGCAGCTCTCCGGCGGACAGAAGCAGCGCGTTGCCATCGCGCGGGCACTCGCAAACGACCCGAATGTGCTGCTGTGCGACGAGGCGACCTCGGCGCTCGACCCCCAGACCACCAAGGCGATCCTGCGGCTGCTGAAGAACCTGAACGAGAAGCTCGGCATCACGGTCGTCATCATCACGCACGAGATGGCCGTGGTCAAGGAGATCTGCGACCGCGTAGCGGTCATGGAGCACGGCAGGGTCGTCGAGCAGGGCGAGGTATTCAATGTGTTCGCAGATCCCCGGCAGGAGATCACCAGGAGCTTTATCCACACGACGTCCAATCTCCGCAAGATCGAGGAACTCATCGAGGAGGACTCTCCGGTGGTGCAGCTGAAGCCGGGCGAGCTCATCGTGCGCCTGAGCTACATTCAGCGCAACGTTTCCGAGCCGCTGATCTCGACGGTATCGCGTAAATTCGATATTACGCTCAACATTATCTTTTCCGATATTGCCATCGTGCAGAATGCGCCGATCGGCGGCACGGTAGCTATCATCAGCGGCGAGCGTGAACAGATCACGCAGGCAATCGCATATCTCATTGAGAAAAACGTAGGAGTGGAGGTCATCAAGGATGCAAGAGTTTCTGAATAACATCATTCCGAACGTAATGGCAAAGCTGCCGGACTTCTACGCAGCCATCGGTGACACGCTGCTCATGGTGGTCTGGTCGGGTGCGATCTCGTTCGTGCTCGGTCTGGCGCTCGGCGTGCTGCTCACGGTCACAAAGCCGGGCGGCATTCTGGAAAACAAGGTCGTCTACCAGATCGTCGACAAGCTGGTCAGCCTGTTCCGCTCCATCCCGTTCATCATCCTGCTGACGTGGGTCATGCCGTTCTCCCGCGTCATTATGGGTACGGCGCTGTATGTACGCGGCGCAATCGTTCCTCTGGTGTTCGGCGCGGTGCCGTTCTTCACCCGACAGGTCGAGGGCGCGCTCGCGGAGCTGGACGGCGGCCTGATCGAGGCGGCGCTCTCCATGGGCTCGACACCGCTTGAGATCATCTTCCGCGTCTACCTCAAGGAAAGCGTCGCGGCGATCGCACGCGGCACGACCATCACGGCCATCAGCCTGCTCAACCTGACTGCAATGGCAGGCGTTGTCGGCGCGGGCGGTCTGGGCGATTTCGCCATCCGCTACGGTCATGATCGCAACATGGTCGACATCACCAGCGTCACGGTGCTGGTCCTGGTCATTATCGTTTGCATTATGGAGTTCGTTGGCGGCCAGGTCGTCAGGAAGAACACGCATTAAGGAGAGTCTGACATGAGTATTTCCAATCGTAAAGTTGTTATCGTGGGCGCAGGCCACGTCGGCTCCCACGTCGGCTACGCGCTGATCTCGCAGAGCCTCGCTGACGAGATCGTCTACATCGACTCCGACCGTGCAAAGGCTGTCGCACAGGCGCTCGATCTGACCGACGCGACCAACTATCTGCCGGTCCGGACCAGGGTCACCGCGGGTGACTACAGTGACGCGAAGGACGCGCAGATCATGATCATCGCGGCAGGCCCGCTGCCGAGCGGCAACCAGACCCGCATGGATACGCTGGGGCAGACCATCGAGATCCTGAAGGAAGTCACCGCGTCCATCAAAAAATCCGGCTTTGACGGTATTATCGTCAATATCTCCAATCCGGCGGACGTTATCACGCATTATATCCAGCACACGCTGAACTGGGCGCCGGAGCGTATCTTTTCCACGAGCACCACGCTCGACTCCGCAAGACTGCGCCGCGCGATCGCGCAGGAGACCGGCATCGACCAGAAATCCATCACCGCCTACGCGCTCGGCGAGCACGGCGAGAGCCAGATGGTCGCGTGGTCGGCCGTCACCATTGCCGGCAAGCCGCTCAGCCAGTGGCGCGAGGAGCACCCGGACACGTTCGGCAGGCTCGACCTCGATGCCCTCGCCGATGCGGGCCGCGAGGGCGGCTGGACCATCCTGCGCGGCAAGGGCTGCACCGAATTCGGCATCGGCGCGTCTGCGGCGGAGGTCGTCCGCGCCATCTTCTACAACGAGAACCGCGTCCTTTCGGTCTCTGTCCTGCTGGACGGTCAGTACGGTCAGCACGATGTCTATGCGAGCGTCCCGGCGATCGTGGGTCGCGACGGCATCGCGCACATCATCGAGCTGCATCTCACCCCGGAGGAGCAGGAGAAGTTCGACGCCTCCTGCCGGACCATGAGCGCCAATTATCAGCTTTCGCTCACCCTGTAAAAGACCTGTCGCGAAACTACAGTTTTCTTAACACTTTCCGAAATATCCACAGTATATCTACCGATTTCAACCTTTTGATTTGGTCGTGACACCAAAATGAAACCAAACGGATTTTAGATTTCTCAAATGGCTTCAAGAAGCTCTACTGCTGCAGCTTCTGCGGATTCCAACACATGAATATAGGTGTTATAAGTAACAGATATATTCGCGTGTCCGAGCCACTTGCTTACTACGGTAATCGGAATACCGGCGTTAAGTGCCTGTGTAGCAAAGGTGTGACGAAGCTGGTGAAGTGTGAACGGCTTGTCGATACCGGCATACGCCAATACGCGACGCAGGACACGGCGAAGCTGGTCGCTGCTCAGTGTTGTACCCTTGCGCGTTACCGCAACGGAATCGCTGACAATATCCATTTCACGATAGACAGCTTTCAGACTGTTCAAAGCGGCGATCGCTTTTGTGTTCAACGGCACAATGCGGTTGCCGCTTGCCGTTTTTGTACACTTAATCCGTGCTTTCTTATGCTTGATACGCACGCCGTCCTTGTCGCGGTCGTAGACCATCGACATATTTTTGTTCACCGTAACGATTCTGCTTTCAAAATCAATATCAGACCATTTGAGTGCTAAAAACTCACCGCACCGCAAACCGGTATGCACCAGAAAGACCAATGCGTGTGCCTGCATGATACAGGGTCTACCATTTTTACTTTTCATTTCTGCAATCCGTTCGACTGCCCGCACTTCGTCGCTTTCCAGCGCAACAATTTCGCGTTCCGGTTTAAAGGTCGCTTTCTTCGGCATCTTGACATTGTGCATGGGATTCCGTGAGAGATCGCCCTCGGAATGAGCATAAGAAAAAATTTCGGAAAGAATGATATAAATGATTTTGACAACAGTGTGCGAAAGTGTCTGACTCTTTTCAACAAGCAGTTTTTGCAACTGCTCACTGTGAATAGACGCAAGCTGCATTTTACCAAACGCAGGCTTAATATGCGTTAAATAAGCACTTTCGTATTTGTCAAAGCTGCTGTCCTCAACCGAGTGCAGCTTGAAAGTGTATAACCACTGGTCGGCGTAATCACCGAAACGCCTGCTTGTGCTTTGGACAAGACCCTTTGCAGCGTCCTTTTTGAGTTCACGCAGCTTGCGCTTTGCTTCGGATTCGCTCTTAGCGTACACAACACACGGTTTGATCATATTCACGCTCTTATACTTTGCTACCCAGCGGCCGTCTTTTCGCTGGTATATACTGCCCTCTCCATACTTTCTTTTTGGTTTCTGTCTTGCTGTAATCATCGTTTACTCCTTAGGTTTGTAACGGTGATGGCACAGCTAACAACGCTAATATTATATCATATCAATCATAAGATTGTAAGCGGCATATTTACACTCCATGCTGTCGTGAACAGTTTATTCACGCTCGTATTCTTACACTTGCCGATTGACTTACGACACCTCTCACCCGAATCTTATTCTGCCGGTGGGGAGTATCCTTTTCCGCTGTTCTCGCCACGCCGGTAGCTGACCGGCTGTTTTATCGAAGCGGCTTGTCGGTTGCCCGACACGGAAAATTCGTTACAGATGGAGCTTTATTCAGTTGTCAAAGTCCAATTAACCTCCTGCTTTTTGCTATTCGGCCTGTCTGTGCATTGCGTTACTATGCATATTTGCTGACAAGCCATGTATCACCGAAACCAAAATTAAAGAAAGCTAAGATAAGTATGGAGTTTAGGCTTTCATCTTTGATTGGGATTCTATCATACCGTATATACGAAACAAAGTCAATCGGGGCAGGAATTGTTCACATTTGATTCATAATTAAACTTTGATACACAGAAAAGTTGCAAAAAATGCAATATTCTTGTTCTCGTAACACTTTGCAATCGAACATTTGTTGCATAGTCCTAAATCAGCAGTTTCGGCAAAGCAAAAGTGGTCAAATAATTGACCACTTTTCGTAAAAATATTTTGGTTTTCCCGACAATTCGGACAAATAAATTCCGAAACGCACCTGTACAGAACAGATGTACAGCGGCGCGTTAAGGGGGAGAGGAACGAAATCCGCGCCGCCCGCGTCTTTCCTCTCCCCCTGCTGCGGTTGATGGATAACTCCCTTGCGGCAGTTACCCACAGCCGCAGCACCCCCTCACCATTCTCGCGGCGGCGAGCGCAGAGAGAACAATTTTTATCAGTTGTGAACTCAATAGATGATACTTTTCGATATATATAAAATGCACGGCAGTTTTATAAAAACTACCGTGCATAAAAATAAATATATCATCTACGAGTCTATATTGAGTTGAAGTTCAATAGCGGAACTTGCATCCAACTTATCAAATAAAACATTCCCATCAGGGTCCAAATAGAGATAGCGGCCAGCAACATCTGGACCGCGGTGTTCATATGCTACAGCAACACCATTGGCATAAGGCTCAAGATCCAATGTCTCGATTTGTTCGCTGGCAAATTTTTCATCTTTATCAGAATAAACAAGATTCATTTTATCATCGTAGACGTTAATCGAATCGCTATCTGTATTAACAATTAAACGATCTTCAGAAAAATAACTATAGTCATACGCAGGTATTGGATCTGATAGTAATTCTCCATTTTCATTAATAACCATCACATATTTTTCTTCATCAGTACCTTGAACCGGAATAACAACCTTTTCTTCTCCATATGTAAACATGGAAATATTGTTAATCATAATTTTTTGTGCATAAGGAATCGTAATATTTTTCAATTCATTAGTAGCAGGAATGTATAGATAAAGTTTATCGTTTACCATAATCATGGCTTTATCTAAATAGGTTGCAACATCAACAGCAGCATTTGGTGAATATGTCGGAATCACACATGAAAAATATTTTCCATTTTGATCAAAGAAGCCAAAAGAACCATTGGTAGAACAACCGGCATAGGTGATATTAGAGTTTTTGCTTTTTTTATCTCGTCGGTTTGGCAACCCTGGATATGTTGGCATGGAGATATCTGGTACAGTATCAGTAATGGCATTATAGAGAAATTGCTGCACATGTTTACCGTCTGTCGAATAGAAGCACCAAAAGATACCATTGTCCAAATAAGAAAAATTTGCAGCCATTGTGCTGTCGGGTAATTCATGTGTGGACGATGTACCGTCTGGTGCATACACTGTATATGTGTATTTTGCTGAATCAAAATCTCTGGAATAATTTGTGCTAATTGTGTATCCGTCAGCATAGCAAGAGACTATATCACCCTTATTACTATTATTTTCAGTATCTATGCCTAGACTCGTATCGCTACTTTCGTTATTGTCGCAAGAGTATAAAATCTTTCCGAAAGCGTCCAGAACATAAAACTTATCGTTTTGATGAATGTAAACATATCCATTAGCATAGCTAAACTTGTCTCGTATACCGTCTGCCTCTGCTTTATCTTTCCAACCTGTATTCCATTGAAATGTCATTTTTCCTGTGATATCAATCACAGATGCATGCCAATTACCATCATTGGGATCAGAATAAATGTTCCATGCATAACCATCACTAAAGCTACTGGCATAGGCAATCGAATCCGTACTAATAGTTATAGCTTCATCTGGTGGTACCTGCGCTGCTGTGATATTATCTGTCGAAGTATCATTATCAGGCGAAACTACATCATCGTTGCGTTTTGTATTACCGCACGAACTCAATGGAAGCACTATAGCCAGTACAAGTATACTAGCCATGGTACGTGTCAAAAGGTCTTTCTTCATAATCAATCTCCATTCGTTATTTACTGTAGTAACTAACCGTATCACGAGCTGTATAGATAATCAGTGTATTACCAGAAAGATAATATCCTCCGTTTTCTTCAACATCAGCTTCGCTTTTCTGCTTATGATAAGTTCGACTATCAATATTGCCTTTACTGCTACTAAGACATAGTGTGCCTTCACTATCAATCGAATAGCGGTCACAGCTTTCCCACCATCCGCCATCATAGGTAAACGGGACAGAGCAAGTGCCATCCTCATCGAAAATCAAGACCTCACTGCCATCATCCTTATTCCATGTACCAATAATTGCTTTCGAATTTCCGCCACAACCAGTTAATACTACAAGAAAAGTAAATAGCAGTACTAATGCAATTAGTCTTTCGTGCCGTTTTTGTGTGTTTTTCATAATTTTTACCTCCTATTACATGAACCGTGAGTACTATGAAGTATTTTCACCTCCCGTTCATTTATCAAAAAGTGTACTTTTTGATAATAGCCACTATCCCACAACGCTACACGGCAATTTTCAGTATTTTGCAACTAAAAATGTCAATACCACTTGAAAAATCGCACATTCTATTGTAAACTACGAGTAGAATAGAACTATCAAAAAGTACACTTTTTGATAGTAAATCGCACACAAATTCACTTGCTACGCAGGATACGGTACTCCCTTAATCTGCGGTAAAAGGTAGCTTCACTCATATTGCATTGCTCCAAGACTTCCGGAAACGGAAGTCTTTTTTGCTCCCAGCGCTTTACAATCTCCGAAAAGTTATCGGGTACTTTCTTTTCCGGTCTGCCGAATTTGATGTTTTTTGCCTTTGCGGCTGCAATGCCCTCAGCCTGTCGGCGTTTGATATTTTCACGCTCACTTTGCGCGACAAAGGACAGAATTTGCAGAACAATATCGGCAATAAATGTTCCCATCAAATCTTTACCGTTCCGCGTATCGAGCAAAGGCATATCTATTACGCATATATCCGCGCCAATTTCTTTCGTGAGCATACGCCATTGCTTCTGGATTTCCTCGTAATTGCGTCCCAAACGGTCAATGCTTAAAATATACAGCAAATCCCCAGCCTGTAACTTGCTGACCAGCTTTCTATAATTGGGTCGTTCAAAATCCTTGCCGGATTGCTTATCTATGTACATATTCGCATTGGAAACAGCAACATCTTTCATGGCAACAATCTGTCGTTCCTCGTTCTGGTCGGTACTGGATACCCGTATATAGCCGTAAATATTCATATAATTATCTCCTTATGGATACGGAAACAGGGCAATGCGTTAAACATTGCCCTGTTTATATCTTAAATCATAAATCGCACTGCATTTATTGTACTTTACGGTTATATGAGCGTCCAGTCTTACGCCGATGTGGTCGGTTGAGGACTAATTTCACTCGTCACCTGCGCGACAATCTTCCTATGTTTTTCATTCAGCACCGTGCCGTCCAAAAGCTGCTGTACGAAATTCCGACCTTTCATTTTCTCAATCTCCTGCAGCATTTTGATGGACTTTGCAACCTGTGTGTTAATCCAATTTTCCGTGCGCTCCAAATCGAACGGCTTCGGCTTCATCGTCAGCTTTAGCTTGCGTTCCTCGCCCTGCATGAACTGTTCCCAGTGCTTGTCCGTAGGGCAGTCATAACGCCGCTTATCGGCTTGCGGCTCGATGAAGCGTACATAGTTGTTGATGATGGAAAACGCCGTTCCTGCCGCGTCCTCGCTGTCCATGAGCGCGTCTGCGGAATTTTCCGCCGCGTTGTTCGTCAGCCGCAGTTCAAAGCGGTTAAGAATGTCTGCTTCCTCAATTGACTTGCCGAATTTAGCCTTTTGCTCCTGTGCTTTCTCATAGATACAGAAGTACACATCGGAATCCTTTGAGCCGAGATAGAGCGTGTGACCCATCTCCATCTTTAAGTCCTCGTCGGTTTCCCACGAATTTTCACGACCGGACGCAAAGTATTCCACATTCCGCAGCCGCGTGACACACTCGCCCGAAATGCGCTTGCGGTACAGTGTCGGCACATGGAGCAGTCCTGCATGGTCGTTGATTGCAAGGTCAATACGCTTGAATACGCAGCCCTCGGCGGCACAGTCGCGCATAAACTCATACCACGACCGTTTCTGTCCGCGCAGATAACACTCAAACTCGCGGCAGCCGCGCCCGCGCAGTTCCAGCAGCACACCCTTTTCTTCATCGGGCGAGGACAGAACAAGAATGTTTCCGTGCGTAAAGCGGTATGAATAGCCGTATACGCCGCCGTCCTCGGAGATTACATATTTTATGTTCAGCCGCAGGATTTTTTCAAGCACATATCGTGCGTCCGTTGTCTTGAATCGGATTCGCATATAGTCAAACATGATAGATAACGGCTCATTTTCGGGATTGAATCGCTCAATCGCTGACATGATTTCAAAACGCTTCTGATAGGGCAATTCGGTCTTGCCGGTTTCCAGAGCGCGAAGCTGCTTTGTTGTCATGCCGAGTTGAAGCGCAAACCACTCCTGCTCGACACCGTAAGCGCGGCGCGTTTTGCGAAGCTGTGCGCCCCATTTCATGCGGTTCTGTTCGTGATTGGAGAGTGCCTGCTGCAAACTTTCGTATACCCAATCGGACGGAATACCATGGTCATTCTCAATATCGCACAGGTAGCGCACACTGATACCGGCACGCTGGGCGAGTTCGTCTTGTGTTAAACCGAGTTCCAGACGCGAGGTTTTAATATATTCACTGATAGTGCTGTTCATAATAAATCGCTCCTTTTCTATGTCAAATACCCTAAACCGGAAGTTTCGGACACTGCCGAATCGCTGATTACGAGGTTTCCGGCGTGGGGTCTTAGGTTTTTGTAGTTTCATGTTGTAGTTCCACCCCCCTGTTAGATACAGGGGGTTCAAGGCAAGGGACGCGGCTGCACCGCGTCCCAACAGCACCGCGCCCGACTTCGCTTGCGGCTTACGCGCTGCACGCCGCAGCTTGCCGGTCGGGTGCTGTGACAGGCTGAATAGCCTAATTCGGAGTAAACAAAAACCGCCCTCTGAATGTAACTTCAAAGGACGGTTTTCCGTCTTGGTTTGTTCGTTTGTGATTGACTTTGTTGTTGCTGACTGAACCATCTTCCGCAGAGTGTTTGCACCCGAAAATGTACCAAAGTATTTAACACCAGTTAACACCAGATGAACATTATCAGACGATAATGGAACCATTAACACTTGGGGCATTTTGCAGTGCATCGTTTTTAGAATGGTTAAAAATTTCTTATTGTGCGGTCTTTGAGTGGTAATTTGGTTCTTAATCAAAAAATAGTATGCGTGGAGAAAATAGGCTCTGTTTTTTTCGTATTAGAACTACAGTTTCGCCGACAAGAGGAACGGATCGTAGACCGTTCCAAAGTCGTCCGAAAGTTCCTATACAGAAACTTTCTCCCTCCTAAAGTATAAAAACGGTGATACATGCTCCCCGTTTGCTCTCATTAAAACACTTTAAGGATAGAGGCCTACGGGCTATGAATTTGCTTTGCAAATTCTATTTCATGCGTGCTGCCGCACGGAAGCCAAGCATTTTGGCGGTTTTCAATATGTCAAATGAAAAAATATATCATAAGATGGAGGAGATCCCAATGAAGCTCAAAAGAATTATCGCACTTTCCTTGTCCGCCGCAAGCCTCGCGCTCGCTCTGACCGCATGCGGCTCCTCGAGCAGCGCTTCCGATGATGCCGCACAGGCATCCGGCAGCAGCGACGCACAGACCACCGTAAAGCTCGGCGTTGTCGGCGCGATCTACGAGGATATCTGGGCACCGGCGAAGGAGAAGCTTGCGGACGAGGGCATCGACCTCGAGTTCGTACAGTTCTCCGATTATGTAACCCCGAACAATGCCCTCGCCAACGGCGAGATCGACCTCAACGCCTTCCAGCACCGCATCTATCTCCAGAGCGAGATCGACAGCTACGGCTACGAGATCGAGAACATCGGCAACACCTTCATCATTCCGCTCAACCTGTACTCCGACAAGGTGAAGTCGGTCGATGAGCTCAAGGACGGCGATACCGTCGCGATCCCGGACGACGCGACCAACGGCGGCCGCGCGCTCAAGGTGCTGGAGGCTGCCGGTCTCATCAAGCTCAAGGACGGCGCGGATTTCAACCCGACCGTTGACGACATCGAGACCTATCACAAGCAGATCAAGATCGAGGAGCTGAAGGCGAACATCATCCCGTCCACGCTCGCGGACGTGACCGCAGGCGTTGTAAACGGCAACTATGCCCTTGATTTCGGCCTCAAGACCGAGGACGCGATCTACAAGGACGACAAGCTGGACATTGAGGAATACTGGAACCTCATCGCAGCGCGCACCGAGGATCTGTCCGACCCGGCGAAGGTCGAGGCCTACAAGAAGGTCGTTGCAGCGTTTCAGTCGGACGAGACCGAGGCGGTATTCAACGATCAGTTTGGCGGCTACTTCATCAAGGCTGGCTGGGATCAGGACCTGCTCGCTGACAAGTAAGAAGAGACCATACAGTGCCGCCGTTTCGGCGGCACTTTCCACAGGAAGGAAATGACCATGCAAATCAACAGACAGGCTCTGCGGAGCATCATCCCGGACGAGGTGCGCCTGCTTTTTGCGGAACAGATTCCGCCGGAATACCAGAGCGACGCGCTCGGACGAGCACGGCATCGGCATTTCCAAGCGTCCGTATTTCCTGCGCGAGACGCCGAAGGAAAATCTCGCCGTGATGAACCGCATCAAGACGGCGCTCGACCCGAAACATATCCTGAACGATCAGAAATCTTACATTGTGGGAGGAAAATAAAATGCAGAGCTTATCAGAACGCACGGCCGGCTTCACCGACTCGGTCATCCGCCGCATGACGCGCGTTTCCATGCAGTACGGCGCGGTCAACCTGTCGCAGGGCTTTCCGGACTTTGAACCGCCGAAGGAGATCCTCGACCGCATGGCGCAGGTCGCCTATGAGGATTTTCATCAGTATTCCATCACCTGGGGCTCGCAGAACTTCCGCGAGGCGCTCGCCGCCAAGCAGTCGCGCTGTATGGGCCGGAAGATCGACCCGAACACCGAGATCGTCACGACCTGCGGCAGCACCGAGGCGATGATGGCGGCGATGATGACCGTCACCAATCCGGGCGACAAGGTCATCATTTTCTCCCCGTTCTACGAAAACTACGGCGCGGATACCATCCTGTCGGGCGCAGAGCCGATCTATGTACCGCTCGTGCCGCCGGATTTCCATTTTGACCCGGCCCTTCTCGAGGATGCGTTCCGCCAGCACCCCAAGGCGATGATCCTGTGCAACCCCTCCAATCCCTGCGGCAAGGTGTTTACGCGCGAGGAGCTGGAATATATCGCGACGCTCGCGGAAAAGTACGATACCTATGTCATCACCGACGAGGTCTACGAGCACATCGTCTACGCGCCGCACAAGCATACCTACTTCGCGACCCTGCCGGGTATGTGGGAGCGCACGCTGTCGTGCTCGTCGCTGTCCAAGACCTACTCGATCACCGGCTGGCGCCTCGGCTACATCATCGCGCCGCCGAACATCATCGACCGCGCGAAAAAGGTGCACGATTTCCTGACGGTCGGCGCGGCGGCGCCGCTTCAGGAGGCCGTTGTCACCGGACTGAAGTTCGGGCAGGACTACTATGACGACCTGCTCGCCAAGTACACCCATAAAAAGGAGCTGTTCCTCAAGGGCCTGGACGAGCTGAACATCACGCACACCGACCCGGAGGGCGCGTATTATGTGCTGCTCGACATTTCCGAGTTCGGCTACGAGAGCGATCTCGAATTCTGCGAGGATCTGGCGCATTATGCCGGCGTGGGCGCGGTCCCGGGCTCGAGCTTTTTCCGCGAGCCGGTCAACCACCTCATTCGCCTGCATTTTGCGAAGAAGGACGAGACGCTGCTCGAGGCGCTGAACCGTCTGGAGGGTCTGCGCACGAAGATCAAGCCGAAAAAGTAAGGAGGACGTATCATGGACGTAAGGAAAGCGGCGGAGGCGGCGCGCGACTGCATCGTTTCCATCCGTCGGGAATTTCATCAGCATCCCGAGCTGAGCATGCAGGAATTCCGCACCGCGCAGCGGATTGAAGAGGAGCTTGACCGGCTCGGCATCCCGCACACCCGTGTCGGGGAGACCGGCGTGCTCGGCACGCTGCGCGGCGAAAAGGAGGGCGGAAGAGCCGTCGTCCTGCGCGCGGACATCGACGCGCTCCCCATCAATGCAGTCAGCTACCTGTTCCGCCGCGACGAGATACCGCCCGAGCTGACCCGGAACATCATGCTGTACTGTCTGGACTGCTTCGGCGAGGACGGCAGCACGGGCAGGCGCGGCACCTCGCGGATGGCGATGATGTTCCTCAGCAACTGGCTCAACGGCTACGGCGAGACCGGCCATCTGGCGGTATCGAGCCGCTATCTGTCGGGCCGGGAGGTGAGTTTCTCCCAGAACGGCCCGCTCCGGGACGCTCTGCGGCGCGGCGGCGCGGCGGTCGTGCGGCTCGACCTGGAGGGCTGGCACTATGTGCTGCTGACCCGTGTCGAAGGCGGGGACGTTTATCTGTTCGACCCGTATTACCATGAGGGACCGTTCGACAACGCCGAGCTGCGCGTCACCGACGAGCATCCCTGCTCCTATAACCGTATCGTTCCCGTTCACTATTTCGAGCGGGAGGAGATCAGCGTCTATTCGCTCGGGCCCTTCGATACCCGGGAGGCCATCCTGCTGTTCAATACGGACACCGAGCTGACCGAGGACAAGACGGTCGAGTATTTCATCTGAGATTGCCGCGAAGCTGTGTTTTTTCGTCATTCTCTTGCCAAGGCCGCCCTGTGTGCGTATAATGAAAGTGCATAACGGAATTCAGACAAGGGAGTGAGTGATATGGAACGGGATTTCCTCAAGCAGAGCATTCGTAGAGAACTGGATTACTATCGGGACGGCCTGTTCAACGAGGATGGGGACGAAGAGTGGGTGCGTGCATGGTCCGCGCCGGATGATGACGACTCGATGGCGGAAAACGGCTTTCTGAATGTCGCGATGGCGCATCTCGCAGGCGACGAGTGCGACGAGATCGTGCTGCTCGGTACGGAATACGGCTATCATCAGCCGGATTACGACAGCTATATCGACATCGGCGCCGCTTTTGTCAACGATATGAGCACCGGCTTTCTTCAGACCGAGGGAAGCGAGGAGGACTGGGAACAGCTGATCGACAGTATCGCGGATATTCTGGGGAAAAACCTGTCGCGAGACTGACGCTTCGGTGACGGGCAGGACAGGAGCCGCACAGAGGGCGTGAACAGAAAAAGTAAAAATTTTTTAAAATCCCTATTGACAATCTGCACCCTGCATGATATTATATATAAGCACTCTGAAGTGAAGCTTCGCTGACGGAGTGTGAAAATGAATATCGCGGGGTAGAGCAGTTGGTAGCTCGTCGGGCTCATAACCCGGAGGCCGCAGGTTCAAGTCCTGTCCCCGCAACCACGTTTAACCGCTGATTTCGTAAGAAATCAGCGGTTTTTTGTATTTTTTGGAGCACTTAGAAAACCTCCGGGTAGGCGACTTCAAAAGTGGAAAGTCGTATGCGGAGAGGGAAACAAGTAAAAAAGAGAGTACGATTGAAGCATTTTTTACTTGCTGCATATTTGCAAAAATAAAAATATAATAGCCTTTAAAACGGTGATATTGTAGATATATTTTCGGAAAATAAGAATAAAACTGAGGAAAAATAAAAACAGAAATAAATGGAATAAAAAGGATATAAAATTGTTTTTTACTTGTCGATATATCGATTCGGTATGTACAACGACTCAATCCGTTCGGCAACATATCGCACACAGCCGAGCGTGCATAGCGCATGGTTTTTCCCGCCTGCTCGCAGAGTAAGGACGCGGAATCCCTTTTAAAAAAGTAACATTGGGTATGAAATCTGGCAAAGATAAATTTTGCATTACAAGAAATTAACGGATTCGTAGAAAATATGTAAATTTATTATGAATAAACCTGCGGAAAGTTGAAAAATTATGGGCAGATGCTATAATGAAACCAAGAGAAAGAATAATTTGGAATTCGATATACCATAAAATGAAAATGTTTTTATGGTTAACATAGAAAGGAAAAATTTGAAGAAGCGTAAAAGCAAAGGTTCGCATATCAAGCGATATGGTATTGATTTTTATGTGAGTAAGATAACGCAAGCAGGAGATACCCAGCCGCAGCTTTATATCAGCCTTCGCGAGCCGGATGGTACGCCTTTCCAACCAAAGGATGGCAGCCGGCCGAGTGCGCGGCCTTATGGCGATGCAGAGAATCTCGAAAAGGCCCATGCAGCGATGGAAGCACTTATCGTAAGGTATCGCGATGAGATTATTGAATGGATGCGGAAAAGGCTTCTGCCGGAAGCAACACCGATGCTGCTATTACTGCTCATGCCGGAAGATGAACGCAGAAAGATGTATGGCAGAGGAGATGCTGACGGAGCGCGAAAAAAGTTCCTGCGAAATGCGTTAGAGAAATTCCCGCTGCTGACTGACCTTGGGGATGCACAAACCACTGTACAGCTGCTGAAAGCAGTGTCAAAGACAGCAAAAGAGTGAAATGTTTTAGGCCGTATGGTAGAAAACGTTTATGATTTTGCCGTTCGCTGTGGTGTCTGGGAACAAAATCCGCTGGTTCACTTGTATCGCTTCAAGATACCGGAAAGTACAAAAGCATCCAAAAATCTGGTGCAGAGAAGACTATGCATTGCAGAGATGCAGCGACTGGTTGCGATATGTCAGGAGCGCCAAAGGGAGGATTTACGTTACGCAGCGGTTTTGCTTGCACAGACAACTTGCGTAACGGTAGGTGAGCTGTGTGCACTTAATGTAGCAGATGTGAGAGAGACTCCTGGTTTGATTTTTCTTGAAATTCGACGTTCTATCAGCAAAAAGCGCGAGAAAAAGGCGAAAGTGGAGTGGACGATGTACAAATGGGGTGAAAATGCGA
>ERZ773252.1270-NODE-1270-length-25536-cov-3.193752_pt1 | contig 25536 bp, 28 predicted proteins | sample MGYA00580517_ERZ773252 | MGnify/ENA primary metagenome ERZ773252 (study PRJEB29015, sample SAMEA2737766) | human gut metagenome | biome: human gut; feature: human-associated habitat; material: faeces | place: China | collected 2012 ...
GATATACACCAGTTCCATGGTCTACAAAATAAGAATCAAAACCGGCAGCCTTAATTTCTTCAGGGTCAGCATTTTCACTAAGCTGTAAGCACATAGCACCTACAATTTCAATATGAGCCAATTCCTAGGTACACTACAGTTGTAAAATTACTTTATAGGGAGTTTGCTATATATTGTTATTTCAATATTGTTGTCAATTTTTGAATAGTAAATTTTACTAAAGATGTTTTGAAGTAGCTGATTTTTGCTTTTTATATCATTTAATTTATTATACAGTTCTAAGATTGTAACAGGCGTATCAATGGGATTAGTTTTGTTTGCATTATTTTCAAATTTTCCTTTTTGTAATGTTAATATCTCTATATTTTTTTCCAATAGTTGTTTTCGCTCTAAAAAAGTTTCCTCGCTATATACTTTTTGCTCAAGTAGGTTAAAAATATTGTTAAGTTGAAGTTTTAGTTTATTAATTTCTTTATTGATATAGAATAATTCATTGGAATTGTCTTCTTTTTCAAAAGTAGTAGGGAATATAGTATAGTTAAAATAATTTTCTATAACATTTAAAATGCGGTTTTCAATGATTTTAAGGTCTGTAGTGTTATTTTGACAGTTAGGGTTATTACACATAAGGTATTGGTATTTGTTGTTTACTAATCTTCTGACAATGGCTTTTTCACATAAATTACAATACAAAATGCCTGCAAATGGATTTTTTAATAACAAGTTGTTTACTGGTGTGTGGGAGTTTTGAAATATATCATCTGAAATTAGTGGACTATGTATTCCATCGAAAGTGTAAAAATTGTCTTTATTTCTATGTCTTTTGGATTTTACAATACCGTCTTTTGTAGTTTTTGTTGAATAAGTCTTATTCCATAGTATTTTGCCTGTGTATACAGGATTTTTTAAAATATCTCGTATTGTTGAGGTACTCCAATTTTGGGAATTTCTTGGTTTTATACCTAAACTATCAAGGTACTTGCAAATATTTCTTATTCCCATAGAATTGGTGTATAATTCAAATATTAATTTTAAAACCTTACTTTCTTCAAGGTTAGGTACAAGTTTGTAACCTTTTTGATTTTTTAATTTCTCCTTTGAATATCCATAGGGTGTTATAGAGCCTACAAATTTTCCCTCCTTACAAGATGCTAGACGGCCAGCATTAAGTCTACGGTTAATTGTTTTATATTCTCGTCTGCTCATAAAGAGGCCAAATTCGAAATATTCTTCGTCAAATTCATTTTGTGGGTCATACACTTTTGTAGGGGTTATTATTAATGTGTTTGAGTATTTAAAGGCTTGGGCAATAATACCTTGGTCAACAGAATTTCCTCTTGCAAGTCTTTCAACTTCCATTACCAGTACACCGTCATACATATTGTTTTCCACTTGGGCTAATAATTTTTGCATTTCTGGTCTTTGACTTAAAGTTTCACCAGAAACAACTTCTCTAAATATTTGTGAAATTTTATAATTGTTATTTTGTGCTAGCTCCAGTAATGCTTTTTCGTGTCTGTTAAGTATAGCTTCCGTTGATGAATTTTCGTAATCTTTATCAGCTCGGGATTTTCTTAAATACATACAATATGCCATAATATCACCTGAAATACTTTGAGAAAATTATATTTTTTATAATTGAGAATATGAATAAAAAGAGGTGGTTTAATATGAAAAAGACAGAACAAATTGGAAATATAAAAATAATTATAGATGACAGCTATTGTAATAGTGAAAATATAGATGATATTTTGAAAGAATGTGGAAAATTGATAAATGAAGTTACTCCAATAAAGAAAGAGGAAAAATAAAGGCTGTTTTGGGTTTTGTATGTTTGACTTTAAAGATGTGTTATAGTATAATAAATAGATAATATTTATTGAGAAAGGAGTAAGACATGAAAAGACTTATATTAGAAATTTTGGAAAACAACAGTAGAATAAGTGTAGAAGACCTAGCGGCGATGTTGGGCAAAACACCGGAGGATATTATGGAAGCCATGGCGGAGATGGAAGAAGAAAATATCATCTGTGGCTACAGTACACTTATTAACTGGGATAAGACAGACAGAGAATATGTTACAGCCATGATTGAAGTCAAAGTTACTCCACAAAGAGACAGAGGTTTTGATAAAATAGCTGAAAGAATATATGGCTTTGACGAGGTAAAGTCAGTTTACCTTATGTCAGGTGGTTTTGATTTACTTGTAATGATGGAAGGTAAAAATATTAGAGAAATTTCTTTCTTTATCTCTAATAAACTTTCTACACTTGATTCAGTTCTTAGTACAGCAACTCACTTTGTACTTAAAAAATACAAGGACCATGGTGTAGTTCTTGAAAAGAAAGATACGGAAGATGAAAGGATGATTGTTTCACCATGATGAAACCAGAGGATTTTGTGTCATCAAAGGTTAAAGATATGCCTTTTTCTGGCATAAGAAAATTTTTTGATGTAGCAAACGAAATAGAGGGTGTAATATCTTTAGGCGTAGGTGAGCCTGATTTTGATACACCTTGGTCAGTAAGAGAAAGAGCCATTTATACTCTTGAAAAAGGTAAGACTGTTTATACTTCAAATGCAGGTCTTATGGAATTAAGAACAGGCGTAAGTGACTATCTTTTTGATAGACTTGGCGTAAGATATATACCAAAAACAGAATTAATTATTACAGTAGGTGCAAGTGAAGCTATTGACCTTGCTTTTAGGGCAACTCTTAACCCTGGAGATGAAGTTATTGTTCCAGAACCAAGTTTTGTATGCTATAAAAATATTGTAGAATTAGCTGACGGTATACCAGTAGTTCTCGATACTAAGGCTGAAAATAATTTCAAAATTACAGCTGAAGAACTTGTTGAAAAGATTACAGATAAGACAAAGGCTATTATACTTCCTTATCCTAATAACCCTACAGGGGCTTTAATGGAAAAAGAAGATTTAGCAAAAATAGTTGAAGTTTTAAAGGATAAAGACATTTTAGTTATTAGTGATGAAATTTATTCAGAGCTTACATACGGTGGCAAGAAACACGTTTCTATTGCTTCCTTTGAGGGTATGAGAGATAAGACTATTGTTATTAATGGTTTTTCAAAGTCTTATGCCATGACAGGTTGGAGATTAGGTTATGCTGCTGGTCCAGCACCTATTATTTCAGCAATGACAAAAGTTCATCAGTATGCTATTATGTGTGCACCAACTACTAGCCAGTGGGCTGCAGTTGAGGCAATAAGAAATTGTGATGACTCTATTGACAATATGCGTAAGGAATACGATATGCGTAGACGAGTTATGCGTAAAGGCTTTTTGGATATGGGTCTTGATTGCTTTGATGCAGAGGGTGCTTTCTATTTATTCCCAAGTATTGAGTCTACAGGTTTAAGTTCTGACGAATTTTGTGAAAGACTTCTTTTTGAAGAAAAGGTTGCTGTAGTTCCAGGTACAGCCTTTGGTAAGTGTGGAGAGGGTCACATAAGATGCTCTTATGCTTATTCTATTGATGAAATTAAAAAGGCATTGAAGAAGATAGCTCATTTTGTTGAAAAAGTAAGGAATGAGAAAAATGTATGATGAATTGGTAAAGTTGATTAAAGAAAGCAATAACATAGTTTTCTTTGGTGGTGCAGGTGTTTCTACTGAAAGTCATATTCCGGATTTTAGAAGTGAAGATGGTCTTTACAAGGCTAAAACTAAGTATGGTTACTCTCCAGAAACACTTATAAGCCATTCATTCTTTCAAAGACATACAGATAAGTTTTACGAATATTATAAAGAAAATCTTATTTATCTTGATGCAAAGCCAAATGATGCCCATTATGCTTTAGCAAAACTTGAAGAAATGGGAAAATTAAAGGCTGTTGTTACACAGAATATTGACAATTTGCACCAAATGGCCGGTAGCAAAACTGTATATGAACTTCATGGAAGTGTATTCAGAAACTACTGTACAAAATGTCATAAGTTCTATGATGTAAATGAAATTATGGCTATAGACGGTGTGCCATATTGTGAATGTGGTGGAGTAATAAAGCCAGATGTTGTTCTTTACGAAGAACCTCTTGATGATGAAGTTTGGCAGAAGGCTTTTAAGGCTGTTAGAGAGGCAGATATGCTTATTGTTGGTGGAACATCATTAGTTGTTTACCCAGCAGCTGGACTTGTGGATATTTATAAGGGGGATAAATTAGTTCTTATTAATAAGAGTCATACCTCTTATGACCATTTAGCAAAGGTAGCAATAAATGATAGTATAGGTAAGGTTTTAAAATCAGTTGTAGAGCAACTATAATTATAAAGGAGTAGGGTCATTTCAATTTGACCTTACTCTTTTTTTGTTGAAAAAAACAATATATTTGACTTTTGTATATATTTTCTATACAATGGAAATATAAATTTTTTAAAATGAAGGAGAAGAAAAATGTCAAATGCACAGGTAAAAGGGGAAAGAAATTATGGAATAGAGCTATTCCGTATTTTTTCAATGTTGATGATTGTAATTTTGCACATCAATATGAATGGGGCTTAATGGGCTGTTTTCCAAATGTAGATGCAAAGTATACAACTTTGTGGTTTGGTGAAACTTTTTGTTTTGCGTCTGTAAACTGTTATGCACTTATTTCAGGCTATGTAATGTATAATCATAAAGCTACAGCCGGAAAGCTGTTGAATATGTGGGGACAAGTTTTCTCTATATCTGCTCTTACTGGACTATATTTTATTATATTTAAAGATGCTAACATTCCAGCAGATAAAATTTCAGACGCTTTCAGACCACTTACTCGTTCTCAGTATTGGTATTTTACAGCCTATTTTGGTATGTATATTATTATTCCAATATTAAATGGGGCAATAAATTGGATGGAAAAAGAACTTCATAAAAAAGTATGTGTTCTTATTTTTATTTTCTTTACAATTATGCCTATTGCTTTCAAAAATGACTTTTTTAGAACAGGTAATGGTTCAAGTACTTTTTGGCTTTCACTTATGTATATTGTAGGTTCTTATTTTGGTAAGTACGGAGTAAGTGGTAAAAAGTTTAAGCCTTTATTATGTGGTTTATATGGATTAATATGTGCTGTAGTTCTTACAGTAATAGTGGTAGTTTACTCTTATAACAAGGGTGTATAAACAGGTTACGTAACAGGTCAGTTTGACCACCTTTTCTATACAAATCCTTTAATTGTTTTAGAATCTGTATTTTTACTTATGTGTTTTTCACAGCTTAAATTTAATAGTAAAAAGGTTAAAACAGTTATAAAGTGGTTTGCATCAAGTTCTTTTAGTGTATATCTTATACACGTTCAGCCTATAATTTTTGATTTTAGATTTAATGGTAAATTTACATTTTTATCACAATTTAATGCTTTTATTATGGCTATAGAAGTTGTATTGTTTGCAATTCTCATATACATTGCTTGTACAGTTGCAGATAAAATAAGATTATTGTTGTTTAAATATTTACATATTAATGATTGTCTTACTATTATGGGTAATAAATTGGATAGACTTTTCACATTTGTTTTGAGTAAAATATAATATGTTTTAAGCACAAAAATAGGAGGTTGTCCAAGTGGACAACCTCCTTTATGTATGTATGCAATATTAAATTAGCAAACCTTAATAGTCCAACCCATATGGTCTTCCTTTTTACCCCACTGAATACCAGTGATTTCATCGTAAAGTCTCTGAGTAACTTCACCAATCTTGTTGTTGTTGATAACACAAACATCATCTTCATAACGAAGTTCACCAACTGGAGAAATAACAGCAGCAGTACCTGTACCGAATACTTCTTCAAGCTTACCTTCCTTAGATGCCTTAACAACATCAGCAATAGGAAGTCTGTCTGTGCAAACCTTGTAACCCCACTTTTCAAGGAGTTCAATACAAGACATACGAGTTACACCTGGTAAAACTGTACCAACACATGGAGCAGTATAAACAACACCGTCAATCTTGAAGAAACAGTTCATAGAACCAACTTCTTCAACATACTTGTGTTCTACACCGTCAAGCCATAATACCTGTTCATAACCAAGGTCATGAGCCTTAACCTGAGATGCAAGTGAACCAGCGTAGTTACCACCACACTTAGTAAAGCCTGTACCACCTGGAGTAGCACGAACATATTCGTCTTCAACGAAAATCTTAACAGGGTTAAGACCACTTTCGTAGTAAGCACCAACTGGAGATGCAATAATTATGAAAGAATAAGTGCTAGATGGACGAACACCAAGGTGTGGTTCAGTAGCAATTACGAAAGGTCTTAAGTAAAGAGAAGTACCTTCCTGAGAAGGAACCCAATCCTTTTCAACTTCAACTAAAGTCTTACAAGCCTGAACAAAATCATCAACAGGGAGAGCTGGAATACACATTCTCTTGTTAGTGTTCTGCATTCTTTCAGCGTTCTTATTAGCTCTGAAAAGCTGAATAGAACCGTCTGGAGTTCTGTAAGCCTTTAAGCCTTCAAAAGATTCCTGAGCGTAGTGGAAAACCATAGCTGCAGGGTCAAGAGAAATTGGAGCATAAGGAACGATACGAGCATCGTGCCAACCCTTGCCTTCAGTATAGTCCATTACGAACATATTGTCTGTGTAATAAATACCAAAGCCTAACTTAGTCTGGTCAGGTTTTTCCTTTGGAGTTGTAGAAAGTTGCATTTTAATATCAAGCATGATATCCCTCTTTTCATAAATATAAAAATCTACTGACTAAATTATATAACTTTTTGCATAATAATGCAAGTAATTTTAAAAATATATTGCCTTAAAGGATAATAGATATTATAATAATAGTAGAAAATGATTAGAAAATAAATGAATAAAGGGTTGATTTTTATGAAGAAAAAGTGTAATAGACTGATTGGTGTAGGATTGGGAACTATTATTACTACATCGTCTATTTTAGGGGTAAATTCCTTTGCAGATATAAAGGATATTACAGGACCTTTACCAGTAATAACAGAAACAACAATTACAAAAGAAGATAAAACAACTACTGAAACAACAAAGGTTGTTACAACTGAAAGAACTACAGAAGCTACTACTGAGAGCAAAACAACAGAAAGAACAACCGAAATAGCTACACAAACACCTGTTGAACCAATAACAAGGGAGGTACAGACTACAGAGGCAACAACTAAAGAGTTGTCTACAGAAACAACAACAGCTGAAGTTAAGTCTGAAACAACAACTGCACCAACAGTTGAAACATCTACAGACCCATTAACTGAAATTACAACAGTTACAGTAAGTGAAAGTTCAACAGAAACAACAACTAAAGTTCCAGAAAAAAAGGCGACTATTAGGGAGTACAATGTAACAATAAAACTAGATGAGGCTATGTCATTAGAAAAATATTTAATGGCTGGACAGATTTCAAAACAGTTTGTATGGCATACTTCTGATTCAAAAATCGCTACAGCTGACGATAGTGGTTCAATATATGGTGTAAGAGCCGGTAGTACAACTGTTACAGCCTATAGTGAAACTTATATTTATATATTCCATGTTAGTGTAAATAGTAGTGATATTTCAGCAGAAAGAAATTTAACTATTTATAATGGTAATGATTGCGATTTATCAAGATATGTTCAACATGATAGTAGAGATTATAACTGGGTTTGCTCTAATACAAGCAGAGCTAAAGTAGATAAATATGGTACTTTCGTAACAAGAGCATCTGGATATGTTGAAGTAACAGCAACCTACAGCTACAACAATAACTCTAGTGATATAAAGAAATATACTTTTAAAATCACAATAAAGGATAAGCCAAGTGGTGGTAAAGGTACTGTAACCCGTTATTTTGATAAAAAGATGACTATACTTGTGCCTACTGGCGAAAATGTGAATTTAAGTAGCTTATTGGCAAAAAATCCAAGTAACTATACATGGACAACAAGTAACTCAAATATAGCAACAGTTAATAGAAGTACAGGTAAGATATTGGGTATAAAATCCGGAAATACAACTGTTTATGCAGAAGGTGGAAATTCATATGCCTTTACTGTAAGAGTATCTGACGATTATTCCTCTATAATAAAAGAATTAAAGGTAGGAGAAACTCTTGATGTTTCTAAATATTTATCAAAGGATATTTCTAAATACAGTATTTCAGCTTATGATAGTAAGGTTATGGGTTACTCAAAAGGCATAATTACAGCTAACAGTAATGGTACTAGCTATATTATTTGTGATGGCAATAGAGAAAGCGTTCAGATAATAGTAAAAGTATCTGGTACAGTAAGTAATAATGTTTCAAAAAATACAACAACAAATAAAACAAATACAACAAGTAAGAGTGATACAACCAATACAACTAATACAGTAAGCAAGACAGAAGAAAAGAAAGAAAATACTCCTAGTACACCAGTAGTTACTAATACATCAGCTACATTTAATGATATTTCAGAAAGGGCATGGGCAGTACCTGCTATTGAAAAAATGGCATCAAAGAATTTTATTGTGGGTAAGGAGAAAGGTAAATTTGCTCCAGATGAAAAATGCACAAGAGCAGATTTTACAATTGTTCTTACTAAAATGTTAGGCGTTGATAATGAAACACCTGATAGTTCAGCTTACTCTGATGTTGATAGTGAAGCTTATTTCAGTAAGTATGTTGGAGTTGCTAAAAAGTTAAACATTACAGCAGGAGAAAGTAACAACAGTTTCTTCCCTAAAAACAATATTACTCGTGAAGAAGTAATGGCTATGGTTTATAAGGCACTTGCCTATAAAGGTGTTAGTATGAATACTGATACTTCAATTTTAAATTCATATGTAGATGCAAGTCAAATTGCACCGGAATATAAAGAGGCTGTTGCCGGTTTGCTTAGTATAAAGGCTGTCAATGGTACATCTGACAATACTATTGACCCAAAGGCGTCTATTACAAGAGCACAAATGGCAGTTCTTATGAATAATTTTTATGGAAAAATTGAATAAGTGAATTATTAAAAGTGCTGTTCTTAGGAATGGCACTTTTTTGTATCTGTAGCGAGCCTATTCCTCTGTACCTATGTCAGTAAGAACGGCCTTTGCTTGTGGTGTTATCATTGAAAATCTTTGACTTAAATATCTGAGAGATGCAGCAACCTCGCCGTCACAACCGCCGTATTGTGTTATGATAAGTTTTGCAAGGGCAGGGTTAGTATTCTTTATTTTTACTGGAAATTCCATTTTCTTTTCAAAAATCCACACTATTCATACCTCCTAATCAAGCGAAAAATTAAATTTATTTTCCCATGGCCATGGATTATCAACCCATTGGAAGTTCTCTGTTGGAGAGTAAGAACGGAATGAGAAAAGAGGACCTACGGATTTTTCATATTGAGCTCTGAGATTATCAGCTTCTCTAATTATGCTATTATACTTCGCTATAGCATTTGTATCGTCAGGATGAGTGTCAAGAAAAAGTTGCATATCTACAGCCATAAAATCAAGCATTGTAAGGCGTTTTAATAAATTTTCCCTATCCATATTACCACTCCTTGTTATAATTATAAAGACCTGTCAAACTTGGAAAAATAGTACCTTCCTTTAGTGCCTCTCTAGGTTCGAAATATCCACAAATTTTTTGAAAAGGTACATATGCCTGTGCAAGAGAAGTAACAGGAATAGGGTTTTCAAAAGGAACACAATTATCATCACAACATTTAGCTACAAATTTACCAATCATATTTTCACCTCATTAATTATTTGTTGATATTATATTCTGAAAATAGTTTTAGGTGCGTAGCATTGACTTAAAATTTGTAAAATGCTAAACTAAATAAAGAGGAGGGATTGATATGAAATTGATTTTTAAACAAAGGTTGCTTTCTTTGCTAGATAGTTATGATATATATGACCAGTTTGGAAATACTGTATATACGGTTAAAGGAAAATTGAGTTTTGGTCATAAGTTAAATATAATGGATAAAAATGGTGTACATATAGGTACTGTAAAACAGGTATTGCTTACTTTTTTACCGGCTTTTGAATTATATGCAAATGATAATTATATAGGAAAAGTATCTAAAAAATTGACACTTTTTAAACCGTCTTACGAAATTGATTTCAATGGTTGGAAAGTATCCGGAAATATTTTAGAATGGGATTATGTAATAAAAGATAGAACAGGCAAAAAAGTGGCTGTTATAAGCAAAGAAGTGTTTAAACTGACAGATACATATGTTATAGATGTTGTAAATGATGCTGATGCACTTTATGCCCTTATGTTTACATTAGCTATTGATGCAGAAAAATGCTCAAGAAATACTAATGTATAATTTACTCTGATATTGTATTTATTTGAAAAATATGGTATTATTATAAAAACTATATTAGAGGTGATATTATGAGTTGTTTATTAAGCTTGATGAAGTTTTTATTAACTATTGCATTTCTTATTTTTATAATATTATTGATTCTATATTGCCTAGTGGGTGTTATAAAATTAATTGCCGTTGTTGTTTTGATTATTTTTGTAATTACAACTTTAAAGAAGATATTTTAGAGGTTACATATGTAGCCTCTTTTTATATAAGTAAAAAAATGTAGTTTTTATATTAAAAAATTATGATTTTACACCATTAACTATTGTGTTTTTTATGCTTTTGTGTTTAAATTATATAGATAGAATGGGGAAGGAGCATATATATGAAGAAAAAAATTGCTATTTTACTGAGCTGTGTATGTATTGCCTTTCCAGCTTTGACCTATGCTCAGTCAAATATACAAGTAAAACTTGACGGAAATTATGTAAAATTTTCCGGTCAAGAACCAACAGTAATAAATAACAGAACAATGGTTCCTTTAAGGGGAATATTTGAAAATTTAGGATACAGTATTGAATGGGACGCCAACACAAAGACGGCTACCTTGAATAAGGATAATAAATCTATATCAATACAAACTGGAGCAGATAGCTTTAGTGTAAACGGAGTAGGAAAAAAATTAGATGTTCCAGCTCAGATTTTAAATGGCTCTTTAATGTTACCTTTAAGAGCTATTGGCGAAGCAGCTGGACTTTCTGTAGTATGGGATAGTAATTCAAAAACTGTAGTAATGACAAATATTGCTCAGGTTACTAATATTTCAACAGACAGCAAAGAGGATATAAAAAAATACTTAGATAGCTATAGTCAAATTGTAAAATATATGGCATCTTTTGATGAGCTTGCTGATAATATGTATATGGTAACAAGCGATAATGCAGAGGGAAAATTGCCTATGCTTATTTCAGAGCTTACAACTGTCAGAAGTGATTTAGAAAAGGCAAAGAGTATACATAATTCTTTATCAGTTCCACCGTCATTGACACAGTTACATAATCTTTGTGGTCAATCTCTCAATAAACTTGAGGAACTTTGTGATATATTGGATTCATTGTTTAATGGAAAGTTAAATGCTGATGATGCTAAGGAAAAGATTAGTGGAATTTTAGAGCAAAGTAAGGCTTTAAATATGCAGATTTCTTCTGCTGTAAATAGTATTAAGTAATTGGAGGATAAAATGGATAATAAAAAGAAATGCCCAGTAGGTGGAAAGGGCATAGGTGGTCAGGCTGTAATAGAGGGTGTAATGATGAGAGGTAAAAAACTCTACGCCTTAGCAGTCAGAACACCTAAAAAGGAAATTGTTGTTGAAAAAACACCTATAAAACCAGCAGCAGAAAAGTGTAAAATTTTAGGTTGGCCTATTATAAGAGGTGTGGTTGCTTTTGTAGATAGCCTTGTAATGGGTATGAAGGTTACAACAAAGTCTGCTACTCTTGCAGGTCTTGATGATATTGAATATGACCAAGAAAGTAAGTTTGAAAAGTGGCTTGAAAATAAGTTTGGAGATAAGTTAGCTGACTATCTTATTTATTTTAGTGTAGCAGTATCAATTATTTTATGTATTGGTATTTTTATGGTATTACCTACATTTTTAGGCGGTGCAGTTACAAACCTTTTACATGGAGATGCCACTCTAAGAAGTGTTATTGAAGGTGTTATAAAGATAATTATTTTTGTGGGATATATGTTTTTAGTATCTCAAATGAAAGATATTAAAAGAGTGTTTATGTACCATGGAGCAGAGCATAAGACAATAAATTGCTTTGAAAGTGGAGAAGAATTAACAGTAGAAAATGTAAGACACAACTCACGATTCCATAAGAGATGTGGTACTAGCTTTTTAGTTATAGTTATGCTTGTAAGTATTATACTTTTCTTCTTTATAAGAACAGATGTACTTTGGCTCAGAGTTCTCTCAAGAATAATATTAGTACCAGCTATTGCCGGTATTTCATATGAATTTATACGATATGCAGGTAAGCACGACAATTTACTTGTAAATATTATTAGTGCCCCTGGTATTGCTATGCAGATTATTACAACAAGCGAGCCAGATGACTCTATGATTGAGGTTGCTATTGCATCTTTAAATGCTGTACTTGAGGAGGAACCAGAAGAAAATGCCAACAGTTAAGGAAGTTTTAAACGATACAAAAAAACGCTTAAAAGAACAGGGCATTGATACTTATTCCCTTGATAGCAGTCTTTTGGTAAGCGAGGTTACTGGGCTTACTAAAATACAGCTTGTTACTCACGATAGAGATGAAGTTACTGAAGAACAGATTAACAGACTTGAAAATCTTGTGAAAGAAAGATTAAAAAATAAGCCTATGCAGTATATTTTGGGTCATTGTGAGTTTATGGGACTTGATTTTAAAGTAACAGAGAATACTCTCATTCCAAGAGGGGATACTGAAAATATAGTTGAGGAGGTTATAGCCACTATAGAAAATAGTGGCTATAATAATGTATTGGATATGTGTACTGGTACAGGAGCTATTGCAATAAGTGTTGCCCATTACACAAAAGCTAAAGTTACAGCCTCAGATATATCTTCAAAGGCTTTGGAAGTAGCCAGAGAAAATGCCAAAATATTAAATGCAGATGTCAACTTTATAGAAAGTGACTTGTTTGAAAATATTAATGAAACTTTTGATGTCCTTGTTTCAAACCCACCTTATATTGAAAGTGAAGTTATACCTACACTTATGGAACAGGTAAAAGATTATGAACCTATGCTTGCTTTAGATGGTGGAAAAGATGGTTTGGATTTTTACAGAAATATTATAAATCAAGCTAAGAATTATATTAACCAAAATGGTTGCATAGTCTTTGAAATAGGGTACAATCAAGGGGGACAGGTAAAAAGTCTGTTAGAAAATGCAGGATTTGTTAATATTAATGTTAAACAGGATTTGGCAGGACTTGACAGACTTGTAATTGGGTTTAAATTATGATATACTGACCATATACGAACAGGAGGAAAAAAATGCTTGAAAGACTTGCAGATATAGAAAGAAGATATGAAGAATTATCGGACCTTATAAATGACCCAGAAATCATTGCCGATAATGAAAGATGGAGAAAGCTGATGAAAGAACACAGCGATATTACTCCTATTGTTGAAAAATATAGAGAATACAAAAAGATAAAGGAAGAACTTGCAGAGGCAGAAGAAATGCTTAATGACAGTTCTATTGATGATGACTTTAAGGCTCTTGTAAAGGAAGAATTTTCAGAAAATAAAAAGAAAATTGTTGACACAGAAGAAGAGTTAAAAATTCTTATGCTTCCTAAAGACCCTAATGATGACAAGAATGTTATTGTTGAAATTAGAGGTGGTGCAGGTGGCGACGAAGCAAATATTTTTGCTGGCGACCTTTATAGAATGTACTCTCGTTACGCTGAAAGAAGACGCTGGAAAACTGAAATTATGTCTGTAAATGAAAGTGAAGCTGGTGGTTTCAGAGAAATTTCATTTATGATTTCAGGTCAGGGTGCTTATTCAAGATTAAAGTATGAAAGTGGTGTTCACAGAGTACAGAGAATACCGGCTACTGAATCTAGTGGTAGAATTCATACTTCAACTGCGTCTGTTGCCGTACTTCCAGAAGTTGAGGCTGTTGATGTTAAGTTAAATATGAATGATTGTAGATTTGATGTTTTCAGAGCTAGTGGTAATGGTGGTCAGTGTGTAAACACAACTGACTCAGCCGTAAGACTTACTCACTATCCTACAGGTATTGTAATTTCATGTCAGGACGAAAAAAGCCAGTTAAAAAATAAGGAAAAGGCTTTAAAGGTACTTATGAGCCGTCTTTACGATTTGGAACAGCAGAAACAGCATGATGAAATTGCTAGTGAAAGAAAGAGCCAGATTGGTAGAGGTAACAGAAACGAAAGAATCAGAACATATAATTATCCACAGGGTAGAGTTACAGACCACAGAATTGGTTTAACTTTACACAGATTGGACTCAATTATTGATGGCGATTTGGACGAAATTATGGATGCACTCATTACAACTGAACAGGCTGAAAAGTTAAAAGCCGGCGATGAGGCAATGTAATAAAAGGGTTATATTAAGGGATTTTTTGAAGGAGATGGTAGGATGAACAATATGACAATTAACAAAGAAGAATTTAAGGAACAGCTTGCTAACAACGTGAAAAGCCTTTTCAGAAAGACTGTAAAGACTGCTAGTAATGTTGAACTTTACAAGGCACTTGTTTTTACTATCAGAAGTTATATTTCTGATAATTGGGTTAAAACTCATGATGCCTATGACAGCAAGGGCTGTAAGGTTGTTTGTTATTTATCTATGGAGTTTTTAATGGGTCGTTTCTTAGGAAATGCCGTTCTTAATATGTGTGCAAATAACACAGTTTCAGAAGCTTTAGAGGAATTGGGGATTGATTACAATGCTCTTGAAGATGTAGAACGCGACCCAGGTCTTGGTAATGGTGGTCTTGGTAGACTTGCAGCATGTTTCTTAGACTCACTTTCTACACTTGAATTACCAGCTTATGGCTGTGGTATCAGATACCATTATGGTATTTTTGAACAGAAGATAGAAAATGGTTATCAGGTTGAAAAGCCAGATAACTGGCTTAAAGACGGTGATGTTTGGGGTGTAGAACGCCAGGAATATGCTGTTGATGTTAATTTCTTTGGTGATGTAAAGGCTGTTAAAAAGGAAAATGGCGAATATAAATTTATACAGGAAAACTGCCAGACTATTGTAGCTATTCCTTATGACTATCCTGTTGTTGGTTATGGTAACAAGACAGTTAATACTCTTAGATTATGGGATGCTCAGCCAAAGGCAGGTTTTGATTTAAAGAGCTTTAATGCTGGAGATTATTCAAAGGCTGTTGAACAGGAAAATATGGCTAGAACTATTACAGAGGTACTTTATCCAGCTGATGAACATTATGCAGGTAAGGAACTTAGATTAAGACAGCAGTACTTCTTTGTTTCTGCTACACTCCAGAGAGTAATTGCTAAGTTCAAGGAACTTTTTGGTAATGATTTTTCTAAACTTCCAGAAAAGTATGCTTTCCAGTTAAATGATACTCATCCTAGTATTGCTGTAGCTGAATTAATGCGTATTTTAGTTGATGAAAATGACCTTCCTTGGGATGAAGCATGGGAAATTACAACTAAGTGCTGTGCATATACTAACCATACTATAATGTCAGAAGCACTTGAAAAATGGCCAATCGAACTTTTCTCAAGACTTCTTCCTAGAATTTATATGATTGTTGAAGAAATTAACAGAAGATTCTGCGATATGCTTATTTCTAAGTTTGGTAATAATCCAGAAAAGATTAGAAAAATGGCTATTGTTGCTGACGGTCAGATAAGAATGGCTTGGCTTGCTATTGTTGGTTCACATTCTGTAAATGGTGTTGCAGCACTTCATACTGAAATACTTAAAAATCAGGAATTAAAGGATTTCTATGAAATTTATCCTGAAAAGTTCAATAACAAGACTAATGGTATTACACAGAGAAGATGGCTTGGACACGCAAATCCAAAACTTGCTAGTCTTATTACAAATAAAGTTGGCGAGGGTTGGGAAAAAGACCTTACTAAGTTAAAGGGTCTTGAAAAACTTGCAGATGACCCAATTTTCCAGGCACAGTTTATGGATATTAAGAAGGAAAATAAAATTGCTTTAGCTGATTACTTCAAGAAGACAACTGGTGTTGAAATTAATCCAGACTCTATTTTTGATATTCAGGTAAAACGACTTCACGAATATAAGAGACAGCTTTTAAATATACTTCATGTTTTAAGTCTTTACAATAAGTTAAAGGTAAATCCTGGTCTTGATATTGCACCTAGAACATTTATTTTTGGTGCAAAATCTGCTGCTGGTTACAGAATGGCAAAACTTATTATTAAGCTTATCAATTCAGTAGCTGATTTAGTAAACAATGATGAAACTATTGATGGCAAGATTAAGGTTATATTTGCTGAAAATTACAGAGTAACTCTTGCTGAAAAACTTATTCCAGCTGCTGATGTTTCAGAACAGATTTCTACAGCTAGTAAGGAAGCATCTGGTACTGGTAATATGAAGTTTATGTTAAATGGTGCTTTAACTCTTGGTACGCTTGATGGAGCTAATGTTGAAATCAGAGAAGAAGTTGGCGACGAAAATATATTTATTTTCGGTATGAAAGCTGATGAAGTTATTGCTGAATATGCTAAGAATGACTATAATCCTTGGGATATTTACAATATGAATTCTGATGTAAGAAATGTTATGAATATGCTTATTAATGGTACTCTTGATGAAGACAGAGAACTTTTCAGAGATATTTATAACTCACTTCTCAATGGTATTAATGGTAACAGACCAGACGAATACTTTGTTCTCAAAGATTTTGCAGCTTATGCAGAAGCACAGGATAGAATTGACAAGGCTTACAAAGATAAGAAACATTGGGCTAAGATGGCTATTTTAAATACTGCTAATAGTGGTAAGTTCTCATCAGACAGAACTATTCAGGAATATGCTGATGATATTTGGGATTTAAAGCCAGTTCATATTGATTAATTATTAATATTTTAATATTACTGAAGGGCACATCATTTTTGGTGTGCCTTTTTAAGGAGAATTATAATGTTTTTTATAATGGGAATAAATAGCGACTATAAAAAGTTGAATTTTATTCAAAATTTTGTTTGCCCCGATTGTGGGATTGTAGGGGAGTATCAAGTCTTTGTGGCTTATACTGTACTATCATTATTTTTTATACCTATTTTTAAATGGGGTAGAAAATATTATGTACAGACTTCTTGCTGTGGCAAAACTTATAAACTTGATAATGAAGTAGGTAGAGCTATAGAAAAGGGCGAACCTATAGTTATATCCCAAAATGATTTAGAATATGAGGGTCAAACTCCAGTAATTAAAAAATGCAATTACTGTGGATATGTAACAGAGGAAAATTTTGAATATTGTCCTAAATGTGGAAATAAATTAAATTAAAAAAGCACAAGGTTGTAATGAATTGTACTTCATTATGCCTTGTGCTTTAGTTTTAGGCTAAAATATCATTTATTGCATCACAAATGCAATCTGAAATATCTGTTGCCATTACAGAATAAGATGAAAGTTTCTTTTCTGCAATTTCGCCAGATTTACCATTTAAGTAAGTACCCAGACAAGCTGAATCAAAAGGCTTTAAACCCTGTGCAATAAGTCCAGTTATAACACCTGTAAGACTATCCCCAGAACCACCTTTACTCATAGCACTTGTACCCGTAGTATTTATACATATTTTTCCGTTAGGATTTGCAATAACTGTATGGGCGGATTTAAGTACAACTACAATATTGTACTTTTTAGCAAAATCCAATGCCACCTGTTGCATATTGTTGGCAATTTCATTTACAGGTACATTTGTAAGTCGGCTCATCTCTTTTAAATGAGGGGTTATAACACAATTTACCTTTAACTTTTTAAGTAAATCTGTATTTTCAGAAAGTATGTTAAGTCCGTCAGCATCTATAACTAAAGGTGCTTTTGAATTTTCAATTACATATTCAAGCATTTTTCGGCTATTATCACTTATTCCTAAACCAGAACCTATAGCAATAGCATTTTTACCGTCTAAGGCTGTTGGTATATCAGAATTTAATGTTGTTACTGCCTCTGGTATTGTACAATGAGCAACACCTATAACATGACGAGTGGAACATATATTTACAAGACCACAGCCACATTTATAGGCACTTTTGGCATTTATAATAGCTGCTCCAGCCATTGTATCACAGCCAGAGATGAAAAGTGCTTTGCCGTAAGTACCTTTGTTGGAATTTTCTACACGCTGTGGCAAAAGTTCTTTGGCTGATTTTTTATCTAATGTAAAAATATTATTTTTTGAAATATATGGGATACCTATGTCTGAAACAACCAATTTTTTAATATGTCTATTTGCAGGATAAAGTAAAATGCCCACTTTAGGTAAATGGAAAGTTACAGTAACATCAGAATTAACAGCGATACCATAGTCCTCTCCTGTATCAGAATTAACACCAGTAGGGCAATCTACAGAAATAACGGTTTTACCTGAGGTATTAATAATATTTACTATTTCACTATATAAGGGACTTAATTGACGATTTAAACCTGTTCCAATGAGGGCATCTATAATTAAGTCAGCATCTGAAACATCTATTAAGTTAATATTATCTGTGATATAGTGGATATTTGCTTTATAGGCTTTAAGATAATTGAGATTTTTATTGCAATCTGGAGTAGCTTTGTTAAAATCTCCAACAAAATAGATTTTAACATTAATCCCCATAGCCATAAGTTGACGGCTTACAGCTAAACCATCTCCGCCATTATTACCTTTGCCAGCAAAAACTATAACAGATTTTGGGCTAAATTTTAAAACTTCTTTTTTTACACCATAGGCTGCGTTTTCCATAAGTAAAAGTGATGGAACTCCTTTTTTCTCTATGGCATCAGCCTCAATGGCTTTCATTTGTGCAGTTGTTACTATATCCATAAAATCACTCCTTTGCTTCGATTACAGCAAAAGCAACAGCATTTTCTTTGCTATGGGATATAGAAATTGAAATGTTTCCACCATTCATTGAGTCAAAAATTTCCTTTGTTTTGTTGTGTAATACAACATAAGGCTTGCCACTTTCGTGTCTTAAAATTTCTATTTCTTTAGGGGAACAACCTTTAAATCCTGTACCCATAGCCTTTACAACAGCTTCCTTTGCAGCAAAATTTCCAGCAAGAGTTTCATAATTACAATTATGAAAAAGTTGTTGCTCAGATTTGGTATATATTTTGCTTAAAAAAGACTTATTCTCAACAGCTTTTTGTATTCTTGATATTTCAATAATATCAGTTCCAATTCCTATAATCATAAAACACCACCTCTTAATATAAGTATAAACTATTTTAGTAGAAAAATCTATTCAATAATTGCAAAATTGTATTTTTTAGGGTATTATATAACAAGGTGATTAGTATGAAGTATGAGATTTTAAAATTGCTAAAGGAAAAAAGAGATTATATATCAGGGGAAGAAATGGCAAAACATTTTGGTGTTTCTCGTACCGCTGTATGGAAAAATATTACTAAACTTAAAAATGAGGGTTATAATATTAAGTCTGTAAGCAATAGAGGATATTTTCTTGAAGAAACAAATGATATTCTGAACATAGGTGAAATAGATTATAACAATGCTTTTTTCTTAGAAACTGTAGACTCTACAAATGAAGAATGTAAAAGACAGGCTGTTAAAGGTAAAAATGACGGCTTGCTTGTAGTATGTGATTATCAAAGTGCTGGAAAAGGTAGATTGGGCAGAACTTGGGTAGCCGAAAGCCACGATAATCTATGTATGAGTTTTTTGCTTTATCCGGATATAAGTCCGATGAAAGCTCCTCAGCTTACACTTTTAACAGGTATGGCTGTATGTGAGGCAATAAAGGAAGTAACATGCTTAAACGCAGGCATAAAGTGGCCAAATGACATTTTGGTAAATGGCAAAAAGGTTGTAGGCATACTTACAGAATTAAGTGCTGAAATAGATTGCATAAAATATGTTGTTGTTGGTATAGGTATTAATGTAAATAACAGCAGTTTTAGCGAAGAATTGAAAAATAAAGCTACTTCAATGTATATTGAAACAGGTAAAAAGTTTTATAGAAAAGATTTTATAAAGCCTATTGCTGACAGACTTATGGAATATTATAAACAATTTTGTGCAGAGGGCTTTGCTCCTTTTACAGAAAAGTATAATGCACTTTGTCTTAATATAGGTCAAGAGGTAAAAACTATAGGCAGAGAAGAAATAGAGGGAACAGCACTTGGTATAAATTCTGAAGGCTGTTTAATGATAAAAGATAGTACAGGAAAGATACACGATGTATTTACAGGCGAAGTATCTTTGAGAAAAAAAGATAACAGTTACATTTAGGAGGAATTATGGAAGATATAAAGGATATATTAAGTTCTGCGTCATTTTACAAGCAGGGTTATTTTTACAATGATAAAATGCCAATATTACCAGAATCAGTAAAACAAGAGTTGAAAATTGCTAATGTTCTTTTGGCTGAAAAGATAAGAGGTATTGCTACAATAGGCTTTTATAAGGATACAGGGGATTTATTTGTGGAAGTCAGAAATCAGGAAGATGATTTTTCTTATGATGAAATAAACGCAAAACTTGAAGTTGCAAGAGTGGAAAAGGAACACGCCGAACTTTTTAATTCCCTTACACTTTGGTACAAAACTTTTGTAATGGGCAAGGTGACAGAATGAAAATAGGCAATATAGAGACAAAAAACAATGTTTTTCTTGCACCAATGGCAGGAGTAACAGACCTTGTATTTAGAGTTATTTGCAAAGAAATGGATTGTGGTATGGTGTACTCCGAAATGGTTAGTGCAAAGGGCGTACAACATAACAACAAAAATACAAAAGAGCTTTTAAAGGTTGACGAAAGGGAAAGACCTGTTGCTATGCAGATGTTTGGTTCTGACCCTGAAATAATGGCTGAAATGGCAAGAAAATTAAACGAGTATGAGGATATAGACATACTTGACATTAATATGGGTTGCCCAGCTCCAAAGATAGTTAAAAATGGTGAAGGTTCTGCTTTGACTTTAAATCCTAAATTAGTTGGAGAGATTATATCTGCTGTTTCAAAAGCATCAGAAAAGCCTGTTACAGTAAAGTTTAGAAAAGGCTTTGATGACCAACACCTTAATGCTCTTGAGATTGGTAGAATAGCGGAAGAAAGTGGTGCAAAGGCTGTTACTATACATGGAAGAACAAGAGAACAGTATTATGCCGGTAAGGCTGATTGGGATATTATTAAGGCATTAAAAGAGGAAATAAAGACAATTCCTGTTATAGGCAATGGGGATATTTTTACACCAGAGGACGCAAAAAAAATGCTTGAATATACTGGCTGTGACGCTGTTATGATTGGTAGAGGTTCTCAAGGAAATCCTTTTATTTTTAAAAGAACAGTTGAATACCTTGAAAATGGTGTACTACTTCCAGAACCAACTTGGGAAGATAGACTTGATATTGCAGAAAAGCATATGGATATGCTTGCCGATTACAAGGGAGAAGTTATAGGCATAAGAGAAATGAGAAAGCATTTAGGTTGGTATATAAAAGGTTTGCCACATAGTGCTGAAATGAGGGTAAAAATAAATGCCACTTCTGGCAGAGAAAATATGAGAGATGTTCTTAATTATATGAGGGAATTAATAGCCTCTAACAATAACTAATTAGGGTAAGAATGTTGACATTTTTTAACTGTTGATATATAATAAAATAATGTATATTAAATAAGGAGCGATATTATTATGGCTGAAGAAAAGAAAATAATTTTAACAAATGATGGTTTAAAAAAGCTTGAAGAAGAATTAGAAAACCTCAAAGTAGTAAGAAGAAAAGAAGTTGCTGCTAAGATTAAGGAAGCTAGAATGCAGGGCGACCTTTCCGAAAATGCTGAATATGACGCTGCTAAGGAAGAACAGGCGGAAATCGAAACAAGAATTACTCAGATTGAAAAAATGCTCAGAAATGCTGAAGTTATTGATGAAGATGAGCTTAACACAGGTAAGGTAAACCTTGGTAATACAGTAGTTCTTTGGGATAAAGAATTTGAAGAAGAAATTACTTACACTCTCGTAGGTCCAGCAGAAGCAGACCCTATGCAGGGTAAACTTTCTAACGAATCTCCTCTTGGTATGGCTATGTTAGGTCATTCAGTAGGTGATATTATTGAAAATCAGGCTCCAGACGGAGTAATCGAATTTAAGATTTTAGATATTAAATAGGAGAAAGACAAATGGAAAACAATCAGAATAAGCCAAACAAGAAGCAGGCTGCTGAAGGTAAGGCTTTAAATGAAATTTTAAGATTAAGACGCGAGAAACTTGCTACTTTACAGGAAATGGATATGGATCCATTTAAGATTGTAAAGTGTGATGTTACAAACCATAGCGTAGAAATTAAGGAAAACTTTGAAGAATTTGAAGGCAAGACTGTATCTGTTGCTGGTAGAGTTATGAGCAAGAGAGTTATGGGTAAGGCTAGTTTCTGCGATGTTCAGGATAGAGATGGCAGAATTCAGTGCTATGTTACAAGAGATGGTCTTGGCGAAGATAGCTACAAGCTTTTCAAGAAATACGATATTGGTGATATTGTATGCGTAAAGGGTTATGTATTCAAAACTCAGAAGGAAGAAATTTCTGTTCATGCAGAAGAAGTTACATTACTTTCTAAGTCACTTCAGGTTCTTCCAGAAAAGTTCCATGGTTTAAAGGACCAGGATTTAAGATACAGACAGAGATATGTTGACCTTATTGTAAACCCAGAAACAAAGAAGAACTTTATTACAAGAGGTAAGGTTATTAAGACTGTTAGAAATTACCTTGATAACTTAGACTTCCTTGAAGTTGAAACTCCAATTTTACAGACTATTCCAGGTGGTGCATCTGCAAGACCTTTCATTACACATCACAATACACTTGATATTGATATGTATATGAGAATTGCTCTTGAACTTCCATTAAAGAGACTTATTGTTGGTGGTCTTGAAAGAGTATACGAAATTGGTAGAGTATTCAGAAATGAAGGTATGGACGCAAGTCATAACCCTGAATTTACATTACTTGAATTATATCAGGCATATACTGATTACCACGGTATGATGGATATTACTGAAGGTATCATTAAGGAAGTTGCTGAAAAGGTTGCTGGTAGCGACAAGATTGTATATCAGGGTGTAGAACTTGATTTCTCAAAGCCTTTTGAAAGAATTACAATGCTTGATGCTGTAAAGAAGTACACAGGTGTTGACTTTGATGAAATTCCTGATACTGAAACAGCTAAGAAGGTTGCTAAGGAACATAATGTTGAATTTGAAGAAGTTCACGAAAAAGGCGATATTCTTAACTTATTCTTCGAAGAATTTGTTGAAGATAAGCTTATTCAGCCTACATTCCTTATGGACCATCCTGTTGAAATTTCTCCACTTACAAAGAGAAAACCAGATAAGCCAGATTATACAGAAAGATTTGAGCTTTTCATCTGCGGTCACGAATATGCAAATGCTTATAGCGAATTAAATGATCCAATCGACCAGAGAGAAAGATTTAAGCGTCAGGATGAGCTTAGAGCTAGTGGCGATGAAGAAGCTAATATGATTGATGAAGACTTCATGATGGCTCTTGAATACGGTATGGCACCTACAGGTGGTATGGGTATGGGTATTGATAGACTTGTAATGTTATTTACAAATGCAAGCACAATCAGAGATATTCTCTTATTCCCGACAATGAAGCCTATTGAAACTGGTAACAAAACAGAAGAATAATTGTTTTAAATGCACAGGATTTATCCTGTGCATTTTTTATGGGTTCTTTACCAAATAGTGTGTTTTTGAAATAAAGCATAAGTTTTTAGGAATGTATTAAAATTATACATTCATTTTTTTATATTTATATATTGCTTTTAGTAAAAATACTGTACAATTGACAATTTTATAATATAGAAGTATTATAAAATTATAGTGATTTTATTTTATGTTTAGAAATAGAAGTTATATTGATATTGAATATGTATGATATAATAATAGAACTATAAAATTAGGAGGGGCAATATGGCAAAATCTTCAAATCAAAAATTGAAGTTAATGTATATTATGAAAATAATGCTGGAGATGACAGATGAAACACACAGTATTACTATAAATGAAATTATTGATATATTAAATAGCTATGGAATAAATGCTGAACGCAAGAGTTTATACAATGATATAGAAAATTTGCGAAACTATGGCATTGACATTATTGGGGTACAGAAAGAAAGAACTTACTATTATAATGTAGTAAATAGACAGTTTGAGCTGGCAGAACTTAAACTATTGGTAGATTCTGTATAGTCAGCGAAGTTTATAACAGAGAAAAAATCTAATGAACTTATTAAGAAAATAGAGGGCTTTGCAAGTAAATATGAGGCTATGCAATTACATAGACAGGTATATGTATCAGGAAGAGTTAAGACTATGAATGAAAGTATTTACTACAATGTTGATATAATACATACGGCAATAGCTAAAAACTCTAAAATAACATTTCAGTATTTTCAATGGAATTACGACACAATGGTACAGAGTATGAAGTAAGTCCTTGGACTCTATCTTGGGATGATGAAAATTATTATCTTATTGCTTTTGATAGCTACAATAAAATTATTAAACATTTTCGTGTGGATAAAATGCTCAATATTAATGCTAATAGCAAAAAGAGAGAGGGTAAACAGGAGTTTAGGTCTTTTGATATGGCGTTATATGATAAGAAAGTCTTTGGAATGTATGGTGGGAAAGAAGAATGGGTTAAGATTGAATGTGAAAATAGTCTTGTTGGTGTTATGATAGATAGATTTGGAAAGGAAATAACAATAATTTCAAAAGAGGATGAACATTTTATAATTAATGTTCAGGTTGTGACTAGCAGGCAGTTTTTGGCTTGGATAATAGTGCTAAAATTATTGAACCTGAATTTGTAGTGGAACAAATGCACAGAGAAATAGATAGACTTATAGAACAATATAGAAAGTAAAACGAACAAAATTTTGATATACAAGGGCTGTTTATTGGACACGCTAGGCTTTATAATAAAAAATAGATAAGATGTGAGGTTATATAATTCCTATTTTTTATGGTTATGGAAATTTGGTTTATCAGAGATGAAAAAGGTTAGTGTTTATATATTTTTATAGGGGAGTGAAGGTTATGCACATATTGGCATTTATTTTAATGTTTATAGTAGGCTCAATAATAGCAGCTTGTAGTGGAGATTTTTCTGGACTAGCTGCCATAGGGAAAATAGTTGGATTTTTTGTGCTGCTGTTTGTAATGATGTGGTTATTTACACAACCAATATTGTTAGTGGTTGTAATTGTGATGGCAATTTTTATTTTGATAGTATGTTCAAGCTCTAAGTAATTATTTTTGATATGATATATATAATAGTTGTATCAATTATATGTACATATGCTTTTGCTATTGTTTAAACAATGATGTAAATTTGTTAGGATATATCATAGTAGTATTGAAGAAAATAAGAAAATAGAGTAAAATAATAAATGTAATGTTTGCAACATAATTATTACAAATAAATTATACGGAGGAATTTAAAATGAAAGATAA
>ERZ773252.1296-NODE-1296-length-25214-cov-3.946023_pt1 | contig 25214 bp, 26 predicted proteins | sample MGYA00580517_ERZ773252 | MGnify/ENA primary metagenome ERZ773252 (study PRJEB29015, sample SAMEA2737766) | human gut metagenome | biome: human gut; feature: human-associated habitat; material: faeces | place: China | collected 2012 ...
AAAGCGATGATAAAAACATCTCTCTTCTTTACTTTTTGCATTGATAAGCCTTTACAAATTGATACTGCAAAAGCATCCATGGAAAGACCTACTCCAATCAAAAAGATTTCAATAAATAAACTCATACCAAATTCCTTTCTCCTTAAAATAAAAGAGACCCATGCATAAAAAATATGCATGAGTCTCGTTCTTTAAGATTTGCCAGGCTATACGCCATGATGTTGACAAACCGCGTCCTAAGACGTGTACTACTCCCTCATTCAACAACTTGATAGTATCAAAGTACTCGACATAAATCAAGTTATTTTTTAACTTTCATACTCATAAATTTACAAATAAAGATAATAATTGCTCCTATAGCTGTCATTAAATAAACAAAAACAAATAAAGCATTCAATCCAATCGTATCTTGTAAAACTCCACCAAGAACATTTCCTAAGGTTGAACCAATTCCTGATGTCATAATCCCAATCATTGTTTGTCCTGACATTTGATCTTGAGTTTCTAGATTATAAGTTACATAATATGTAATAACTCCTGTAAATAATCCATAAGAAAGACCTTGGAACATCATGCCAATAATTAAAACAATTAAATTAGGTGCTAAACCAATTGTATAATTTCGACAAAGATAGAAAATAGAAGCAACTAAAATAAGTGTTACACTATTAAATTTCTTCATTAACTTAGGAACTGTCATCATAACTGGTAATTCACTAAAAGCCATTGCAAACATAGCTACTCCATACAAAGAAGTATTTCCACCTAAGTTTTTAACAATATTAATTAAATAAGTACCGATTGCTGTTGCCCCTGAAAACATAAAACAAAAACCTAAAAGCAAGAAAAAGAAAATTTTATATTTTTTAATAACAGTGATCACAGATCCTTCTTCTTGAACTTCTTCTTTTGTTTCTGTAATTTTTGATTCTGGTAAATGATATAAAATAAATAATGTCACTAAAGCAAAGACACAATAAGCAATAGATAAAACATTTGCTCCTAAAAAAGAAACCACTTGTCCAAAAATAAGCGCACTTGTTGCCCATGAAGCTGAGCCAATTCCTCGTGCTAAACCAAAGTTGACATATGTCCCTTCATTAATATAATTCATAGCAATCATTGTAAGCATGGGTACTGTTGACATATTTAAAGCATACATAACAACATAGAAAACCATCACTAAAAAGGCTGGTATTGGTAAAAAAGCCATGACAATATATAAACATACTGTTGTTAACATTAAAATTGTCATTAATTTTTTAATAGTCATTCCTTTTATTTTAGAAATGAGTGATGACATAAATGGTGATAAAAAGATTGTTGCTATACAAGAACCTCCTGTAACAATCCCTATCTCAGTATTTGTAAGTCCTTTTGATTGTAAAAAGACGGCAATAAAACCATTAATACAACATCCTGTAAACCAATAGAATAAATGTAAAAAATTGTATTTTGCTTTTAATGACATATTTCTTCCTCCCTAATCGTAGAATACATTCTAACATAATTTTTTAAAGATGTTGCTATTTTCATAATTTGAAAAAGAAATGAAAGAGTTTTCTCCTTTTCAAAAAGGTTGAAAAAGTAGATGAAAATATCAATTATTTTATCCCGAATTAATTTTTTCATTTTTTATTTGTTTACAATTTATATATCATTCACAATTCTTATATACTAAGCTCTATTGAGGAGACTATCCTAGCCCCAATCTTGGACCTATCAAAAATCCCCTGGCTCTAGACATGAAGAGTGTCAACATAAAATAGATTAATCATACAAGAAGTTTCATAATCTTCTTTAAACATATTGGTATAAAAACATCTTTGCATACATCTTATACATGTTAAGATTTCATCCAATCTTCCTTATTGAACTTTTTCAAGGGAATAAAATTCACAAGTGAATTATCTTCCTAAGATTACAAAATCCATAACTTGACAGCGAATTGTACTTAAAACGTCATTGATTCTTCCTACGCCAATAACAAAAATAAAAACAACTTCTTTCCTTCTTTTAACATTTTCAATATTAAAATCACTTTTTACATAATAAAAATGAATGTTTTCACCATAAGAAGTATGAAACGTACTGGCATTTTCAAAACACATTACCTGAACCATAACATCTTTAATACTATTTCTGCCAACTTAATCTTCATCACCACTTGTTTATTTTTAGAGTATTTAAAAAGCATAGATTAGATTTCTAACCTATGCTTTTTATTAATCATTACCAATAACTCTTAAATCTTTTGGATAACTATTTAATACTTTACATCCTTCTTTTGTTACTAAAACAAGATCTTCGATTCTTACTCCAAATTCACCTTGTAAATAAACACCTGGTTCAATAGAGAAAGTCATACCTTCTTGAACTTCAATATCATAGTTTTGCGAAACGTCGCCCCATTCATGAACATCTCGTCCAATAAAATGACCTAAACGATGATTAAATTCAACAGTATAACCACCCTCAGCAATAATATCTCTTGCACATTTATCAATATCACATAATCGAACACCTGGTTTAATCATGGCTTCTGCTGCCTTTTGAGCTTTTAAAACAAGTTCATAAACCGCTTTTTGTTTTGGTGAAACTTCTTTATAAAAAACAGTTCTTGTCATATCTGAACAATAACCTTTATATAAACCACCAATATCAATAACAATGCTATCTCCTGGTTTTAAAGTAGAATCATCACCACTATGATGATTATCAGCACCATTTTTACCATAAGCAACTATTGGTTCAAAAGAATTTCCTGTACAACCATGTTTTTGATAAATGCCAGCTAGTTGATCAGAAACTTCTTTTTCAGTTAAGTTTCCTTTGGCACAAATATTAATGACTTCATCTACTACTAAATCATTAATTTTAGAAGCTTCTATCATTAATTGTTGTTCTTTTTCATCTTTAACCATTCTTACTCGATCAACGCATTCAGAACCAAGTTCAAAATGACATTCATCTACTAAATCCATCAATGGCATTAAAAATCTAGCTGGAAAGTTTTTATCGATTCCAATTGAACAAGCTCCATCAAATTCATCAGCAAGTAATTGAAGATAGTTGTCTGTATCACTATACCACACTTGTTCAATATCAATTTCATGATCTAAATAAAATAAATTATTCATAAATAATTTATGATGTCCATCACTTGATAAAAGGAGTAAATACATTCTTTCACCTGGATTATTTTTATAATTAATTAAATAATCAATAGATGATGGATCACTAATAATTAAATGCGTTAATTGTCTTTTTTGCATTTCTTTGAGTACTTTTTCTAATCTCATCTTTAAATCCCCCTACTGCATTTATTTTAATACGTTTTATTTTAAATTAAAAGAAATATACTTATTTTATTTATAATGCTTATAAAGCATTATATTGGATTGATTATAAGTATTAGACATTATTAATAAACATTTATAAAATAAAGCCAGTAAAAGGAGGAAGATGTTTATGAAAAAACATTGGTTGGTATTAGTTTGTTGTTGTGGTTTAGCCGCTTCATCTATTGGAATTTCTATTAATTCATCAGGTGTTTTCTATACACCTGTTTCAAAGAATTTACATATGTTAAGAGGAACATTTTCTATGCATATGACATTATTTTCTCTTGCAACCGCAATTATGTCGTTATTTGTTCCAAAGATTTATGAAAAATTTGCTTTTAAAAAAGTTTTAACTTTAAGTGTTGTGATTGCCGTTCTATCAACAGCGGCCATGGCTTTAGGTAAAAACGCTTTAACATTTTATATTTTAGGAGCTGTTCGAGGCATGTCAACAAGTCTATTTTCCATCGTACCTATTACAATCATTATTAATGGTTGGTTTGAAAAGAAACATGGACTTGCGACAAGTATTGCTTTTGGTTTTAGTGGTTTAGGCGGAACCATATGTTCACCTATTTTATCAAGTATTATTAGTTCTTTTAATTGGCAAATAGGCTATTTATTAAAAGCTGTCGTCATTTTACTATTATGCCTACCAGCTCTTATTTATCCTTTTAAAATGACAGCCTTTGATGAAGGACTTGTTCCTTATGGTTATCAAGAAAGAAAAGAAACTATGCAAAAACAAACAACTTCTTCTTTCCATTTTATCTCTGTTTCATTTATTGCTTTCTTTATCTTTGGAATGTTGATTAGTTGTATTACAAGTGTAACTCAACATTTACCAGGATATGGAGAATCTTTAGGGTATCCACTTACAACATGTGCCGTGTTGTTATCTGCTGGAATGATGGGAAATATTGTTTCTAAATTGATTATTGGTAGTTTAAGTGATCATTTTGGAGAAATGAAAGCAACACTTATGATGATTGGAGTTAATATTTTAGGAATTATTTTACTCATGATTGGAAAATCAATGAGTCTACTTATTATCGGGGCCTTTATGTTTGGTTCTTGTTATTCATTAGGGGCCGTCGCTGTTCCTTTACTTACAAAATATTTCTTTAAAACAGAAAATTATGCAAAAGCTTTTCCAACAATTTCTTTTGCTTCTAATGTAGGAGCTGCTATTTCTTTATCCATGGTTGGTTATATCTATGATTTCTTTGGCTCTTATCTTTATGCATTTATAATCGCTTTAGTAATGATTCTTATCAGTCTTGCTTTATTGTTTATCGTAACGAAAACCAAGGAAAATTAATTCCTTGGTTTTTCAAATATAACAGTTTGTTTTCGCGTTTCTTGATCGACTTCAATAACATCTTTTACATAACAGATATCTTTTCTATTTTTTATAAACTCTTCATTGGTTGATAAAACATCATAACCCATATCTCCACTACGATAATGCATTGGTATAACAATACGTGGTTGAATTTGATTGTTATATTCTAAAGTTTCTTTAGTATCTATTGTATAATAACCACCAATAGGAATCATTAAAACATCACAATTTTTGATTTTTGAAAGATCATCAATCATACAACCAATATCTCCCATATGCACGACTTTCATATTTTCATAAGTTAAAATATGAATCGTATTTTTACCACGATGACTACCCAAATGATGATCATGATACGTTGCAATTTTTTCTACTTCAAATTCTTTAGGTAATACGTCTACACAATCTCTAGCATTATGATCATCGTGATCATGGGAACATAAAATTAAATTTCCTTTTAAATGAAGTTTATTTAACCCTGGAACAGAACCTTCTTGATAGGGATCAAAAATAACTGTTCCGTCATTTCCCGTTATTTCAAAACAAGAATGTCCATACCAAATAATTTTCATCCAATCACTCCTTTGCACTTAAAATCATCGCACCTAATAATATATATTCTAAAATATTTTCAACCTTTATAATTTTTGGATACACTTTTAATGAATATTGGCTTAATGATTTTTTTATTTCATCACTCACATCTTGACCATCTAAAATCAAATCACTATAAACAACAATAGCTTCTGGTGCCACGATCGCTATAATACTCATAATATTTTTACTAACAAGTTCCAATGTGCCTTCTGGTGTATTCGCAAGTGTTAAATAATCTTCTGAAAGATTTAAAGGTAATAATGCTACTTCTCCGGCAAGATGATCCATTCCTCTTACTAGTTGACCATTGACAATAATTCCACTTCCAGCCATACGTCCAATAGGTTGGAATAAAAAAGCAATAGATTTATATTGATTTTGTGAAGCATAATATCCTACAACAGCAGCATTAACATCATTGATCAAATAAATTTCCTTTTCATATCTCTTCTCCAACAATTCCTTAAGTTGATGATTTCCACCCTCAATAATCCCCGAATAAACGTTTCCTTCAACCATCACTCCTGGTAAAGCAATAGAAATCACATCAATCATTTCATTTTGTAAAACAACTGTATCTAAAGCATCCAGAACATCATGTAATTTGATATTACTTTTAATGATATTACTATCTAATACAATTTCTTGTAGATTATTATATAAACGATAAGAAATATGACTATTTTCCCCATTAGCGTTAATAGAAACCGCTAAAATATTTTTCTTTGTTTTTATTTCCATCATTGATGCAAGAGGTTCTACTGTACTATCGTATTTCTTTTCCTTATTTTTCAAAGATTCTTCAACAAAAGTAATCAAAGCTCCTACATTATAAGAAGCAAAAATTTGTGTAGGTATCTTTAAAACCAATTTATTTTTAAATACTTTTTCCACTTGTAATTTAACATAAGAAACTTGAGGAGCGAGTAAGATGACATCATAATTTTGAGCAACATTATATATTTTTTGATATGAAGTAGCAGCTACTTCCATATTTAAATTTAAAACTTTTATGCCATTTTTGATTTTATCTGCAAAAAATGCTGTTGTCATCCCGCCACTACAACAAAGTAAAAGACGACATATTGGTTGATTAACCATTTTTTGAATACATTGATCCATTTCTTCAAATAAAGAAATAGCATGGTTCAATGTTTTGAATTGAAAATGAAGATAAAAAGCCATTTCATCTGTTCTTTTATTCATTACACATAGTTCAATGATACATTGTGGATTAAAAGTCACATAACTATAACAGTATTCATTTTCGATAATAATCGCATCCGGATCCGTTTCACTTGGATAAAGATGATAATAATCTCTTTTTTGATTACTGATCCACTTTCTAAATATGGCTGTTTGTATCTCTCTTAAATAATCATCCATTTCAATCCCACCTTTATCATTATTTTACCATAATCCTTCCCACTAAAGAAAGCTCTTACAAAAATAGAAAATATTTCTCAAAAAAAATCCAACTTTTACTCAAAAAGTTAGAAAATTATTCCTAATATATCTTTCCTTATAAACAATCATCTTCGAAAATAAAATATAAAAGACATAACAAGCAATAAGAATCTATCTAAATCCTGTTATGGCTTTTACACTAATTAATAATTCTTAATGCATCCTCTTCACTTTGGATATCAAAAATTGATAATGTAAGTTTATTGAGTTTTTCCATTGTACTGCTTCTAATCGTATTTTCTGTTTCTTTTGATAGATTTCCCAACTTACATGTTAAAAGTGTTAACAACGTATTTTGTTTTTCTTCCAATTTTCCTTCAGATCTACCTCTAATCACTCCACGAACTTCTCCTTCTTTTCTAAATCCTTCTGCCATTCTTTCCATTCCTTCGCACATATCAATCTCATCTCCTTCTAGAACGTTTTCAACTTGATCTATACTTCCTGTAATAATGGCTGCATAGAGAAAGTTTTCCTTTTTCATTCTCTTTAATCTTTTTAAATCTTCATAGCTTCCTTTATACATTGCTTGGATAGCTTCTATAAAGTAACGAGTTTGTTCATCACTGATCTTACTTGTATCCATTTCTTTAACATCTACAAGAATGATTTTCCAATCATTAAAGTATTTCTTTAATTCTTCTGGTATTTCAAAATAATCACTGAGTTTTAAAGGACCATTCCATTTCTTTGGTCCTGTATAAAGTACTACTATTATTTGAGGAACTAATCTTTTATACTCTTTATTTTCTGCCTGTTTTAAATATTCCAACATTTCATAGATTCCACAACGAATAACCATCGTTTCATCAATACTACTTTGATGCTCTATCCCTAGTAAACAATAGATTCCATTAATATCACTTTTAACAACAATATCCCTTCTTCTTTTTTTATCTTCTGCTCTTTTTGAATCATTGATAAGAAAAGAAATATCATTTTCATAACGTACTAGTCTTTCAGGATGAATGATTTGTTTTCCTTCAAATATAGCTGCATTATAAAAAGATGCAAAACTGACATCGTTACTGAATACTGTTCGACAAGCACCATCAGCTGTTAACTTATTTAGAGGTTCCATACACATTACTTACTTTCTTTTAAAGTAACATATCTAGATTTATTACAAGTAGATTATAACATGTATGTACTCAATATTTGTCTCAAATTTGTCTCACAAATGTCTCATTTCTTATATTTATTTTATCTTTCACTTTTTACTATTTCAATGGACGTTTAGTCCAAAAAAACAGGATTGCTCCTGTTTTCTATAAATGCATTTGAGTTGTTACTTTAACAATTTCTTTATAATAATCATCTTGTGATTTTGTATTACGATCAATCGATAAATCTAAGTGACCATCTTTCATATAATAAACTTTCTTTGAATAAGAAGCCACAAAACTATCATGAGTAACCATAATAATCGTTGTATGTTTTTCTTTATTAATTTTAACAAGATATTCCATCAATTCTCTAGCATTTAAGCTATCAAGATTTCCTGTTGGTTCATCAGCAAAGATGATCTTTGGTTCATTGATCAACGCTCTAGCAATTGCTGCTCTTTGTTGTTGTCCTCCTGAACATTGAGATGGGTATTTATCAATGATTTCTTCAATATTCAACATTTTTGTAAGTTCATTTAATTTTTCTAATTGTATTTTTTGATCTACTTTATTTAGTCTTAATGAAAATAAAATATTATTTTTGATTGTTAATGATTCAATAAGATTATAATTTTGAAAGATAAAACCAATTTCTTCTTTCCTTAAATTTGCTTTTTCTTTTTCTGATAAAAGAAGTAAATCTTTTTGATTAAGAAAAATTTGTCCATGAGTTGCTTCATCAATCGTTGACAAGATATTAACGAGAGTTGTCTTTCCTGAACCAGAGGCTCCCATAATACAAATAAAATCTCCCTTTTCTACTTCAAAATCCAATCCATTTAAAGCTACCTTAGGATGAATGCCATAAGGATTATAAACTTTCTTTAAATTTCTAATTTCCATGTAACTCATAATTTTGACCTCTTTTCTTTAAATAAACAATCAATTCAGCCATTCCATAAGGAACAACAAACTCAAGCAAAACAATACCAACAAGTCCTAAATTAATCGATGCACGAATTAAAAAAGTACACGCAATACTTAAAATATAAATACCTGCAAAAATCCATAATACAACATAAAATCCATTTCCTTCTTTATAAGATATTTTCTTAACATCTTGATTTGTAAGTCCCATCTTACATAAGTTTTTAAAATGTTCTTTCTTTTCTAAAGCATCGATATCAAAACGACTGACAACACTTAAACATAAAACAAAATTAATTAAGATAGCGCCAATGTGTAAAGCAATATGCAACATCTTCATATGGAGCGATGAGAAAATAAATGTTGGTATTAAAATGACAGCTAACATAATAAAGACAATGAGTAATTTACTTTGTTGCATAAATAAGGCTAAATCACCTAAAACAATCGTATCTTCTCCTTTTAGATTCAACGAATCAACCATTTCATTTAAAGTATGAGGAATGAAATAATAAAACAAACCATAAGCACTGATAGCCCCAATACAAGAAGCAATCGCAAATCCTGCATCTAATTCTTCTCCTACATACATCGCATAAAGTCCTAAGAAATAGCCTAAAATATAGATATAATCAGGTATGATAAAGACACGATGATCTTCTTTTTGTGTCGTAATGTATTTATCTTTAATAAGTGATGATAAAGAATTATTGTTGATATAATTCACTTGCATTCCAATTAAAACAACTAAAATACAAATAACTAAAATTCCTATCATTGAAAATAATCTTGTATTAAAATAGAAAACACTTTGATGAATATGACAATAACGATAGACAACTGTTAAAAAGATTGGTGTTGTCACTAATGATAAACAACAAGTGATTATTACTGAAACAACCATGATCATAATCATTTGAACCAATTGATAAAAGATAACTTTTCCTTGATTAAATCCTGCCATTTTAAGCATTCCTATTTCTCTAGCATGAAGTTTCATATAATAGTTACATGAATAACAAATCAATGAAACACAAACCATTAAAATAAACAATCCCATCAACATAATGCAATAAGGTTCACTAAAATCAAGAATATCATCATATGTCACCTTTTTAGCAAGATAAGGATTTACAATAAAATGTAAAAATAACAAACAAATACTGAGTGTTGTGACAATAGAAACAATTAAACCATATGCTTTTTTTCTTTCTGTCCACAACATTTCTAATGCAAACTTCAACATAACTTTCACCTACTATTCTAATGCTTTTTTAATATCACTTGCTTTGTAATAAACATGATCAATTTTTTTGTCTTCTACATGAATCATCATTGGGACTTGTTTTATTGTAATATCTTCATAGTCTGTCACATTTTTATAATCAAAATCTTTTCCTCTTTTTAATGTAGTATCTTCAATATTGAAATAATAAACATTAGATATGATTGTCATTTCCTTTTTAAGATCCTCATTTGCTTTTTCACATTTCTTATTTCCTACTTCATAAAAATAAACAAAATATGAATCACTTTGAGGATTATTTAAAAGATTCTTTTCTTCAATATGTTGATACAATAGCTTAACCCCTTGAGGGTTTTTAAATGGATCTTCAGGTCCTTTTAACATATTAACTGCCACCACAATTACAAGTCCAATAATACAAATTCCTAACATTTTTAATGTCTTTTTACTCTTTTCCATAAGTCTTTCCTCCCTTGACACCTTCAATGTAGACTATAGAGTCACTTTATACTCAAGTATTTTTTGAAAATTTCTTTAATTTTCCTCTCTACACTTATTATTTTATGTATTTTTTCTGCTTTTTATATTTTTCTGGCATGGAAGTGAGTTTTATGGCACGAAAATAAAAAAGTAGGCTATTTTAACCTACTTCATTGATTGAATACTTTTAAAAACACATAACTCATTATCCTGTGTCACTTTATATTGAGCATCTATATGTTGTGCTGATTGTTTAATAGAATTATCAAATGTTAGTTTCATATTTTTCGAAGTCAGAACTTCGATAATATTAAATCCTTGTTTTTCATAAACATTGATTGTAATCTGTGTAACCTTCGGCTTAAAAATGTTAATCACTTTAATTAAGTACTCTACATATTCTCTATCTAAATAATAATCTGAATGAGATATATTAATTGATGTATGAACATCTATACCATTGTTACTTAAATCATTGATTTTTTGATTCATGAAATAATCAAAATAAGGATTATCTGTATTAATGATTGCTTTAAACTTTCCAAAGTTACGAATATACTGATCTATCAATTCAATATTTTCATCATACTTTTTATTCTCTTCATTTATTTTAACTTGCATCAAAATATATCTTAAATTATGTTCTAATTGATAAATATCTTCAGACATTTTAGAAAGTACTTTTTCATTTTCTTTTTTATATCTTATTTCTTCATTTTTTAAACGAATACGCGTTGATTCTTCGTTTTCTTCCAATATTTTTCCATAGATATTAAGAATTAATATTATAGCTATAAAAATCAAAGCTGTACAAAATAAGTTTACAAGCGCATCAACATTATCAAAAACATAACTTGTACCCAAAATATATACAACAATAAGTAAGATTGAAATAACTATTATTAATGTTAGCCATCTTTTAGAATTTAATTGGCTTTTATAAGATGTCTTCTTCTTTAAAAAAACAAGTACAGCTATTAAATACAATATCTTAGATAAGACAGTCATAGCAGGCATTTGAATAAATTGAGTGCCTATAAAATAATTCATCATTCGACCAATAATCAAAGAAACAAAATTGCAAACTAAATCTATAATTAATGATAAAAAACATACAATAATACTTTCAATTCCTATTTTTTCACCAAACATTTTTAAACAAACAATCAAAACACTTGTTACAATAATTAAAAGTGCACTACTCTCATTAATAAAAGAATTACACAATGTTATTGAGGTAAAATCAATTAAAATAAACAACCATAATTTTTCTATCTGCTTAAAATCAAAATACTTATAAATAAAATAACACATGATAGAACTTTCAATAATATTTATAACTAAATCAAATAAACTCATGTTATCAAATACTCCTTATACTGAAACATAAATTCATCAGCATACTTCTTCCCAATTGTAATACATGTTTCATCATTCAATTTAAATGCATTATAAAAGACAAGTCACTTCACATAGCGACTTGTCTTTTAATTAAAACCATCCCATTTTTTCACAGATATGATAAATACCATCATCAACATTATTATCAGTGATGTAGGCTGCTTTTTCCTTTAAAGAATCACAAGCATTACCCATAGCAACACATGTCCATAAATCTTTATCAAACATATCTAAATCATTATAATCATCACCAAAGACGACAACATCTTGTAAAGGAGCATGGAGAATTTCCATCATCTTTAAGATACCGCCTTTTTTATTATCGGGTTGGAACATTAGATATTCTTTTTCAAATCTTAAGGAACCAAGTTGATCTTTGTTTTTAAAAGCTGCTTCTTCTTTTTCATCTAAAGCAAGATAGATTTTATAAAAGTTATCTACTTGTTTATAATCAAATTCTTTATCAAGAATATACGTTGTTGGTTCTTTACGATAACCTACTTGTTGAATAAATAAATCATTTTCCCCATAAACTTCTTGACTATCATTAATAGCAACTAAATACCCTATTCCTTTTTCTTTAGCTTCTTCTATGATTTTTAAAGCTCCTTGTTTATCTAACGGAATATTTTCAACAAGCTTTCCATCAAGAACAATCCCATTACCACCATTACAAACCATATGTTCAAAATTAAACTCTAATCTTGCTTTTTCTGCTTTATAATGAGCTCTTCCTGTATTTAAACAAACAAAATGTCCTGCTTGTTTTAGCTTTTCTAAAGCAATCTTAGCACTTGGTACAATTTGATGTGTTTTTAAATCTGTAAGCGTACCATCAATATCAAAGAAAAAATATTTTTTCATACTATTTTAAACCCTTTACTCCTGTTTCTAACATTTCCATTTGTAGAATTGTTTGCCATGGTTGAATCACTTGTTCCTTACCATAAACAATACTATCATAGATACCATCATAAACTCTTGCATAGTCTCCGTCAACTGTTGGTACTTTTTCTTCATGATAAATACCGTGATCATCATAATAAGTAAGGGTTCCATAATGTTCAGGAAGATCTTTTCCAAAATCACTGTTCGTTGGCATATGGAAAAGTTTTAGGTGTTCTTCTTGACGATCTTTACTATATTTTTCAAACATTCCTTTTTTACCATAAACAATAAAGGAAGGTCTTGATTTTACTCTAAAGTAACTTGATTTAACTGATACTTTTAATGTTCCATAATAAAGATCTAAATCGAAATAATCATTCATACGACCACTACCTAATAATTGTCTTACATCATAGTGAATATCATCTGGTTTACCAAAATATGAAATGACTTGATCTAAAGTATGACATCCATGTCCATAAAGATAAGACATTGCTGGATCAAAATGATCCACACTTTCTGGAATTTCAGGGCGATAGTAATCAAAATGCATTTCAAGTTCTAATAAATCCCCTAATTTTCCTGATTCAATCACTTTTTGTACTGTTAAAAAATCACTGTCATATCTTCTATTTTGATAAGCCGAACAATAAAGTCCTTTTTCTTTAGCTAAAGCAAAGATTTCTTTAGCTTGTTTACTATTTTCCATAAATGGTTTTTCACATAAACAATGTTTATTATGTTCTAAAGCCTTTTTTGTATATTCATAATGATAATGATGTCCTGTACAAACAACAACCATATCAATTTCATCATCTAAAAAGATATCATCTTGGTTTTCTGTATAGTTAATACCTTCTATTTTATCCCATACATCATGATGAATATGAGGATTATAAATCGTTTTCACAATAAACTTATCTTTTCTTTGTAAGACAAAAGGCAAGTGATAACGGTTGGTACTTTTCCCATTACCGATATATCCTAAAACAATTTTATTATTTATCATTATCAAACACGATCCCTTCTTGCATTCTACCTTCTTCCATTAATTTAGAAATCAATAAAGAAAGTTCTAACATTTCTTGTTGTTTTTTATAATCCTTTTCATCCATCATTTTCATAAATGCTTTAAATTCATAAATTAAACGATGTTTCTTTTCAAATGATTTCACTTCACTTGTTCCATCGTTATAACAAATTTCATATTCTGTCATTTGACTTAATGGACTTTTAACCACAATAGCCCCTAAGTTTCCTTGAATTGTATTCATTAAAGGTGCTTTACAATCTTTTGCGCCAATACATAAAGCTTTAAAGTGATCAAAATCAAAAATCATTATACCGCTTGTATCAATATTCTTTTCAATATTAGCCATATATTTATGGTAAACAGGTTTACCAAATAAATCGATTAAAGCATGGATATTATAAACATTTAAATCCATAAGAGCCCCTCCTGCTTTATGATAGTCAAAAGCAGGTAAAATTGTTCCTTCTTTAAAAGCATTATATCTAGAAGAATATTGAGAATAGTTAAAAGATACTATTTTAATGTCTCCTAATTTATTTAAATCTTCTTTTAATGAAAGAAATGCAGGTGTGTAATGTAAATTCATCGCTTCAAAAATCATTAAATGATTTTTTGAAGCAATTTCAATTAAATCTTCTAATTCTTTACTATTGGCAGTAATTGGTTTTTCAATAATAACATTTTTCCCATTTTCTAAAGCTTTTTTAGAAAATGAATAATGTAGATGATTAGGTAAAGCACAATAAATTGTATCAACATCACTTTGAAGTAATTCATCATAATCTGTATAAACTTTATCTAAATGATATTTTTTCATAAGTTCTAATGCTTGTGATTTTGATTTTTTTGTTGAAAAAAGATAAGTCTTTTCAACACCTAGCTCGTGATACATGGTAAGAACATCTTTAACAATCATTCCTGTTCCTAAAATTCCTAGTTTCATTATTTTGCTTCCTCTCTTATTCTTTCTATTGTTTCTTGTATTCTTTTTGAATCTTGTAATGTATGTGTTGATTGATTATGATTAATCAAAGCTTGTATTTCTAAAGTCATATCGTCGCCTTCAATTGGATATGTTTTTTGCATAACTTCATTTTCTAAATGAATTGTATATTCAACCACACGGTTAAACATTGGAACATAGATTTCTCCCTTTTCCCCTTTAATCAAAGCATAACGTTCTTTATTATAATTAATTGAACCTTCTACCTTTCCTTGAATGTCATTTTCAAAATTTAAAGTTGCTTTAAAATTCATTTCAATCTCATTTTCTTTTTCAATATGAGATTCAACACTTTCAACTGGTGCATCCACTAAAGCAAGGACAAAACCAACGACATAACTTCCTACATCATTTAAAGCCCCACCTTGTTTTGGATCAAACAAGTAAGAATCTTTTTTATCTGTCCCATCAAAACAAAAGTTTGCTTCAATTGATTTTAATTTTCCAATCAGTTTTAAATCTTCTTTTAAATGATTAAAACCATTATTAAACTTTGTTTTAAAAGCTTCTAAACAATAGCCTTGATATTCTTTAACATATTGATTAATTTCATCAATATCTTCACTTTTTAAGACAAGGGGTTTTTCACATAAAACCGCTTTATGATGTTTAATGGCTTCTATAATCCATTTTTTATGTTCGTAGTGAGGTACTGCAATATAAACGGCTTCAATATCTTCATCCTTTAAAAGTTCTTCATAATCACGATAAAGTTTAACTAAAGGATGATTTTGTAAGTAACTATCGTTTTCATCTAAAGAATGTGAGGCAATGGCATGCACTCTTCCCCCACTTGTATAAGTAATACTTTTAACAAACTTACGCGCTATGTTTCCATAACCTATAATTCCAAAATTCATTTTTCTACCTCCAATAACGCTATTGCTTCTGCAATATCATTAACACAATAATGTACTTGTTTTTTTATTTCTTGAGGGGATGTTTTAAAAGTAAAGGCTGTATCTACGACTTTCAACATCGGTAAATCATTATAGGAATCCCCTATTCCTGCTATCTTTTCTAATCGGTAATGATCTTTAATGATTTTAATTCCCGTTCCTTTAGAACATCCTTTTCTTACAATATCAACAGAGTTTCTATTTTGAAAACCTTCGATCTCATGATATTTTTGATTAATTTCAAGACATGCTTTCTTGGTTATTTTGTCATCTTTAAAAACAAGAGATATGCCATAAATTATTTCATGCTCTACTTCTTTAAAAGAAGAAATGACTTTTAATTTAGGATTATAATCTTCTTTAAGGGTTGTATAAAAAACATCTGCATTTCCTGTTTGTAAGATGATTTGTGCATGTTGATGATATTCATTAAAGATTTGTTGAACGATTTCTTTTTTCATTGGAAAATCTTGAACGATATTTAAATCTTTATCTAAAATCTCTGCTCCTGAAGAAAGAATATAAAAATCTAATTTTAGCTTTTCTAAATCAAACAGGGCACATCGAGGTCTTCCACTACATACTCCAAAAAGATGTTCTTTTTGATACTTTTCAATAGCCTCTTTATCTTGTTTTTTTATTTGTTGATTAAAAACAAGTGTGCCATCTATATCACTTGCAAGTGCCTTCATCTTTTAGTTTCCTTAAACAATCAACAATGACTTGATGATCTTCATCATGGACGAGCCCTGAAACAAGAATGCTTCCTCTTAATTCACCACGAATAATTAAAGGAAAACCTCCCCCACAAATAACAAGACTTTCATCTTTTTCATCTTCTTGATACGTTCCATTTTCTTCATTTTCTAAATAGATGTAATAACTACTATGTCCATATTTTTCAACTGTTTTTTGTTTACGATCAAGCCAAATGACTCCTTTTTTACCATCCATTAAATATTGAAAAACAATATCTTTATCTAAAACAATACGGATTCTAACATTTTTTAAATGATTCTTTTCAATATGATCTACAATGATTTGTCCTAATTGATAGGCATCATGATTATTGAATTCTTGAAAAGAAAGTTCTTTTTCTAATTGTAAGACTTCTTCTTTTGTCATCTCTTTCACCTCAATTTTGTTATAACATATCTTCTTTCTCTTTTTAAGAGATGCATCTCATTATGGAAATAAGGTTCAAGGTAAATGAAAAAAAGCTCAGTTAAACTGAACTTTTGGTTCACTTATTTTTAAGATGATAAATAAGCGCATGTAAATTATTTAAGATGTACATAAAGGCAAGTTGAGAATAGAAAGTTGCAATTTTATTTTGTTTTTCATAGTCAGGAATCATAATCTGATATTGACTATAAACAACAAGTGGACTTTGAAGATTAGCAGTAACCAAAGCTGTTTGAATTCCTTTTTGATTTAAGATTTTCATACATTCTAAAAGGGATGTATTTTCTCCACTATAAGAGATAAACAAAGCAAAATCTCCTGGCTGTAATTGTTTGGAAATATAGATTTCTTCCCCATATTGAGTTGCTAAGACAGGAAATAAATTAAGCTTTGCAAGTTTATTAATAAAGTTTGCTGCTGTTATTTGGCTATCGCCATAACCATAAATAAAAATTCTTTTCTTTTGTACCATCAATGTTGCTATTTTATTTAAGGTCTCAATAGATAAATGATGATAGACTTGTTGAATACTTTCTTGATAAAGAGAAAACATGTTTTGAATAATTTGTTCACTTGTTTCATTGACTTGAAATGGGATTGTATAGTCTACTTGACTTACCATATATTTATTAGCTTCAAGTTCTTGTAATAAAGCCAATTTAAATTGACGATAGCCTTGATAACCTACTTTATGACATAAACGGATAATGGTCGCATTTGATGTATAACTATTTTTAGCGAGATCATTAATTGAAAGTAATGTTAAGTCTTCTAAATGTTCAAGTAAATAATCAATGACTTGTTGTTCAGATTCGGTATAACGTTTCTCTTTGAGTTGTTGTATTATTTTCATCATTCTTGCATTAAGATATCAAGTGCTTGTTCCACACTTTCAACAACATCATCAACGATTGATGTTAAACTTTCTGGTGAAGTTGGAAAAGTAAAAGAATGATCAACTGTTTCTAACATAGAGATATCGTTATAAGAATCACCAATACCCGCAATTTCATCGATTTTCATTAGTTCTTTAAGTTTTAAAATACCTGTTCCTTTAGATACCCCTTTTTCTGTAATATCTATAAATTCTTTATTTTGGTGAGCAGATAATTCAGGAAAATGTTTTTCGATATCAAGGCTAATCTTTCTTGCATTTTCATCTGTTTTAGCGTTCATGGATAAACCATAAATATCCCCTTCTACTTCATCTAATGAAGTAATCACTGTTCTTACCATTGATCCTAAATCTTCTTTTAAAAATGTATAGATTTGAAGATTCGCTTGGATAAAGATATCATACTCTTTTTGATAACGCGCAAAGAATTCATGTAGTAAATGTTTAGAAATCGTACTTTTATAAACAACTTCTCTTTCTTTATTTAAAACAAGCGCTCCTGTACATAAAATATAGAAATCAAAATCAATGTATGGTTTACAAAATTCATAGATTCCTTTAAAAGGTCTTCCACTGCATAAACCAAATACGTTTCCTGCTTTTTGAAACTCCTTGATTTTCTTTAAATCCCCTTCTTTAAACTTTTCATTAAATAATAATGTTCCATCATAATCACTTGCTAGTACTTTCATAATAACCCTCCACTACTTTAACAATTTCACTTAAATTTTCCACAAAATAAATATCCTCTTGTTTATCTTTAGAAGATAAATCATATGTGATCATCTTATTCAATAAATTCTTTAAATCATCATAATAACCATTCAAATTATAAAGAATGCATGGTGCGTTTAAATGCTTTAAAGAAACTTTAGACATCACTTCCGCAATTTCTTCCAAAGTTCCTGTTCCTCCAGGATAAGCAATAAATGCATCTCCTAGTTCAATCATCTTTGTTTTTCTTTCCGTCATATCTTTTGTAACAATTAACTGTGTGATTTCTGAATAATCAAATCCTGCATCAATAAAAAACTGTGGTTCTACACCAATCACTTTTCCCTTGGCATTTAATACACTTTCAGCAAGTTCTCCCATTAAACCACATTTAGAGCCACCATAAATAAGTGTATGTCCATTTTGACCAATCCAAGTCCCTAATTCTTTAACAGCTTCACTTAATCTTGGATCATTTCCCGTATTTGCACCTAAATAAACTGTAATATTCATTAAACTCCTCCTACAATTGTTTTTATTATAACATTTTAAAGAATAAAAAGGAAAAATTTGTGCATAATAATTAAGGTGATTTTATGAATGAATCGTATTGGCAAAAAACAACGAAACATCCTTGCTTCAAACAATTAAACAAAGATATCAAAACAGATATTCTTATTATTGGTGGTGGGTTATCTGGTATTTCTTGCGCTTACCAACTTAAAGATACTTCTAAAAAAATTACAGTAGTTGAAAAAGATCTTCTTGGTAGTCACACCAGTGTTCATACCACAGCTAAAATAACTCTTCTACAAGGACTTATTTATCAAAAATTAGTGAAATATTATAATATAGAAATTGCTTATCTATACTATCAAAGTCAAAAAGAAGCATTACAAGGTATAAAAGATTTAATAAATAAAGAACAAATAGAGTGTTGTTTTAAAGAATGTGTCATGTCTTTATATAGCGATGATTTAAAAAATGCGACAAAACTTGACAAAGAATACCATTATTTAAAACTCTTTGGCGAAGATATTTTTGAAGAAAACAAACATTTAAAAATGATTTCATTAAAAAATCAATACCTCTTCCATCCTTTAAAATATCTTTATGCCCTTGTTGAAAAATGTCAAAATGAAAATATTGATTTTTATGAACATAGTCTCGTTCATCAAATTATTCGACACAAGGATTATTTTAAAGTCAAAGTCAATAATCATACTATTATTTGTAAAGATGTTATTCATGCCACACGTTATCCTTTTATTAAAAAAGGACTTTACTTTTTAAAGATGTTTCAATCTTTAGAAAGTATTGATTTAAAACAAAAAACAGATAATCAATGTAATCTTTCTATTGATTTGATTCAAAGTTATCGTCCATTAAAAAATCATGCTCTTATCATCAACTCTAATAGTAAAGATTGGTTTGGGCAAGATACAATTCCTTTAAGAGGTCTTCCTTATATTGGTCGTTATAAAGAACATGAATACTTTATTTATGGTTTTCAAAAATGGGGTATGACCAATTCATTTTTAGCTTCAAAGATTATTAAAGATCTTTATTTAAATAAAGAAAATGCTTATACTTCTTTATTTTCATGTCATTATTTTTCTTTTAATTATTCTAAAATGTATTTTAAACAAATGATTCATCATCTTTATCTTGGCTATATTAAACTTCATTTTATAAAAAAGAAACATTTAAATAAAGGACAAGGAACACTTATGAAAATCAATCATCATCTTTTAGCTGTTTATTTAGACAAACAAGGTAAATATCATTATTTTTCCCCTTATTGTCCTCATTTAAAATGTTTATTAATGTTTGATGAGAAACATCAAATATGGCATTGTCCTTGTCATCAATCCATTTTTGATTGTTATGGGAAACTCATAGAAGGACCTTCTTTAAAAAATATGAAAAAGAGAAAATGATAGCCATTTCATTCCACCTATTATATAATAAAAGAAGCATGGGAGGAAATTTATGAAAACATATTTAACATTAGATGTTGGTGGTAGTGCCATCAAATATGCATTAATACAAGAAGATCTAACGATTCTAGAAAAATCAAGTGTTCCTACACCTATGGATGCCCTTGATCATTTTATAGAAACAATCGGTCAAATCTATGACCAATATCAAGATCAAATTGCAGGAATGGCTTTATCTATGCCTGGTATTATTGACCCTGAAAGAGGTTATCAATATACAGGTGGTGCTTTACGTTATATTGATAAATTAGAAACAGTAGAAGTTTTGAAAAAAAGATGTCCAACAAATATTACAATTGGTAATGACGCTAAATGTGCTGCCAATGCAGAAATTGGTTTTGGTAGTTTACAAGATATTCAAGATGGGGCTGTTGTTATTTTAGGAACAGGTATTGGCGGATGTTTGATTAAAGATCATAAAGTTCATACTGGTAGACATTTTTCTGCTGGTGAATTTTCTTTTATTAAGACCAATAATCTAGACCCTATTAGTTGGAATCATGCTTGGTGTACAAGAAATGGAATCAAAGGATTACTTGAACGTGTTCAAGAAGGCTTAGAAACTGATCAAGAATACACTGGTATTGAAATTTTTGATATGGCTAATAATGGAAATGAAAAAGTAATCGCAGGAATTAATGCTTTTGCTAGAGAAGTTGCAACGCAAATCTTTAATGTGCATATTATTTTTGATTGTGAAAAAGTTGCTATTGGTGGCGGTATTTCTGCTCAACCTTTATTAATTGAATTGATTAATAAAAATTTAGATGAAATCTATGAACATTTAGGTTTTGATGTTTATCATCCTGAAATTGTTGCTTGTAAATTTAGAAACGATGCAAATTTAATTGGTGCTCTTTATCAACATATTCAAACTTTTAAATAATTCTTTTTCAAAAAGAAATATAAGTGTAAAATAAGATTAAGAGGTGACCATGATGCAAGTTGTATTTGTTGTTTTACATAAAACAGAACTATTACAAGATTTATTAACTAAACTAAAAAAAGCAGGAGTAAGTGGTGGCACAATCATTGATTCTCAAGGAATGATTTCTTATATTCAAGAAAGTGATGAAAGTTATATTTTAGGTTCATTGAGACTTTTTCTTGAACAAGCTCGTCCTGATAGTAAAACAATGTTTTTCATTATTAAAGACGAACAAGTTGATCTTGTTTTTGAAACCATTGATAAAGCTTTAGGTGGTTTAGAAAATCATAACACAGGTATTGCTTTTGCTATGCCAATTACAAGAGTAGAAGGAGTTGTTAAATAAAATATGTTGATTTATTTTAGTCAAACAGGTAATACTCAACTTTTAGCTCAAGCTATTAAAAAGAATGTTGAAAATTCAGATATTGTCTATGTAGGATTTTGGACTGATAAAGGTAACGCTAATAAAGAAGCTTTAGATTATTTAAAAACATTACATCATCAAAAGATTTTCTTATTTGGTACTGCAGGTTTTGGTAAAAGCGATGATTATTTTAAAAAAATCATTGATAAAGTTAAAGAAAGTATTGATGAAAGTAATGAAGTTATAGGAAGCTTTATGTGCCAAGGAAAGATGCCTGAAACTGTCTTACAAAGATATTTAAAGTTAAAAGAAGGAAATCATGCTCCAGATAATATAAATTTATTAATTGATAATTATTATGAAGCACTCAAGCATCCAAATAATGATGATATTGAAAATCTAAAAAAGGCTATCGCTTAAGATAGTCTTTTACTTTACTATTAAGTTTAGAATAAATATTTTCAACAAACCATGGTTCGGTAGATGCTTTTAAAGCATCTTCAAAACTAAACCATCGAAGTCCCTTATTTTCATCTTCTTTAATCTTTAACTCATCTTGATCATTTGCTTCCATTAAATAAGTCACATTATAATGAAGATGACTTGAAACATATTTTCCTCTTTTAACATGTCCATCAACTGTTAATACTTCTAAAGAAAATAAATCATCACTCATAAATGATACATTTTCTAATCCACTTTCCTCTTGTACTTCCTTTAAAGCAACTTTTTTAAAATTCTTCTCACCATCTACGTGTCCACCTAACCAAGACCAAGAATTATAAATTTTATGATAGCACATTAAAATCTTATCATGATTTTGATTTAAAACCCAACAAGAAACTGTAAAATGCCCTACTTCATTTTCTCTTGTAAGAACATCTTTTTGTTTAAGAACTTTTAATAAAAGTTCCTTGTCTTTTGCTTCTTGTTCATTATAAGGTTGATAATTAGTGATTTGTTGGTACATTTTCAATATATTTTTGATAATACATCACGCGTATTAAATCAAAAATTGTCATTATTTGATAATTGAAATTAATGCCATCAAATCTTCCTGGTACTTGAATTGTATCAGTTGTGAGTTTCTTTCTTGCATAGGTTGGATTTTGAGTAACAAGTAAAGAAGTTGTATTTTGTAAAGAGAGATTTGTTCGCGTATACATAAAACCTTCTAATGATCTTCCTGATGAAGAAATAAAGATAACGTAGTCATTTTCATTAAAAATCATATCTTTATCATACGTATGATATTGGAGTACTGTTTTACCAAAAGAAATCATATCTGTTTGAAATTCAACCGCAATAGACATCGGATAAAGAGCACCTACTAAAATTACTCGTTTTGAATCATGAATTTTTGTACATACTTCTTCAATTTTCTTTAAGAAAGCTTCATTATCATTAGAAACTTTAATACGTTCAACATAGGAAGAAACATGTATATTTTTCATACGTTCTTGAATTTGTTCAAAACGTACTTGTTTATGTCGTTGATAAATTTCTATAAAAGAAAGATAATTATCAAAACCTAAGTATTTTAAAAAGTTTAAAATACTTTCAGGTGTTGTTTGTAATTCACCAGCAATTTCTTCAATCGTATAACTGTCAAAATCTTGATAATGAAGGATAAAGAATACACAAAAACGATAAGCGTCATCTAAAAATAACGTTCCATTTAAATATTTTAATATTCTAGAAAGTAGTATATTCATAAGCTCCTCCTTTAAATAAAATGATATTTTTTATAATAAGTAACACGCATAATATCAAAGATTGACATCAAGCGATAGTTAAAATCAATACTATCATATCTTGAACTTGCTACATATATCACACGTTCTTCTCCAATTTGACTTTTATACTTTTTATTTTGGGTAATAAGTAAGAATTGTGAACGATTAATATCAAAACCTTGATGTTGCTCCATAAACGCATCATAAGCTCTTCCTGTTGCTGAAACAAAAATGACATAATCATCTTTATTTAAGATAAGTTGATTATCAAAAGAATGATATTGGAAAACTGGTTTCCCAAAAGTAATCAAGTCTGTTTGAAATTCAACAGCAATCGATATTGGATAAAGTGCCCCAATAATAACCACTCTTTTAGAAGTAGAAATATCATGACAAATATGATCCAAATCACAAATAAATTTATCTTGATCATCACATAAATGAATTTGTTTAAACAAATCATCCATCTTTAATCCCAACATTCTTGAACGGATTTGATCTTGTCTTAAAATAACATCAGCATAAAGTTGATCTTGAAAAGAAGCATAGTCATCAAATCCTAAATGTTTTAAGAAGTTTAAAATTGCTTCTTTAGAAATTTTTGATTTTTCAACTACTTCTTCTAAAGTCATTTTATAAAAATCAATATAGTTTTCAATAAAGAATACACAAAAACGATAATTATCATCTAAAAACAATGTTCCATTAAAGTATTCAAGTATTCTTGCAAGAAGTACATTTCCCATACGTACCTATCCTTTCTTTATTAAACCTAGTTTTTCAAGACTTAAAGCTATCCCATCTTGATCTGGATCAATAAAAGTATCATAAGAAATATCTAATAATTTTTCTTTAGCACCTTCAAAAACAATTCCTTTATTTACTTTTTCTATCATTTGATAGTCATTCATACTATCTCCAAATGCAATCGTATCTTCCATGCTTGCATGATAATAATCGATCACTCTTTCAATAGCATCTGCTTTTGTACAATTCTTTGAAATAATTTCCCCATTAATAAAATCATCTTCTGGCTTTGAAAATAAAACCACATTAAAATCTTTACTTAAATGAGGAACTGTATCAAGCAATGCATATTTATCATATGCAATAAAAACAATTTTAGTCACTTTATCTTTACCAGGATTATATTCTGTAATTGGTTTAAAAGCTTGATTTCTTTTTTCAAAGAAACGTGCAAGTTCTGGATTGGCTTGTGTATCTTTGACTTGTCTTCTTTCCATATATTCTCTAGCATAACCTGATTGAAAAAGTTCATCTTTGGTTTCAAGTGTAAAACCTACCTGCGCATTAGAAAATAAAACAATGGCTTGTTGAAGACGTTTACTATCTAAAAAGTTTTCATAAATATATTTCAGCACAAGCTCAGTTCCCTCATTGCCCTGACTTGTCGCCTCCGCAGGGTCGCCGCTCTCCCTTGCAGCGGTTATGCTTTCAAGATACAACTCCATAAGTCCGTCTGCAGCCGGCTTTACCACCGCCGAAAAAAGTCCAGCCTTGTCCCCAAAGCGTGTATATATAGACCCCGTACTTACTCCGCTCTCAGAAGAGATCCTGCGAAGATTTGAATTTTGAAAGCCGTGTTCAAGAAATTCTTTTTTTGCACTCTCTATAAGAGTTTCTGTAACTCCT
>ERZ773252.1299-NODE-1299-length-25196-cov-4.392109_pt1 | contig 25196 bp, 18 predicted proteins | sample MGYA00580517_ERZ773252 | MGnify/ENA primary metagenome ERZ773252 (study PRJEB29015, sample SAMEA2737766) | human gut metagenome | biome: human gut; feature: human-associated habitat; material: faeces | place: China | collected 2012 ...
CTTAAATGCCAGACCGAAGAAACATCCCATAGTCGGTACGAAGTTTCGGCTCATAGATGCCATACCGGTAACCGCTACCATTGAAGAACCATAACTGATTGTCAGAATTGCCATTACTCCAAGGAATGCACCACTTAAGATGAATGCAAGTACCTTGTATTTATTAACATTAATACCCATGTTCTTGGCAACGAACTCATCACTACCAATTGCATAAGTATAAGTTCCGATTTTAGTATAGTTTAAGAATATGTAAGCAACAACGCATGCTACCAATGCAAGGATAATATCCCAAGGCATACGTCCGAATGCTCTTAAGTGTGCCGGAAGTGTCTGTTCCACACCACCTGCCATGTAGTTTGCTAACGACTCATAGATGAGCGCCAGACCTGTTGTAACGATCATAGATGGAATTCTTAATTTTACATAGAAGATTCCGTTTAATAAACCAACGATAGTGCCTGTAAGAATACCTCCGACGATCAGTCCGAAATATCCTAAATTAAATTTTGTTGCCAATACGCAACCAACGATTGCGGAAAGCATGATATTTGCACCAATAGAGAAATCGAACATTCCCATTACCATTACGAAATAGAAACCAACCGCACCTACAGTGGCAATCAGACTGGCCTGAAAGTAATTGAGCATATTGGAAAATGAGCCGAAGTTATGTGGTGTCAATATTTTAAAGATTACCCAGGAAACAATTACAAGACCGATCAGGATTACATATCCCATTGTCTTTCCTGAGAGTTTTTTAGTAGTGCCCATATTATCTACCTCTTCTTATTATCTTTTTAAAAGGGAAGGTGGCATCGCCTTTCTTGCGACGTCACCCCCCAAATCATTTTCTGTTATCTTGCGTCCGGTTTATTTACCAGCACGGCTTTCTGCATCAGCGATAGATACGCTTGCTGCAGTTGCTTTCAGCTCTTTCAGACTTTCTTTAGACATAGCTACTAATTCATCGTCTGTGTATGGAAGCTGATCTACGAAATATTTCTCATATGCTGCATAGTCATCTGCTGATGATACATACAGGTATGGGAATGGAACATCTTCGAATTTACCAGCGAAGTCTTTGTAGTTACCTTTGACTGCATTGTAAACCATCATGAATGCGATCAATGGGTCACAGAAGTGTCCACCGGATTCACCGGCCATTGATCCATTCTGAAGTCTTTCTCCAAGGTCTGGAAGGAAGTCTGTAGAAACGATATCGATGTCCTGAGTCTTTCCTGCTCGTTCAACTGCTGCGATTGCTCCCTGAAGTGGATCTCCACCACCACCAGCTGGGATCAATGCATCAAGCTTAGGATCTGCTGCCATTAAAGCTTCAGCGGCTTTTGATCCACCTTCTGAAGTTGTACCAGCGTACTGTGGCTCAGAAATTTTTGCTTTGTCGTCTGGGTTTTCTTTGTTCCATTTTTCAACTCCGGCTTTGTAACCTTTCCATCTTCCGAGCCATGTAGCATCTCCCTGCTCCCAGCCGATAAGACCGATGTTACGATCGCCTTTATCAAGAAGAATCTTAACAAGTTCTGCACCGTTTGCAGGTTCATCTTCATGAACTGCTCCGATGTAGTAAGCGGAATCTTTTGCTGCTTTGTAGATATCTGCACTGTCTTCTTTGCTGATTACACGGAAGAACTGTGCAAGATATACTTTATTATCATTACATGTCTTGATTGCTGATGTCATCTCTGTATCAGATGAGTTACAGATGATGATTCCCTGGCATCCTGCTGCTGCTAACTGCTCTACAGAAGCTGTAACTTTCTCAGATACATGTCCCTGGTCAACATACTGTACTTCTACATCCAGTGCTTTAGCTGCTGCATCCAGCATCTTCTTACACTGTGATCCAAGAACGTCTGTTGAAGACCAGATAGAAACTCCGATTTTAACCTTTCCTGATTTGCTGCTCTTGTTACCTGAGCCACCATTGCCGCTTCCACATGCAGCAAGTCCAACTACCATTGTTGCTGCCAGAAGAGCTGCTGTTACTTTTTTGAGAACTCTCTTCATAATGTCTCCTCCGTTTTCTATTTATTTGATGATTCAATTATATACTTAACCTGTCCGGTTTCGCAATAAAATACAACCATTTTTTCCCACAAAGTTGTATCGTTGCAAGTTGTTTTCCATTGCTTTTATGTGTGTTTTTCTATCTTTTTGTGCGTTTTGACAGTCTTAGCCGCTATAATTGTGAACAAAAAATGAATTTTTTGTGCACTTTTTGGCTTTTTCTTCATATTTTCTTTAGAAAGCAATACAACTTTCATTTTTCCATTTACTTGTATTGTTTTTGACAAATATGTCGAATTAGATTGTATTTTATTTTTCGTTCGCTCTAAATCCTTTTCGAACTAAATCCTTTTATTATATGTAGATACTTCTCTTCCTTTGTATTTTTATCCGTACATCCATATCAAAAACTTATAATCTTAATGCATAATTGCTATTTTACGTATTGTTCTTATTATGATATCCTACATTTGGTTAAATAATTAACACAAAGTTTTTATGAAAGAGGTAAGAATATGGAAGACACAAAAACATGTCTTGAGAAGCAGCCGTTATCTCAGGAAATGCTTGAAAAGATGAATGCTTACTGGCGTGCTGCCAACTATCTGTCAGCCGGTCAGTTATATCTTCTTGACAATCCGCTCTTAAAAGAGCCACTTACAATGGATCAGATCAAGAAAAAAATCGTTGGTCACTGGGGAACTGTCCCAGGACAGAACTTTATCTATGTACACTGCAACCGTGAAATCAAACGTTATGATCTGGATATGATCTTATTATCAGGTCCTGGACATGGCGGAAACTTCTTAATTGCCAATACATATCTGGAAGGTTCTTACAGCGAAGTATATCCGAACATCAGCCAAGATGAAGAAGGTATGAAGAAGATGTTCAAGCAGTTCTCATTCCCATGTGGAGTTCCGAGTCACTGTGCACCAGAGACACCAGGATCTATCAACGAAGGTGGAGAGCTTGGATACTCTATCGCTCATGCATTCGGTGCTGTATTCGACAACCCGGATCTGATCGCAACTGTTGTTGTTGGTGACGGTGAAGCTGAGACTGGACCGTTAGCTACTTCATGGCAGTCTAACAAGTTCCTGAACCCAGTTACAGACGGTGCTGTACTTCCAATTCTTCATTTAAATGGATATAAGATCAGTAACCCTACTATCTTCTCTCGTATTTCCCACGAGGAAGTTGAGAACTTCTTCAAAGGATGTGGATGGAAACCTTACTTCGTAGAAGGCGATGATCCGATGACAATGCACAAGAAGATGGCAGAAACAATGGATACTGTTATCGAAGAGATCAAAGCAATCCAGAAAAATGCACGTGAGAACAATGATCCAGAACGTCCGGTATGGCCAATGATCGTTCTGCGTACACCAAAGGGATGGACTGGACCAAAGGTTGTAGATGGACAGCAGATTGAAGGATCTTTCCGTGCACATCAGGTACCACTTACAATGGAAAGTCCAGAACATCTGGAACTCTTAAAAGAGTGGCTGGAAAGCTATCATCCGGAAGAACTCTTCGATGAAAACGGACACCTGATCCCAGAACTTGCGGAACTTGCTCCTAAGGGAGATGCCCGTCTCGGAGCTAACCCACATGCAAATGGTGGATTATTATTAAAAGACTTAAGACTTCCTGATTTCCGTTCTTATGGAATCGAAGTTGAACCAGGTAAGACAAAGGCTCAGGATATGATCGAACTTGGCGGATATATCCGTGACATCTTCGAATTAAACGAAGAGAACAAGAACTTCCGTATCTTCGGACCTGACGAAAGTATGTCTAACCGTTTATACAAAGTATTTGAAACACAGAACCGTGACTGGAATGCCGGACTTCTTGACACAGACGATTGTCTTGCAAGAAACGGACGTATCATGGATGGTATGTTAAGTGAGCATATGTGTGAAGGATGGCTGGAAGGTTATCTGTTAACAGGACGTCACGGATTCTTCGCAAGTTACGAAGCATTCATCCGTATCGTTGACTCTATGGCAGCTCAGCATGCAAAATGGTTAAAAGTATGTAACCAGCTTTCATGGAGACAGCCAATTGCTTCTCTTAACTTCATCCTGACATCAAATGTATGGCAGCAGGATCACAACGGATTTACACATCAGGACCCAGGATTCCTGGATCACATCGCTAATAAAAAAGCAGATGTTGTCCGCATGTATCTCCCACCGGATGCTAACTGCTTACTCTCTTGCTTCGATCACTGTATCAAGAGCAAGAACTATGTCAACGCTATCGTAGCTTCAAAACACCCAAGCTGCCAGTGGTTATCTATGGAACAGGCTGTTAAGCACTGTACACAGGGTATCGGTATCTGGGATTGGGCAAGTAACGACTGTGGTGAAGAACCAGATGTTGTTATGGCTTGCTGCGGTGACACACCAACTCTTGAAACAATGGCTGCTGTTACAATTCTTCGTGATGAAATGCCAGAACTCAAGATTCGTGTTGTTAACGTTGTTGACCTGTTCAAGATGGAATCAGATCACAAACATCCACACGGATTAAGTGATGCAGAATATGATGCAATCTTTACAAAAGATAAACCGATCATCTTCGCATTCCACGGATATCCGACACTGATCCATGAACTTACATACGAACGTAACAACCACAATATTTCCGTTCATGGATATCAGGAAGAAGGAACGATCACTACACCATTCGATATGCGTGTACAGAACCAGATCGACCGTTTCAACCTGGTAAAAGATGCTATCATGCACTTGCCACAGCTTGGCAACAAGGGATCATTCCTGATCCAGAAGATGAACGATAAGCTGGTTGAGCACAAACAGTACATTGCCGAATACGGACAGGATCTTGAAGAGATCCGTAACTGGGAGTGGCATAAATAAAAAAGTCCTCTATTGATTAGTTTGTTTTAATATAATAAAAGCCCGGAAGCTTACAATATTTTACTCCAATTCGATACCTTTATCTTTTATCTGATCATTATTGATCATCCGAATTTATGTAAGCTTCCGGGTTTTTACATTTCTTTTTCTTTCAGGAATTTCTGAAATTCTTTTGCCGCGATACTTTGCGGATATTCCTTGTCGTAGATCAGTATGATATTACGTTCCGGCAGCTTTTCTTTCACTTTGATCTCAAATACCTGTCCGGACTTAAGTTCCGAATCTGCAAATTCCGCCGGGATGAAACCAAGTCCCAGATTGTGCTTTACCGCCGGAAGTATCATATCCGTCGTTGCAAGCTCCATATCCGGTGTAAATGTCAGACTGTTCTTTTCAAAATATTCATTTAGAAAACGTCTGGTAATCGTCTCTGCAGTCAGACTGATCCACGGATAGGACACCAGTTCCTTAAGTGAGACCTCTTTCCCATCATCCTTTAATTCTCCAAATCTGTTTCCACTGATCAGGATATCATGATATTTTCTCAGAATCTTCATCCGAAGAGGTTTTGCTACCTGAAGGTTCGCCGATACAAATGCAAGGTCTACTTTTCCTTCTTTTACTGCATTCACCGACTCTGTCGTACTGTTATTCAGAATCTTAAACCTCACATTCGGATACAGGCTGTTGAATTCTTCCATTGCCTGAAAAAGATAACAGTGAAGTGCCGTCTCCGTAGCGCTGATATAGATCGTTCCGTTCTCCAGCGAGATCAGATTACTCAGATCATTCTCTCCTTTGAAAAACTGGGCACATCCTGCCGCTACATATCCATAAAATGTCCGGCCTTCCGGAGTTAGCTGCATTCCGGTCTTACTCCTCGTAAATAAGCGGCAGCCAAGTTCATTTTCCAGTTTGTGTATGGTACGCGTGACTGCCGGCTGGCTGGTCTTCAGTACCGTTGCCGCCTTGGTAAGATTTTCATATTTTGCTACATAATAAAATATTTTGTAATATTCAAAATTTGAATTCATAATAAAAACTACTCCTCTTCATCTCTCACTATATTTTAAAAAATAAGTGAAAAATGTCAAGTGATATCTTCCTTCTCCACCGCTGTCAACTTTTTTTATATACTTTTACATATTCAAAAAGAGATCTGACATATCCAAATGCCAAATCTCTTTTTTGTTCTTATTAACCTTTTACAGCTCCGGCTGCAACACCTTTGATAATATGCTTCTGACAAGCCAGATAGAAGATAACTACCGGAATTACCGCAAGGATCAGCGCTGCCATAACAGCACCCATATCTACACGTCCATAACTTCCCTTCATATACTGGATCGCAATTGAGATTGTCTTATACTTATTCAGATCCAGTACCAGGTATGGAAGCAGGAAGTCGTTCCAGATCCACATCGTCTCCAGGATTCCTACGGAAATGTATGTCGGCTTCATGATCGGAAGTACAACAGAGAAAAAGGTTCGAAGTGGTGTACATCCGTCGATCATTGCTGCTTCTTCAATTTCCAGTGGAATGGATTTTACAAATCCGCAGAACATGAATACTGCAAGACCTGCACCAAATCCGAGGTAAATGATAATGATTCCCCAAGGTGTACGAAGACCGGTACGGTCAGCTACCAGCGATAAGGTGAACATAACCATCTGAAACGGAACAACCATGGAAAATACGCAGAGTAAATATAACAGTTTTGTAAACTTACTGTTTACTCTTGTAATATACCATGCACACATAGAAGTACATACAAGGATCACAAGTACGGAACCAACTGTGATAAATACAGTCCAGCCGACTGCACTCAGCAGTTCATATTTGTCAATTGCGGACAGGAAGTTATCGATTCCTACCCATGTCTGCTTTGTCGGGAGTTTGAATGGTTCTTTGTTGATAAATACTTTATTTTTAAATGAGTTGATCAGCACGATCAGGATCGGCATGATATATACAATACCGATGATCGTAAATGCACCTGTTCCAAACCAGCTTAATTTACTTGTCTTTTTCTTCATTACTGCTGTACCTCCTTAGAACGTGTTGCACGTAACTGGATCATACCGATCACAACTACGATTGCAAAGAAGATGACTGCCTTCGCCTGTCCGACTCCTTCCCATCCGGTACGTCCATAGAACGTATTGAAGATATTAAGCGCCATCATCTCAGACATCTTAGACGGTTCACCGGCTGTCAGGGACAGGTTCTGATCGAATAACTTGAATCCGTTTGTAATTGACAGGAACATACAAATCGTGATCGATGGCATCATCATCGGGATTGTTACCTTGAATAATGTCTGGATCTTATTTGCTCCGTCAATCTCTGCTGCTTCAATGATATCACCAGGAATAGACTGAAGACCCGCAATATAGATGATCATCATATAACCGATCTGCTGCCAGCTTACCAGAATGATCAGTCCCCAGAAGCCATACCACTCATTCAGAGCAAGTGCGGTACCATATCTGGAAAGAACTCCGTTAAAGATCAGCTGCCAGATATATCCAAGTACGATACCACCGATCAGGTTCGGCATGAAGAAGACCGTACGGAAGACATTTGTTCCGTGCATTTCTTTTGTCAGTGCCATTGCAAGTGCAAATGCTATGATGTTAATGATCAGAAGAGATGCAATCGCGAACAGTACCGTATACCAGAATGAATGACGGAATGCCGTATCTTTCAGTGCTTCTACGTAATTTGAAAATCCTACGAATTTCGCGTCTGTTACGGTTGTAAATTTACAAAATGAAAGCCAGATTCCCATAATAAAAGGAACGATAAAGCCAAGAATAAATGCAAAAAACGTTGGAAGCACGAAAATCGGCATATAACGTTTGATGGATTTTTCCATAATAAATTCCTCCTTCCATGCAGAGAATCTCCGCTTCATTTCCCTGCACTTTTTCATAAAAGCGGCGGGTGTTTCTTGCAACCGCCCGCCACTACTCACTTCATACAACTATTTTGATTGTTACATTTTTATTTTGCTGCTGCAGCTTCTTTTGCCCATCCGTCAACGAATGCTGTTGTAACTTTTGCCCAGTTTGCATCTGTCGGATCTGCTGCGTAACTTGTCAGTGCAGAACCCACTCCGTTCTTCCACTCTTCTGATGGCATTGTTGAGAAGTTCCAAGATACAGGAGTCTTTCCGTCTTCTGTATATTTGTTTGCTTCGTTAACAAGTACGTTGTCTGATTTCATGTTCTTCTTAAATGGAATTGTGAATCCCATGTCTTTGCACATTGCCTTTACACCATCATCAGATGTTACACACCAGTTCATGAAATCAAGTGTTGCCTGAATGTCGTCTTCAGATGCTTTGGAGTTTACACACCAGTAGTTCTCTGTACCTGTACAGATTCCCTGATCTTCTTCGCCTTCTACACCGATGTAGATTGGAAGGATTCCAAGATTGTCATCTCCGACGTCTTTGATGTTGTTATATTCCCATGTACCATTCTGGTAGAATACTGCATCACCTGTTACGAAATCTGCTGTTGCATCGTCAGCTGTCTTTGTAGAAAGTTCTGTTGGTTTGCAGGTAGCATTGTTGATGTAGAGATCCCAGATCTGACGGTAGTTATCAAGGTATGTTCCTTTGATAGCATCTGTGTTATCGATTCCTTCATCTTTGTATTCATAGTAGATTGGAAGGTTTGCCAGATGAGTTTTGAATCTCCAGTCAGATGATCCGTCCATACCAGCGGATGTAAATGCTGAGAATCCAAGTTTGTCCTTATTTGCTGTGATATCTTCTACAACTTTCTTGAAGCTGTCAAAGTTAGTGATATCATCAGCTGAGTATCCTGCTTTCTTTAACAGTTCTTTGTTGTAAATGATTCCGTAGCTTTCTATTACGTATGCGATTCCTGACATCTTGTCGCCGTCCATCAGTGCGAAATCATCACTTGTCAGCTGTTTTGCAACATCAGAATCTTTCAGATCGTAGCAGTAATCTTTCCAGCTTGCAAGTCCAACCGGTCCGTTTACCTGGAACAGTGTCGGAGCATTGCTCTTAGCCATCTCAGATTTTAATGTCTTTTCGTATTCTCCGGATGCTGCTGTAAGTACTGTTACATCCACTCCTGTTTCTTTTGTATACTCTTTTGCCAGATCCTGCCACTGCTCATCCTGTTCTGGTTTGAAGTTTAAGTAGTATACTTTTCCTTTTGCGTCTTTCTTGTCTGACTTGCTGTCAGAAGAGCTTCCACATCCTGCAACCATTCCTGTTGCCATGGCTGCTACCAGCATTGCTGATACAACTTTACGCATTTTCATAATTCATTTCCCTCGCCTTTCTTTTTTTGAAACCTTCGTTTCTCTTGTTGTCATTATATTAACAGAAATGCGCTCAAACCCTGTATCAATAAAACAACCTGATATACAAAAAAACATATCTATTGTTCTTCTTCAAACTGCCGGATGCTTTCGTCTTCTGCCTGCGTGAATTCCTGCTCCGTTATCTTTCCCTGTACCAGGTCCGCCAGACATTCTCCCAGTACATCCTCCTGTAGCAGTGAATTCCACTTCACCTGATAATTCGGTACAATCTGTGGATTTCCCGTATAAGCCTTCAGATAATCATCCAACAGCGTTCCTTCCTGTCTTGTCCTGCTGTTCAGCAATTCTTCTTTCTGTTCTTTATTCAATTTCGTTCTGAATTTGAGGAACTCAACTGCTCCTTTTTTCACCTTTTCACTATAAGTTGATACAACTGCCCAGCCGAATGTCTCCGGTGAGCCTATCAGTTTATTTTCCGGAAATGTAGAAAAACATACTTTTTTCTGCATTTCCTCCGGAATCTGATCAATCATCCAGTAACCATTAGGTATCATCGCTGCATTTCCTGCCACGAAATTATCATGAGCTACGTCAAAATCATTATGCAATGCATCCTGGGTCGTATATTGGAATAATTTTTTTAATGTACCGGCTATCTCCAGCCCCGGTTCATTCTGATAGGTATCCGGATATAATTGCTTCATGAATGCCGCACCTTCTTCACTTCCTGCTACTTCTGCTGTTGCAAGCAGCATTGCGGCCCATGCCGTCCCTTCCGTATGCAGGGCAAGCGGCGTGATCCCTGCTGCTTTCAGTTTCTCACAACATTCCCAGAACTCCTCCCATGTCTCAGGAAATCTGCTGATTCCTGCCTGTTCAAATAACTCCCGGTTCCAGAAAACCCCTGAACAGGCGAATGCCGCCGTACTGACCGGACCCAGATAAATCTTTCCATCCTCTTCCCGGACCGATTCCATTACTGACGGTTCGATCATATCCTTCCATTCCTGATCTTCGTTAATGTAAGGTGTCAGGTCCTCAATCCTGCCTTTCTTGATCATCATCTGATAGAAAGACGGAAGCATACGCAGATCAGTAATAATAGCCGGTAATTCATCTGTCACATTCATACGTTTCAGATTCTTCCGGTATTCTTCCTCCGTCTCCATCACCCAGTCCACATCTATATGATACTTTCCTTTATATGCCCTGTTGAACCGCTCCACCACTTCCTCTTCATTCTTATTACCGGTACTGGAATCTACGGTAAGGATCATTGGGATCTCTACTACTTTATTCTTTTTTCTGGTCTGTGTATCCTCTTTTCCCACACAGCCGGTCAGTGCTGCCAGCATGACGATCACCATCACTGCTGCCATAATCCGTCTACTGTTCACAGTTTTCTTTCCCGTCATCCGGGATCTGGATAACACAGACGGTTCCATTTGTATCCGATTCATAGAAAAATCTCACATCCTCCCCATACTTTAACCGCAGTCGCGTAATGATATTTATCACACCGTAACCATGTTTTTTGTCTTCAAAACTGTCTTTCATTTTTGACACCGGTATCTCTGACAGTCCGTTTAACTTCTCCGCCATCTGCTCTTCCATCGGAGTTCCGTTATTATAGACACTGAAAGTAAGCTGTCCTGCCTGTTCAGTGACACTGATCCTTATCAGACCGCCTTCGAAGATATCACAAAATCCATATTTGACTGCATTTTCCACAATTGGCTGTAAGATCAGCTTTAATATCCACCTTGTTTTCAGTTCTTCTGCACATTCGATCTCATAACGGAACAGATTCTCATTGCGGATCTGCTGGATCTCCATATAACTTTTTACATTTTCCAGCTCGTCTTCTACTGTCACAATCTCACGTCCTTTGCTCAGTGACAGACGCAGATACTTTGACAGTGCCTGTATCATCTTCATCGTCTTCTCTTCCCCGTTGATCCGCGCCAGCATATAGATGGTATCCAGGGTATTATAGAGAAAATGCGGATTGATCTGGCTGATCAGCGTATTCATCTCACTGATTCTTAGTTCTTTCTGCTGATTCTTGACCTCGTTCTGGAACTCTTCGATATTCTTTAACATCTCGTTATAGGCATGCCCGATCTTATCCAGTTCTGTGTCCGTATGGATCTGAATGGTATGTGTAAAATCATTTCCATCAAAACTTGTCATGGCATCACTGATCTGTCTGATCGGCCGGGTAAATGTCTGTGATGCATAAAGACTTAATACAAACGCCAACACTGCGATCACCGCATAGATAGTGAGTAATACGATCAATATCTGCATCATTCCCTGATTCAACACCATATCCGGCACCAGTGTAAAGATCACCATCCCTGTCTCTTCCTGCCGGTATGCCTGTAAAATCCCGCCTTCTATCTTTTTTCCCCGCACGATCACACCGGATTTTTTCGTTCTGGTCAGTTCCGTAATCTTCTTCATTGTCCTTTTTTCGATACTGAGATCTTCCGGTTCCTGCCGGATGCAAGTCTTTCCTTCCGGACTTATGATTCCCACTGCAACATCTTTTGCAATCTTCCTGTCTTTATCCATAACACTTTCCAGAAACTGTTGATTCATCTTCAGATACACGATTCCAGGTTCATGTGCGTAATCCATACTGTTCACATATCTTCCGATAAACAAAGCTTCGTCCCCCGTACCAAACAGGTAATCCCGGGTCCAGATCCACTGCGTCTTCGCATACTCATCCCCCATTTTCTCACGCAGACCGCTGCTTTGAAAATCCGAATAACCAATCTGGGAATAGGATTTTTCGTAAACATTTCTTTTATTATCAATGTAGCAGTAATCAGCGACATGATTCAGATCTATATATGCAAAATATTTGCTCAGTGCATTCTTCTCTACTTCCTGCAGTTCTTTATTCTTCAGACTCTTCTGCACATCATTTTCCAGGATGATCTCTGCTGTCACGGCATCCGTCTTCCGGTAGAGATTATCCAGGGCTATCCCCATCTTTTCATTCATGAATTCATACTTATCCACAATCACATCTGTCATATTCCGTCTGAAATAAGTCCATACACAGATGCTAGAAAGAACCAGTGCCAGTATCAGAAGCGTACACATATACTTCAGATACTTTTTCTGGATTCCTGACATTTTACTTTTTTTCATACTTCATATTCCCTTTTGTAATCTCTCGGAAGCTGTCCTGTATATTCTTTAAACAAATGTGAAAAATAGGATGGATTACTGATTCCGACCTGCTCGCAGATATTACCGATGCTGGTTCTTCCGTCTTCCAGCAGTCTCTTTGCCAGCTCCATTCTACGCTGCAGCAGATATTGTTTGAATGTCATATGAAAGGTATTCTTGAATACCCGTCCAAAATATACCGGATTCAGATATACATGTGTCGCCACTGATACAATCGAAAGATCTTCATTATCCAGATGTTCATCTATATATGCCACAGCCGCTGCAATGTATTCTTTTGATCCTTTATTCTCTTTCTTCTCTGCATTTTCCAGTCTTTTTTCAATAGCAGTTCCCAGAATCTTATAACAGACATCTACCGCTTTTGCCGCCTTTAAGTTTCTCATATTCGAATAATAATTTTCAAATTGCTGATTCAGTGATTCGTCCATCCCGTAACTGTCTTTTAACATGAATTCTGTCTTTACCATGATCTTGTGCATATACTGGCATTGCAGTTCTTCTCTGTGTGGCAGTTGATAAATAAAATGTACAAATGCCTGCTTTAACTGTACGGCGTCGTTCTTCCGCACGCTGTTGACCACCATCATCTCTGCCTCCGCCGGATATGGGCTTTCCTCTTTTTCTTCAACAGTCTCCGGGATTGTAAATACTCCCGCTCCGGATGCATTTGTAACAGCGAATAATCTCTGCGCTTCTTCGAAACTTCTTCTGATTCCGCGGATCCCTTTATATGGTTTGGATATTGCTGCAATAACCGGGCTGTTCTCTTCTTTTTTTACCTCTTCCAGCAATTCTTTCAATTCATGTACCGCTGTGTTCTCCTGCGTCTTTATAATAAATGTACGATGTCCTTCTTCACTTTCGAATTTCCAGTATGTGAATCTCTCTGCGATCTTTTCTTCAATCATTCTGACCATGGAAAATCTCGAGGCTTCATATTCCAGTTCATTGGTAATCTTATAGGCCAGATCAAGATCTGCATATACTGTAATAAACCGGTCTCCTTCCTTCATGACATCCTGCAGCGTATGGAAGACTTCATCTACTTTTTCTTCCGGCAGCCGGTTCTGGACATATTTTTGCACGACAACCTGCAAAAATCCATCTCCGTCCTTTTTCAGAAGTCTCTCCCAGCGGTCATACTTTTCCTCATTTCTGATCTGATCTTCACAGATTTTACCGACATCTGTCATCGTCGCCTGTAATTTTTCATCTTCAATCGGCTTCAGAAGATATGCGAATGCCCCCAGATCACATGCCTTCTTCGCATATTCAAAGTCCCTGTATGCACTTAATACCACGAACTGACATTCCGGGTTCTCTTTCTTGATTTCTTCCATTACCATAAGTCCGGAAATCTGTTTCATCCTGATGTCTGTCAGCACTACGTGTGGGTTTTTTTCGCGTATTACCTTTAACGCCTGCTCTCCGCTCTGCGCAAAACCAACCACCTCATATCCCATACCGTTCCAGTCATACGTCTTTACCAGACCCTCCAGCAGGATCGGCTCATCATCTACGATCACCAGTTTTAACAACCCCATAGTACACCTCATACCTTTTATTAATACCATCTTAACATATTACAGTCTCATTCTATAATTTTTTATACTTTTTCTTTACCAAAAATCATATCTGTTATACAAAAAATCATACTTTTTATATCAAAAATTATACTTTTATGAAAAATCAGAGGTTTTGGCATATACAAAACAAAAAGAAAAACACAATATCCAAAACGTTTCCATTCCCTTCTCAGTGAATCCTTCGTTTGAATATTGTGTTTTCTTTTTGTTTCCTGTTATGTTTATCTTGCGCAGACTTCTGTCGTTTTTCTGATCTTCTTGATCAGTTCATCTGTAAATGCGCCTTTTTTCATTCTCCACATCCAGTTACCGCCGAGTGTAGATGGCATATTAATTCTTGCCTTGTTACCAAGTCCCAGATAATCCTGTACCGGAATGATGCACGTATCTGCCACACTTCTCATCGCCAGACTTATGAAATCCCAGTGCACTTCTTCATCCGGAGTGTATGGATTATTCAGATATTCCTTTGTCATCTCTTTATCTTCTTCGGAAAGTGTCTGATACCATCCCTGAAGGGTATCGTTATCGTGGGTTCCCGTATAAACTACACAGTTTTTATCATAATTATGTGGAAGATAATCACTGTCCTCTCCTGCCACAAATGCGAATTCCAGTACTTTCATTCCCGGATAACCACTGTCTTTTAACAATTGTCTCACCGTATCCGTCAGGAATCCCAGATCTTCCGCAATGATCGGAAGGTCACCTAATGTTTCTTTCATCGTACGGAACAGATCCATGCCCGGTCCCGGCATCCATTCACCATTCTCTGCCGTCTCATCTCCATACGGGATTGCATAATATTCATCAAATCCACGGAAATGATCGATACGGATGATGTCATATAATTTAAAGCAGCAGGCCACCCGCTTCATCCACCAGTCATAGCCTGTCTTCTTATGGTAATCCCATGCATACAATGGATTCCCCCACAGCTGCCCGGTTGCCGAAAATGCATCCGGCGGACATCCCGCTACCGCAACTGGCAAATTTTCTTCATCTAACTGGAACAGCTTCGGATTCGCCCAGGTATCTGCACTGTCAAATGCTACATAGATCGGGATATCCCCGATAATCTCAATGCCTTGTTCATTGGCATATGTTTTCAGTCCGGCCCACTGTCCGGCGAACAGATACTGCAGAAATTCATAAAAATCAATCTCTGCACTTAATTGTTCCTGATATGCCGCAATTGCTTCCGGCTTACGCAGCCTGATGTCTTCCTCCCACTGATCCCAGCTTTTTCCGTCAAATGAATCTTTCACTGCCATATACAATGCATAATCCGCAAGCCATGCTTTTTCTTCTTCCAGATAAGTACGGTACGCCTTACTTTCCATCAATCCGTTCTTTTTGGCTCTTTTATATGCAAGCTTTAATACTTTAAATCTTGCATTATATATTTTTTCATAATCGATTTCTTCTTCATTCTCTCCGAAATCTGCCTGGTCACACTCTTCTTTTGTCAGAAGTTCATCCTCGATCAGCGTCTCCAGATCGATAAAATACGGGTTTCCCGCAAATGTTGAAAAAGACTGATACGGTGAATCACCGTATCCTGTCTGTCCAAGCGGCAGGATCTGCCACAATTTCTGTCCTGCTTCTTTTAATATATCTACAAATTCATACGCTTCTTTTGAAAAACATCCGATTCCATATGCCCCCGGAAGTGCAGAGACCGGCATTAACATTCCACTCTTTCTCATTAACTTTCGTTCCTTCCTCGTTATGATACTTATAATTAAGTATAGCAGTGTTCTTTGGATGCTTCAAATAAAAAGTATACTCTGTATATAAGAAATCATAGATTATTCCACAGATGTCACCGTATAATCCTTGTCTTCTACTGTCTTCTTCAGCACATCATCTGCGATCTCTGCATTTAATGTCAGCTCTGCTGTTCCTGCCTCATGGCTTACAACTGCTTCATCTACCTGTGGAAGTGCTTCCAGTGCTTTCTTTACAGCTGCCTCACAGTGTCCACACATCATTCCCTCAATATGCATTATTTTTTTCATTGTCTTGTCCTCCTTCTTGGATCTCTTTTTTTCTTTTTTGGCTTTTAATTTTTTATCTTTTGATGCATCATACATCTTAAAAAGATTCAATCTCAATGCGTTCGATACTACGCAGAAGCTTGATAAACTCATGGCTGCCGCACCGAACATCGGATTTAATTTCCACCCGAACAGCGGATACCACACACCAGCCGCAAGCGGGATTCCGATAATATTATAGAAGAATGCCCAGAACAGGTTCTCATGAATATTACGGAGTGTCGCACGGCTCATGCGGATTGCTGCCGGCACATCACTTAACCGGCTCTTCATCAGAACAACATCTGCCGCATCGATCGCAACATCCGTTCCGGCTCCGATCGCAATACCCATATCGGCTCTTGTAAGTGCCGGTGCATCGTTGATACCATCCCCGACCATCGCAACTTTTCCTTTTTCTTTCAGCTTACGGATCACCTGCTCTTTTCCTTCCGGAAGTACGCCTGCAATCACTTCATCAACTCCGGCCTGCTGTCCGATGGCTTTTGCAGTACGTTCGTTATCTCCGGTCAGCATGACTACATGGATTCCCATGTTCTGTAATTCTTTGATCGCCTGCGGGCTGTCTTCTTTGATGACATCCGCCACTGCAATTACACCTAATAAACGGTCTTCATTTCCAAAGAATAATGGTGTCTTACCTGCTTCGGCAAGTTTCTCTGCCTTCTTCTGGATATCTCCATCAACAGATACCTTACTGCTGATAAATGTATGATTTCCTCCATATAATGTATGGTCATCCAGTATGGCTGTCAGACCGTTACCCGGAAGAGCCTGGAATCCGGTAACTTCTTCGATGCCGGCATTTTCCTCTTTTGCATTTTCAAGGATTGCTCTTGCCAGTGGATGTTCACTCTTATTCTCCAGTGCATACGCACATTTTAATAAGGTATCTTCTGTCACTCCCGCTGCCGGAATGATATCTGTCACTTTCGGTTCTCCACTTGTGATCGTACCGGTCTTATCCAGCGCAACAATCTGCATCTTTCCAGTCTCTTCCAGTGAAACTGCTGTCTTGAACATAATACCATTTCTGGCACCCATTCCATTTCCGACCATAATTGCTACCGGTGTTGCAAGTCCAAGCGCACATGGACAGCTGATCACCAGCACCGCAATTCCTCTGGATAACGCAAAACCAATACTCTGTCCTGCGATCAGCCATACAATAATTGTGAGCACTGCAATTGTGATAACCATTGGCACAAATACACCGGATACACGGTCCGCAATCTTTGCGATCGGTGCTTTCGTTGCAGCCGCATCACTTACCATCTGAATGATCTGCGAAAGTGTCGTATCCTCGCCGACTCTGGTCGCACGGCACTTCAGATATCCGGACTGATTTACGGTTGCGGCTGATACCTTATCACCGACAGCCTTATCTACCGGAATACTTTCACCTGTAAGAGCAGATTCATTGACTGCACTGTTTCCTTCTATGACTTCTCCGTCAACCGGAATATTCTCTCCCGGTTTTACAACAAAGCAATCTCCCTTTTGTACCTGTTCGATCGATACCTGAACTTCTTTTTCTCCACGGATCACAACCGCTGTCTTTGGCGCAAGCTTCATCAGTCCTTTTAATGCATCGGTCGTCTTTCCTTTGGATCTTGCCTCCAGCATCTTTCCGACCGTGATCAGTGCAAGGATCATAGCTGCTGATTCAAAATAAAAATCATGCATATAAGACATTACTGCATCCATATCCCCATGCATCTGCGCATCTGTCATTGCAAACAGTGCATACGTACTGTATACAAAAGACGCTCCGGATCCAAGTGCCACCAGGGTATCCATATTCGGTGCCCGGTGGATCAGTCCTTTGAATCCACTGATGAAAAACTTCTGGTTGATCACCATGACTGCAATCGTCAGAAGCATCTGTAACAGTCCCATCATCACATGATTGTCTTTCATAAATCCCGGAACCGGCCATCCCCACATCATATGACCCATAGAGAAATACATCAGGACGATCAGGAATCCAAGTGATGCAATCAGACGCTTCTTTAATGCCGGTGTCGTTCTGTCTTTTAACATATCTTCTCCGGCAGATACTGATGATGACTGTGTCTTTGCCGTTCCTTCTCCTTTTTTCGATGCTCCGTATCCGGCATCTGTGACTGCCTTAATGATCTCCTGTTCACTTGCAGTTCCCTCTACTCCCATAGAGTTGGTAAGCAGACTTACCGAGCAGGATGTTACACCCGGCACTTTCGAAACTGCTTTTTCGACTCTGCTGCTACAGGCTGCACAGCTCATGCCGGTTACTATATATTGTTCCATTGTTGTCTTGTTCCCTCCTGTCATTATTATTTTTCTTATTCCTTTATAGTAAACTCAGAAAATGCTTTCCGAGCAGACTATACATCTATAAACTTTACTTACCGCATCAGCTTCTGTAACACCTTTACCAGTTCATCAACCGTCTCATCTTTTCCGTCCCGGATGTCATCTGCCACACAGGTACGGATGTGATTCGCCAGCAATACTTTATTAAAGCTGTTCAGTGCCGCATTCACCGCTGATACCTGTACCAGAATCTCCGGACAATAAGCGTCCTTTTCCAGCATTCCTTTGATGCCGCGTACCTGACCCTCAATCCGGCTCAGACGATTCATCAGATCCTTGTATTCTTTATCCGAACGATGCTTGGACGAGTGACAACAGCATTCTTTTTCTGATTTGTCTTCCATAAGCATACTCCTTTCATATTCATACCCTTACGGGGTATATGTATTTTATCTCTTATTATCACATAAGTCAAGGAATATATGCGTTCTTGATATATGTTTTCATTTATTGGTAGTTCCAATACAATTTTAAAAAAATGTCTATTTTATTTGACTTTCAAAATTTATAAGGAATATAATTCTTGCTGAAGGAAATAATGACAGCAGAACTGGAGGTTATATTATGCTGGAAGAACAGGCTATGATAACATTCTTAAAAAAATTCGATGAACACCCTTTTCTGGTCAAGATTAATGGACACAAACATCTGATCGGCGAAGGTGAACCTACATTTACCGTAAATTTCAAAAAGGTCATCCCATTAAAGGATCTGGTCACCAGTACTTCTCTTGCACTTGGAGAAGCTTACATGGATGGTGATCTTGATATTGAGGGAAACCTTTATCAGGCACTTGATAACCTTCTTGGTCAGATGGGTAAATTTTCAACTGATGAACATCATTTGAAATCTATCATGTTCCCATCTTCATCAAAGAAAAACCAGAAAAAAGAAGTCAGCAGTCATTACGATATCGGAAATGACTTCTACAAACTCTGGCTCGATGAAACAATGAGTTATTCCTGCGGATATTTCAAACATGAAGATGATACCCTGTATCAGGCGCAGAAGAATAAAGTTGATTACATTCTTGAAAAGTTATATCTGAAAGAAGGTATGACTCTTCTTGATATCGGATGCGGCTGGGGATTCCTTCTGATTGAAGCTGCTAAGAAATATAAAATTAAAGGTACCGGCATCACCTTAAGTGAAGAACAATACAAAGAATGCCAGAAACGTATCAAAGAGGAAGGATTGTCCGACTACCTGGAAGTCAGGCTAATGGACTACCGTGATCTTCCTTCTGACGGCAAGATGTATGACCGCGTTGTCAGCGTCGGTATGCTCGAACATGTCGGCCGTGAGAATTATCAGTTATATTTAGACTGTGTCAGCAAGGTCATGAAAGACGGCGGTCTGTTCCTGCTCCACTTCATCAGTGCATTAAAAGAGCATCCTGGTGATCCATGGATCAAGAAATACATCTTCCCGGGCGGATCTGTTCCCAGTCTTCGTGAAGTCATGAACTGCATGGCAGAAGATAACTTCCATACCCAGGATATCGAGGACTTACGTCTTCACTATAACCGTACGCTTCTCTGCTGGGAGAAAAACTTCAAGGATCATATTGAAGAAGCACATACAATGTTTGATGAACGTTTCTTAAGGATGTGGGATATGTACCTCTCTGCATGTGCCGCCACCTTCCATAACGGAATTATTGATATCCATCAGATTTTAATGACAAAGGGAATTAATAATGATCTTCCTATGACGAGATGGTATTAAAAAATGAATCAGCCGGGGATATGAACAATATTTCCCGGCTTTAATAAAGATGGATACCATGCTGCACTTGACATCTAATACACATGCATAAAAAGGAGCGGAGCCGGAATCCTGTCACTCCTGACAAAATCCCGACTCCGCTCCTTTTCGATATGTATTCATTTCAATCAGAACGTCGTCTAATTTACCATACTATCCTTTATTCATTCTCCGTTCGATACCTACTCTTTGGATTTACTTCTTTCTTTTTTAAATACACGTATCATGAAATAACTAAATCCGCCAATATATCCAACCAGTGTAATCACCATCATAATAATTGCATCTATCGTCATAGTTCATACCTTCTTTCTATTATTTTGCAGCTTTGTTATCTTTCATAGCTCCCCTTGCAGTCTTTGTATTAAAGAACTTGGATAGTGCAAGACCTACAAGGATCACTACTCCGAACTGAAGTAATACAGTTCCTGTGTTATCCTGAATAATAAACGGATTCAGCCAGGTATCCGGGAACCATTCCTTTGTCTGTAATAACCAGTAAACCACCATGATCACTACCAAAACCGGAATCAGATACATACATCCGGTATAATATGCTTTTGGAAGATGTACATCTGCACCTTTTGCATTTACTTCCTGTGTACGTAATTTTTCCACACCATATTTCCATGCCAGGATTGCGATAAAGGCACCACTTATCAGAAGTCCGATTCCCCATACCCAGTCCTGATTATCAATGTTAACCAGTGACCAGCATGAGAAGCATCCTACTAAGAATCCTGCGAAGCAGACACTGACAACTGCTTTCTTCCGCGGCAATCCAAGGTCAACAACACATTTTACTCCAACTTCGATCATAGAGAACAGTGATGTGATTGCTGCAATTGCAAGTAATCCAAAGAAGATAAAGGAAATGAATCTTCCACCCGGGATTGTTGTAAATAACTGATAAATGTAAATAAATGTAAGTCCGAAGTTGCCCTGACTGAGTGCTTCATTCGCTGCCTCCGGTGTAGCTGAAAGTGCACAGATTGCCGGGATAACTACCAGTGCCGAGAGGATTGCTCCAAGGTTATCACCAAGTCCCATGATCAGACAGCTTGTCGGAACATCTTCCTCTTCTCCTACGTAGTTCGCATATGTAATAATGAATCCCCATCCGGCTCCGGTGCTCCATGCTGCCTGGATGAATGCCTGAATCCATGTATTCGGGCTTAAAATATACTCTTTCTTAACAGTAAAGAGATACTGAAGTCCCTGATTTGCTCCATTTAATGTAACTGCGTAAATTGCTAATCCTACAAGGATGATAAACAGTGCCGGTATCGCTACTTTACAGAATTTTTCAATTCCACCTGCAATTCCCTGATAAACGATGAAACATGCAAGTGCAAATCCGATCGCATGGAATAAAATAACCTGTGCCTGTGAATCTGTAAATGCTGTCCACATTGCCGATGTCGTCTCTGTTGACAGATTCGGTTTAAATGCTGAAGTAACAGAATTAACTGCGTATTTCAAACAATATCCCTGAAGTACACAATAATAACTCATCAGGAAGAAACATACTGCTGCTACAAAGAATCCCATCCATGTATATTTCTTTCCACCTGCATCACGAAAAGTACCGATACATCCAAGTCTCGTCTTTTTACCGAATGCCATCTCTGTGGAAAGGAGCGGTACTGCAAATACCAGCATTGCAATCGTCCATGCTATGATAAATGCTCCACCACCGTTTGCCGCACACACTCGTGGGAATCGCCATACATTACCAGTACCAATACACATACCTAACGCGGCGGCTATGTAACCTATGGTACTAAATTTTTCTTGTTTCTGTTCCATAACTCAAACCTCCATTCGAATATCGAAATTAATTAGAAATGAATACCTTGTAACCATAGTGTAAAAGATGGTTATTAAATTGTCAATATAAAATATTAAGTTTTTTTATACAAATATAAGAAAGTGTAATATTAAACGCATTTTGTTTTATTGTTTGTTAATTTCTGATAATTCGCCAGTAAATAGACTGGTTTTCATACTTTAGTCTAATACATCTACAATTTCGGATGCATATTTCGGTATCTACAGAACCTGCCACCGGCAGCTCCTTTCGAACACATGGTGATACACAAAAACCTGTATCAGACTTTCTATCATCTGATACAGGTTTCCCGCTTTCTCATAACAATTCATTATACTATATATTTTCTTTTTTAATTTTAATTCTTTGTATTCTTTCACATAAGCTTCTTATGCTACAGATCTTCTTCAATATGCTCTCTTCCCTGGTCTACGATCGTACGCACATGATCGTCTGCCAGTGAATAGAACACGGATTTTCCTTCTCTTCTGCTCTTAACCAGTTTGTTCTGTTTCAGGATCCTGAGCTGATGTGAGATTGCAGACTGTGTCATATTCAGTGCCTCTGCCAGATCGCAGACACACACCTCTGCTTCGAACAACACGAACAGGATACGCATTCTGGTCGAATCACCGAATACCTTGAACAATTCTGCAAGATCATACAATTCCGTTTCTTCCGGCATCTTTTCATTTACGATCTTCAGAAGATTCTCATGTACCTCACATGAGTCACATACTTCCATTCCTTCTTCTAATTTTGCCATCTGCCCACCAGCCTTTTCTATAAGTTTTTCACAAATAATGCGCGGATTGCATTCAATACAGCAATGACCATAACTCCGACATCAGCGAAGATTGCCATCCACATATTCGCAATTCCGAGTGCTCCCAGGACCAGGCAGATTGCCTTGATTCCAAGGGCAAAGTAAATATTCTCATATACGATGCGCATACATTTTCTGGAAATCTTGATTGCTTTTACGATCTTCTTCGGATCATCGTCCATCAGGACAACGTCTGCTGCCTCAATTGCTGCATCTGATCCGAGTGCACCCATGGCAATTCCGATATCTGCTCTCGACAGTACCGGCGCATCATTGATTCCGTCTCCGACGAACGCAAGCTTTTCTTTCTCTGATTTCTGACTCAGAAGCTGTTCTACCTTCGCAACCTTATCTGCAGGAAGAAGCTCACTGTACACTTCTCCGATTCCCAGTTCTTCTGCAACCTTATCTGCCACACGCTTCATGTCACCAGTCAGCATAACTGTCTTGGTGATGCCCGCTTTTTTCAGATCTCTGATTGCTTCTTTTGCATGCGGTTTTAATTTGTCTGAGATCAGAATGTGTCCTGCATATTTTCCGTTTACTGCAACATGGACGATCGTACCGACTTCTTCACATTCACTATATTCCACATTCAGATATTTCATAAGTTTGGCATTACCTGCCGCTACCGGAATACCGTCAACCTTTGCAGTCACACCTTTACCGCTCAGTTCTTCAATCTCTGTCACACGGTCACGGTTGATCTGTTTGCCATATGCTTTCTGAAGACTCTTACTGATCGGATGAGAAGAAGAACACTCCGCAAGTGCCGCATACTCTAATAACTGTTCTTCCGGCATCGTATTGTGGTGAACTCCATTCACCTCGAATACGCCTTGCGTCATGGTTCCTGTCTTATCGAATACCACATATTTTGTCTGTGCCATCGTCTCCAGATAGTTCGATCCTTTTACCAGGACACCTTCATGACTTGCTCCGCCGATTCCTGCAAAGAAGCTGAGCGGAATACTGATGACCAGTGCACACGGGCAGCTGATAACCAGGAATGTCAGTGCTCTGTAGATCCAGTCGCCCCATTCCGGCGCAAGCGCAAACGCAAACATTCTGACCAGTGGCGGTAAGATTGCAAGTGCAAGCGCACCATAGCAGACTGCCGGTGTATAATATCTGGCGAATTTGGAAATAAAGTTCTCAGATCTTGATTTCTTGGAACTTGAATTCTCTACCAGATCCAGGATCTTGGATACGGTAGATTCTCCGAATTCTTTTGTTGTACGGATCTTCAGAAGACCAGTCAGGTTAATGCATCCACTGATGACTTCATCACCGGCTGCCGCTTCTCTCGGAACACTTTCCCCGGTCAGTGCACTGGTATTCAATGTACTGCTTCCTTCTTCGATCACACCATCGATCGGGACTTTTTCTCCCGGCTGAACGACGATAATCGTTCCGACTTCCACTTCATCCGGATCTACCTGTTCAAGTTCCCCGTCTTTTTCAATATTGGCATAATCCGGACGGATATCCATCAGATAACTGATATTCCTGCGGCACTTTCCGACCGCATAACTCTGGAATAATTCTCCGATCTGATAGAACAGCATAACCGATACGCCTTCCTTATAGTTACCAAGCGCAATTGCTCCTATCGTAGCAACTGCCATCAGAAAGTTCTCATCGAATACCTGCTTATTCAGAATCCCTTTGAACGCCTTCCTTAAAATATCATATCCGACAACCAGGTACGGAACCATATAAAGTACGAACTTCAGCCACCCTTCTACAGGCAGGAACTTCAATATGATCATAAGTACCGCTGCGATAATAATTCTGGTCAGAGATTTTTTCTGTCTTTTCGTCATATCTTTCCCCAGCCTTTCTCCTTGCACTCTTCTCAACGCTTCTTCATTCTGCCTGATGAAGCCGCTCCACAATCATTTTCCTTCACAAAATACTGCGTATATCCTGTTTTTATGAGTATTTTCTCTTACAGGAAGATCTCACAGTCATCTTCTACAACTTTACAGTTCTTCTGCACATCCTTCATTACTTTCTTAGGATCTGCACCCTCTTCAAATTCTACGATCATCTTTAACATCATAAAGTTTACAGTTGCATCCTTTACTCCGTCTGTGTTCTTAGCTGCCTGCTCCATTTTGTTTGCACAGTTTGCGCAGTCTACGTCGATTTTGTAAGTTTTTTTCATGATAATACTTCCTTTCTTTTTCGTTGTTTGATTATTTGAATATATGAACAGTTATTCATATGTTTGTTTTAATTATAGCATTTTGCTTCATGATGTCAATAGATTTTTTCTATTTAGTTCATCATCGTGGCTTACCCCGGTCCATGAGAAAGACTTGGTA
>ERZ773252.1315-NODE-1315-length-24934-cov-3.095663_pt1 | contig 24934 bp, 21 predicted proteins | sample MGYA00580517_ERZ773252 | MGnify/ENA primary metagenome ERZ773252 (study PRJEB29015, sample SAMEA2737766) | human gut metagenome | biome: human gut; feature: human-associated habitat; material: faeces | place: China | collected 2012 ...
GTAATATAACCAGAACGCGTCAGATTGTTGGAATCTACCTTCACTTCACTGACATATCCGATAAACAGTCCCTGTAAGTAGCGGTCACTGACGTGGGATGTGACAACCTGCTCTCCCACTTCAATCTTATTGTCGTTATTGGCAAGTTTTTCAAAACGAAGTCGTCCGTCAGAGGCAAGTTTTAAATCTCCGCGGACAATACAGGTATCTGAAGTAGAAAGAAGCATTGCACTGATATTACTTTCATCATCTATAATAGAACGTACCCGGGCGTAATGAGGTCCGACTTCTGTTACAATTCCCACAAGGCCGCTGCCCGCAAGAACATTACAGTTTTTCTTGATTCCGTCTTTGCTCCCTTTGTCGATCGTAAAGTCGCTGAACCAGTTAGAACCGCTGTTGGAAATTACATGTGCGCCGATTTTTTTATAATCCGAATAATTTTCATCGAGTTTATATAATTCACGGAGTCTTTCCAGTTCATACTGATCCTGACGGAGTCTGGTGTTGTCTATTGTAAGATCATCTACTTTGGATTGTAATTTTTTGTTTTCCTTTTTCATATCCTGCAGTGTCTCAAAATTATCGGAAAGATCGCTCATATAACGTCCTACATATCCGATACCTTTTTGCATAGGAATCACTGTATAATTTGCAATGAAACTGATTGGTCCGTTCCCTCCGGTAATACGTTCTACCCCCATCAGAATAACACAGATGACGATTACGATGATCAGCCAGTATTTACTTGGAAGGGAAGATTGATTTTTTGTCTTCATTATCTCATCCACCTATAATTATCTTCTATCATTGAAAATGTAAGTTTTCTCAAATCTTTTGACATAATAATACGCTTCAGCCCATTTACCGCGCAGGTATCCGGTTCCAGAGCTGTCCTTGATTTGATTCCAACCATCTGCTCGATATATATTTCGAGGCCTGGCATATTTGCAAGTCCACCTGTGAGGAAAATCCCGTTTTCATAAATTGCTTTGCGAACCTCAGGAGGTGTCCTGTCTAAAAGAGAATGTATTGCTTTTACACATTCAAGCAGAGGATCCTTCATTGCCGCACGGACAAGCATAATAGAAATAGGCTTTCGCATCGGTACACCTGTGATCAGATCTCTTCCGGCCACCGATAATATAGAATCGGAATCACCCGTAAATACATTGAAATTTCTTCGAAGTACTTCTGCCGTCTGCCGTCCGATCAAAAAGTCGTGACTGTGTTTTACAAGATTGATGATCCCCTGGTCAAACGTCAGACCGCCGACCTTTACAAGGCGGTTTAAAACCATACCTCCACCGGCCAGTACAGATAACTCGGTTGTTTCGCCTCCAAAATTCGCAATCATGATACCTTTTGTATTCTGAATATCAAGATTCAGACCTACTGCATCAGCAATAGACCGCTCTACAATGTTTACTTCTTTTGCTTTTGCCGTTGAATGGATTACCAGATCAAAGAATGCTTTCTTTTCTACTTCTGTTACATCCGTTGGAACAGCAATCACATATTCAGAACCACGCGAAAACTGACGTCCCCTTTTTAACAGGTTCTGAAGCAGGAACTGCATGTCATTAAATCTGGAAATGACACCTGCCTCCATAGGAAATGTGATTTCTATATTGGATGGTGCTTTTCCATACATACTGAATGCATCATCTCCAACTGCAAAAATATCGCGATCCCGGTTATCTTTAAATGCAATTACATTTTTCTCTTTCCAGATCGTATCTTTTTTCTTATCGTAGACCTTTATATCATAAGAACCAAGGTCCAGCCCGTATACATTTCTTGCCATCTGACAGAATCCTTTCTTCTATCTTGTTTGCAGAATTTACAGCATGCCCTCCTCACGAAAACTCATATAGCAATTATTGCCAATAATAATATGATCTAACAAATCAATTCCTATAAGCGCACCCGCATCCAGAATTCTTTTTGTTGTCAACATATCTTCACGGCTTGGAGTCGGATCACCACTTGGATGATTATGTAAAATTATAATTGATACCGCATTCTTCTGCAATGCTTCTATAAAAAGCTCTCTCGGTGTAATAAGGGATGCATTTACTGTCCCTTTTGAAATATTGGTTTCGCCGAGAAGCTTTGCCTTCGAGTTTAACATCAATAATTTCATATGTTCCTGTTTCTCGTGTCTTAAATCTTCCATATAATATTGTGCAATCGTTTTCGGTTCGGTAAAACATACGGTTTCTTCATATGAAGCTTTGGAAAGCCTTTTTGCAAGTTCCGATATACAGGATATCTGAATTGCTTTTACCTGACCGATTCCCTTGATCTTTTTCAAACGTTCAACATTAAACTGGTGAATCCCGAGGATTCCGTTTTCGCCGGCATGATACAGGACCCTTCTTGCAAGGTCTACTGCATTTTCACCCTGAGTTCCTGTCCTTAATAATACCGCCAATAATTCAACGTCACTTAAACTGTCCGCTCCCAGACGTGCACATTTTTCATATGGCCGCTCGTCTTTCGGCATTTCTCTCATGGTATTAGATTGATTCATATTTTCTTTAGATTCGCACGACGTTCACAGAAGTAAAGTCAGGGACCTACCTTTCTGTAAACTATAAGAAACGATATATGATAATGGAAAGAATCACGCCAATGATACTTGCCATGGTTATCTTTATCGACAGACCAAATGTTATGACTAACACTCCCAAGTCCAGGACGATCGGCTCGTCTATTCCAAAGGATTGTCCATAACTCAGCCAGGATAAGGCCGGCACCCCTTTTGCCAGCGTCCCGATAAAGCCACCAAGAACTACTCCTGCCAGAATAAGCAGAAATAAAGCCCAGGCGTTCTTACTCCCTGCACCTTTCATATGTACTCCTCCTCGTTTTTCCTATCTAAAAAACTCAATACATTTTATCACATTTCAGAAAAAGTGTATAGGTTTATGATATTAAAAAATTCTTAAACTTCTTTTCGATTTTCTACATAAAGTGAGCATATTTCATAAAAAATTTTTATTTTTTTGTCTCTAACGGGCGATATGTGCCGGCAATCATTTCGGCAATTTTTATTCCATCCATGGCTGCAGATGTAATGCCGCCGGCATAACCCGCGCCTTCTCCACAAGGATAGATTCCGCGGATCTCGCTTTGCAGAGAATCATCTCTTATGATTCTGACCGGCGAAGATGTTCTGCTTTCAACTCCTGAAATGACAGCATCCTTTCTTGCATATCCAGGAAGCTTCTGATCAAATATGCATACCCCTTCCTGTAATGAATCCGCAATGATCTCAGGAAAAATGCGTCTGACATTAGCAAGCTGATACATACCTTTTATCTGTGGAATAATATTACCTAATTTTTGCGAAGGTATATTTTTACAAAAATCACCGAATAACTGTACCGGAACCTTGCCATTTCCTTCCCGATATGCATTTTCTTCTAATTTTCTTTGGAATTCAACGCCGGCAAGTGGATGGCTGCTTCCAAAATCTTCCGGGGTTACGGTAACGATAACGGCGGTATTGGCATTCTGTCCGTCTCGCTTGCTATAACTCATTCCGTTAACAGCAAGGCGATGAGGTTCGGAAGAGGCATTTACTACATATCCACCGGGACACATACAAAATGTATATACACCTCTTCCGTTTTTCAGATTTGCCGTAAGTTTATACGGTGCTGCGGGCAGAAAGTCCGGATAATACTCTCCATATTGATCTTTATTAATCATTTCCTGAGGATGCTCCATGCGGACTCCTACTGCAAATGCTTTTGGCTGCATAGGTACTTCGTGTTGGTGCAGCATGGCAAATGTATCACGGGCACTATGACCGATTGCAAAAACAGCAAGCTCTGTATCGAGAACATATTTTTCCTGCTTTTTGAGATCGTATACTTCTAATTTGCGGAGCACTTTTTTGTTCCCTGTTGTAACGGTCTGGATATCAGTGACCTGTGAATGAAACCGTACTTCTCCGCCATGCGCACAGATACATTCACGCATTTCTTTTACAACCCGGGACAAAATATCTGTTCCTATATGCGGCTTGCTTTGATATGTGATTGCTTCCGGAGCACCATGTCTGGCAAAGATGCGGAGAACTTCGTGGTTCCGCCCTGATTTGTCTTTAACAAGAGTGTTAAGTTTTCCGTCAGAGAATGTTCCAGCACCGCCTTCACCGAATTGAACATTCGATGAAGGGTCTAATGTTCCGGTCTTCCAGAAGGTTTCTACGTCTTTAGTGCGTTGATCGACATCGGCCCCTCTTTCCAGAAGGATTGGCCGGTATCCGTGGATTGCAAGCATATATCCGCAGAATAGTCCCGCAGGTCCGGTTCCGATGATAACAGGACGGTGCTTGAACTCTCTGGTTCCGTTTGCAGGAAAGTTATAAGCATCTTCTTTCGCCTGAAATTGAATCTGATTACTCTTGATGCTTTTTTTGATTTTTGCCTCATCTTTTACCAGGACATCCACGGAATAAACATAATAAAGATCTGGCTTTTTACGTGCGTCAATGGACTGGCGTCTGATCTTGTATCCCTGAAGATATTCTTTTTTCATATGAAGCGTTTTCAAAATCTTTCGTTCCAGATCTGATTGTGTATGTGCAATGTTTAATTTTAACTGATTGATCCGTATCATGTTTTACTCCTTTTTGTTATCTTTGTAAAAATCACTGCGTATCCGCAGCTGCCTTGCCGGCCAGATAGCCGGTTGCCCATGCCCATTGAAGATTATAACCACCGCAGATTCCATCTGCATCCAGAAGTTCGCCTGTAAGATACAGGCCTTTTATATATCTGGATTCCATTGTCCTGGCACTAAGCTCTATAGTGGAAATCCCTCCTGCACAAACTTGTGCATTGTCAAAACCGTTAGTAGTATCAATTAGTACTACGTTTCGCTTGACCGCTTGCACAAGGCTTTTGAACTGCGTTTCGGACAACTCTTGAACCAGCGTGTGCATACGGATGCGGGCCTGCTCTAAAAATCTCGGTATTAGTTTCTGGTGGAAGATCCCAAGAAGATAATCCGCACAGGTCATTTGCTCCCGCCCTTCTTTTCTTCCTAAAAGAAAGGATAAAAATTCGTTTTCTGACATCTCAGGCAGAAAGTCAATTTTAACCTTTGCATTTTGCTTGAGATATAAAGCTTTCGCAACATAGCGGCTGATTTGAAATACAGGAATTCCGGAAATTCCATACGCTGTAAGCTGTAATTCTCCGCGGTCAGAAGCAATGGCTTTCCCGTCACAGATTGCGGTTACGGAAGCATCGGTTCGGACACCGGCTGCTTTGGCAAATGGATTTTTCCTGACCTTAAGCTGTACCAGCGCCGGAACCACGGGAACCATTGTATGTCCCAGGCCCTTTGCCAGTGTGTATCCGCTGCCATCAGATCCCAGTTTTGAACTGGCCTTTCCACCACAGGCCAGAATTACAGCATCCGTTTTCTGCTTTCCTGTATTTAGCTTTATCATAAAGCCGGACGATATCGGGGTAATATCCGTTACCTGAACACCGGTAAGAATTTTGATGCCAAGCCGGTGAAGTTCCAGTTTTAATAATTCCAGAACGGTAGATGCCTGATCTGAATGTGGATAGACATAATTTCCTCTTTCTTTGACCATAAGTCCGAGAGATGAGAAAAAGCGTATGGTATCTTCATACCCAAACTGCTCTAACACTTCTTCAACAAATGGAATATTTTCACTGCGGTAATAAGAAGATTTCATATCTTTGTTCGTCAGATTACACCTTCCGTTTCCTGTTGCGAGAATCTTTTTCCCGACAGAATCTTTTTGCTCATATATCGTAATCTGAACTTTTGGGTTTGATCTTGCGGCTGCAATCGCAGCTGCAAGACCGGAAGCACCGCCGCCAATGACTGCTATTTTCTTCATCTGCAAATCCTCTTTTTCTGCATAGATTTTTATAAATTTATAAGGTTACGATTCCTGCGCGGACCAGATATTCTAAAGACATCAGAATTCCCAGTTTTGCATGTGGCCAGGTAAGTCCGCCCTGGAAATATACCGCATATGGAGGCTTGATCGGACCATCTGCACTCAATTCAATAGACGATCCCTGGACAAATGCACCGGCGGCCATAATAACATCCGAATCATATCCAGGCATCGGCCACGGTTCAGGTGTAACATAAGAATCCACCGGAGCGGCCGCCTGAATTCCTTTGCAGAATTCAATTACACCTTCGGGAATTCCGAATTCTACTGCCTGAATAATATCATGCCGGCTTTCTGTCCCGTTTGGAATTACAGGGAAACCAAGTTTTTCATAAATATTTGCTGCAAAAATTGCGCCCTTTAATGCGGATGCAGATACTGTCGGCGCAAGGAATAATCCCTGATAGAAATCCTTCATCACACCAAGCGATGCGCCTACTTCTCTTCCGAGTCCAGGAGAAGTCAGGCGATATCCGCAGGCATCAATTAAATCTTCACGTCCTGCAATATATCCACCGATCGGAGCAAGACCGCCGCCCGGATTTTTGATCAGAGATCCAACGGTCATATCTGCTCCGACATCACTTGGCTCAATTGTTTCAACGAATTCGCCATAACAGTTATCAACCATACAGACAAGATCCGGTTTGATCCCTTTTACAAATGTGATCAGTTCTCCAATCTGCTTTACGGAGAAACTTGGCCTGGTCTGGTAACCTTTGGAACGTTGGATTGCTACCATTTTTGTCTTATCATTGATTGCTTTTTTGATGTTTTCATAATCAAAAGTGCCATCTGCCAGAAGGTCTACCTGGGAATATGAGATGCCATATTCAGCAAGCGAACCGTTTGACGGCCGGATACCGATCACTTCTTCCAAAGTATCATACGGTTTTCCGGCAGGTGCCAGAAGTTCATCTCCGGGTCTTAGATTTGCCGCAAGTGCGAGTGACAGAGCATGTGTTCCGCAAGTGATCTGCGGACGCACAAGTGCGCTTTCTGTGTGAAAAATAGACGCATATACTTTTTCAAGTGTATCTCTGCCCTGATCATCATAACCATATCCGCTGGCATAATTAAAACATCCGGCACTGACACGGTTGTCCTGCATGGCTTTTATTACTTTCAACTGATTGTATTCTGCAATCTCATCTATCTTTTCGAATCTGTCTTTCAGATTTTTTTCTATATTTTTTCCAAATGAAAGGACTGTTTCACGGATGCCCATTTCATTATAAATTGTGTTCATTGGTATCATAATTGTCTGTTATCCTTCTTTCTGAAAAATTTATCATCTGTTTATTTTGCATCTAAAATTTTAAACCGCAGGGATTCGCACATCGCATCAAACGTCGGATTGATGGACGGAATGCGGCGAAGCACATTTTCCGCTTCTCGGTATCTTTCCATATCATATAAGAGCGAAGCTCTGTTAAGATCGAACATGGCCCTCTCTCCCTCGTACTTGATCAGCGGTTCCAGTCCGAGAAGTTCGCGATATGCAAATGCTGTATCCTGATTGCGTGAATAAATTTCCATTAATTCATTCATTTTTCGCAAAAACTTTGATTTACCTCTCAGTTTTTTCTTTAGCATATTTTTCCCTCCAGATGTGAAATCATTGCTTCTAAGATTTTTTCTTCGTCATAATCATATTTTTCTTTTTGGATCCATGTGACCTGCCGCTCACGCCGGAACCAGGTAAGCTGTCTCTTGGCGAAATGCCGGGTATCGCGTTTGATTGTATATACTGCTTCGTCAAGAGCATACTCTCCGTCCAGATATGCCAGTATTTCTTTGTATCCTAATCCCTGCATTGAAACCATCTCTTTGGTACAGCCCATCTCTTTCAGCCGTTTTACTTCTTCAACAAGCCCTTCGCTCATCATCTGATCCACACGTCGGTCAATTCTCTGATAAAGCTGTTCCCTTGGTGCGTTGAGAACAAAATAAACAAATTCATACGGAGACTCTTTCTGACGCTCTTCTTCATTGTGTCTGGACATTTTCTGACCGGTCTGATGATAATATTCAAGCGCACGGATCACACGTTTTATATTATTGGCATGAATATCTTCAGCGGACTTTGGATCAATTTCGCGTAACATATTGTGCAGATATTCCGCCCCTTTTTCTTTTGCCAGATTTTCCAGGTCTTGACGATAATTGTCATCCTGTGAAGTGCTGGTAAAATCAATGTCATATAGTAATGCCTGGATATAGAATCCGGTCCCTCCTACAATGATTGGAATGTGACCGTTAGCGTAGATTTGTTCCATAGCTTTTTTTGCCATCTGCTGGAAACGGACTACATGGAATTCGTCCCATGGCTTTAATTCGTCTACCAGATAATGAGGAATCCCCTGCATCTCTTCTGGACGTATCTTCGCGGAACCGATATCCATATATTCATACACCTGCATGGAGTCAGCAGAAATGATTTCTCCTCCGATGGCTTTTGCAAGTCCAATGGAGGCTTTTGTTTTGCCAACGGCCGTAGGCCCTGTTAGTACTACTAATGGTTTCTTCTTCATTTTACACAATCCTCTTGAATTTCTTTTCCAGTTCTCGTTTTGTCATTGCGATAATGGTAGGTCTTCCGTGTGGGCAGTGATACGGGTTGTCCAGTGATAGCAGTTCACCGATCAGCGCATCTACTTCCTGCACCGACAGTTTCATGTTGCCCTTTACGGCAGCTTTGCATGACATCGAAGCAATCTTTTCGTCGATGAGATCCGGAGACTGATTTCTGGTAATTTCATCCGAAAGACTGTCCAACATCTGGATCAGCAGTTCTTTCTTTGCAATACTGAACAGATTATCTGGTACGGCGCGGACGGCATAAGAATCCTGACCAAACTCCTCAATCTCGAATCCAATCCTTGTAAATTGATCCATGTAGGTGTTCAGAAGCTCTGCTTCCTGCATGCTTAAGTTCAGTACGATCGGAGGGCTGATCATCTGTGAGGTGAATTCCCGGGTTTTCATGGATTTTAAAGTCTTTTCATACAGAACACGTTCGTGCGCCGCATGCTGGTCGATGATGTACAGGCTGTTATCATATTCTACCAGCCAGTAGGTTTCAAATACCTGACCAACGACTTTATATTTCTGCATGGCCTCTCTTGTAAGCAGATGATCTTCAAAAAGTTCCATCTGTTTCGGTGTTTCCGTAAGAGACGGTTCTGGTTTAGTTGTTTCGTCTGTATTCGTCGACATTGTTATTTTTGATTTGCTGGATGCATTCTGCATGTAAGGTGTTTTTTCTTCTGCTACGTTTGAAGGTGTTGAAGCAGAAGAAAACGACGGGCTTTCTTTTACCGAAATATTTTCTGCTATATTTTCTGTCGTATGTACTGCTTGCTTTGTTGCAATCTTTTCTTTTCTCTTCTTCTCTTCATGCTCTGCCAGAACCCGTTCTTTCATCCTGGACATGAAGTATTCCAGATCACGCTCCTGCGGAGGCGGCACAATTGCTTTTTTCCGTTGCGGCATCGATGCGGATGTTACACCACCAGTCATTCCTGATGTTGCTCCTGTCTGGACCGCCGCCGGAGTCTGAGAAACAGATCCAGTCTTTGGTTTCGGCGCATATGCCGGTGTATTGGAAACAACCGGCTTTGGTTCCGGCATCTCCACATGCGGGATCAGTTCTTTCTCGTGAAGACCCTGATCAACCGCTGAGTAGATGGCATTATATACTTCCTGCTGGTTATTAAAACGCAGTTCCATTTTAGTTGGATGTACATTGACGTCTACATGTTCACCGTCAATCTCGATATGCAGTACTACGAACGGATACTTGTGCTGCATGGTAAAATCTTTATATGCGTCTTCAATGGCTCTGGAAATGATATTATTCTTGGCATATCTTCCATTGACATAATAATTTTCAAAATTACGGTTTCCTCTGGAAATGATTGGTTTCCCGAGAAATCCTGTGACTTTCAGGCCTTTCGCATCGTATTCTGCTTTTAGAAGATTTGCTGCGATATCACGTCCATAGATATGGTAGATCACATCTTTGAGTTTGCCGTTGCCGGATGTATGCAATTTCGACTGTCCGTTGTTGATAAACTGAAAAGAAATGTGTGGATGCGAAAGTGCAAGTCTTGTCATCAAATCTCCTACATGACTTGCTTCAGTCATAGGTGTCTTTAAAAATTTCCTTCTGGCCGGAGTATTATAGAACAACTGCCTTATAATAAATGTCGTTCCGTCCGGTGCTCCGGTATCTTCAAGGTCTTCCTCTTTGCCGCCTGCGATACGATATAAAGTTCCGAAGGTCTGGTCCCTGGTCTTGGTAATCAGTTCTACCTGTGCAACTGCAGAGATGCTGGATAACGCTTCACCGCGAAAGCCCAGTGAACCGATATGGACTAGATCATCTACAGAACGGATTTTACTCGTTGAATGCCGTAAGAATGCAGAACGGACGTCATCCCGTTCAATCCCGCATCCGTTATCTGTTATGCGCATAAAGGAAATCCCGCCCTCTTTTATCTCTACCACAATTGCCGTAGCACCTGCGTCGATGGCATTTTCTACCAGTTCTTTTACAACAGAAGCAGGTCTTTCAATGACCTCTCCTGCTGCTATCTTATCAATTGTAATCGGGTCTAACACCTGAATTTTACTCATCGTTTACCACCTGTTTTTCAGCTTGTTCTGAAGCTGATATAATGTATTTAATGCGTCGATCGGAGTCAGATTGGCTAGATCCAGATCCTTAATCTCCTTAATTACGTCATCGTCTTTTACGGTATCAAATAATGACATCTGGGCAAGATCTACCTCATCAAAATGCTTTGTTTTTTGTTTGGAAGATTCCTGTCCCTGCACTTCAATGTCCTTGATACGTCCGGTTACATCTGCCTGCACCAGTTCTTCTACGATTTCTTTCGCCCTGTCCGTAACTGACTGCGGAACTCCGGCAAGTCTTGCGACCTGAATTCCGTAGCTCTTATCAGCACCACCTTTTACTATCTTACGCAGGAAAATGATATCATCACCTTTTTCTTTTACGGCAATGCAGTAATTATTGACATTTTCAATTTTTCCTTCAAGCTCAGTCAGTTCATGATAATGTGTTGCAAATAACGTCTTTGCCCCAAGCAATTTGCTGTTGCTGATATATTCGATCACTGCCCAGGCAATGCTTAAACCGTCAAAAGTACTGGTTCCGCGACCGATCTCATCAAGGATCAGAAGACTCTTACTTGTCGCATTACGGAGAATATTAGCAACTTCCGTCATCTCGACCATGAAAGTACTTTGGCCGCTTGCAAGGTCATCTGATGCACCCACTCGTGTAAAGATGCGGTCAACCACACCAATGTTAGCGGATGAAGCCGGAACAAATGAACCAATCTGCGCCATCAGGACGATCAGCGCAGTCTGTCTCATGTAGGTTGATTTACCGGCCATATTTGGCCCTGTGATAATGGAAATACGATCCTTTTTATCATTCAGATATGTATCGTTACAAATAAACATGTCATTGGAAATCATCTTTTCTACTACCGGATGTCTTCCGTCTTTGATGTCGATCAGTCCTTTATCGTTCATCTTCGGTCTGACGTAATTATTCTGCTCCGCAACCAGTGCAAGTGAGGCAAATGCATCTAATTTTGCAATAGCTTTGGCTGTCTTCTGAATACGTACGACCTCTTTTCCAATCGTATCTCTGACTTCAGAATAAAGCTGGTATTCCAGTGCGTACAGTTTATCTTCCGCACCAAGAATCGTGTCTTCCAGTTCTTTTAATTCCGGAATGATATAACGCTCTGCATTGGCAAGAGTCTGCTTTCTTGTATAATAATCCGGTACCAGATCTTTAAAAGAATTGGTAACTTCCAGATAATAGCCAAATACTTTGTTGTATTTGATACGCAGATTCTTGATTCCTGTCTTTTCCCGCTCATCTGCTTCCAGTTTGGCAAGCCAGTCCTTCCCGTCGGATTTGGCATTGCGGAGTTTGTCGACTTCTGCATTGTATCCATCTTTTATGATACCGCCTTCTTTCATGGCGATCGGTGGATCCTCCCTGATAGAATCACTAACCAGCTTGCACAGATCTTCCAATGTATCCAGCTCTTCATACAGTTCCTTTAAAAGCGGTGTCTGCATGTCACTTAAGATACACTTAATATGTGGAAGCATGGCAAGTGAAGTCTGGAATGCGATCAGATCTCTTGGATTGGCAGATTGATATGTGATTTTGCATACCAGTCGTTCGAGATCGTAAACCGGTGAAAGATATTCTCTGATCTCCTCTCTGGAAATCGCATTTTTCATCAGTTCATCTACGGCATCCAGTCGTTTTTCAATTGCATTTTTGTCAATTAACGGCTGTTCAATGTATTTGCGTAATGTTCTTGCGCCCATTGCGGTCTTTGTCTTATCCAGTACCCAGAGAAGGGAACCACGTTTTTGCTTGTCGCGCAGTGTTTCACACAACTCCAGATTACGTCTCGTCGAGCTATCCAGAAGCATATATTTTCCGGCTGCGTAGATTGTCAGATGAGAAATGTGTGATAAATCTCTTTTCTGTGTCTCTACCAGATACTGCATGAGTGCGCCGGCTGCGATCACGCCACAGTCATAGTCGGCAAGTCCCAATCCTTCAATTGTCCCTGCATGGAAATGCTCCTTTAATATCCGTTCACAGATTGCATCATCAAAATACCAGGAATCCAGGGAATATACGGTAATTCCAAGTTTTTCTTTCAATAATTCAAAATCCATTCCGCTCATATAGAACGCTTCATTGCAGATCAGTTCTGAAGGCATGAATTTGTAGATCTCATCAAATAATTTTTCTGAATTTTCGATCTCGGTTACCATGTATTCGCCGGTTGATACATCGGCAACTGATACGCCGTAATGATCTGATGCATAGGCGATACACATAATATAATTATTCTTTGTCTCATCTAATGCCTGAGTATCCAGATTGGTTCCGGGTGTTACGATTCTTACAACGTCTCTTTTAACCAGTCCCTTTGCAGTTGCCGGATCTTCCATCTGTTCGCAGATTGCTACTTTATAACCTTTGGATACCAGTCGGTTCAAGTATCCGTCTACTGCATGATATGGCACACCACACATCGGTGCGCGTTCTTCGAGCCCACAGTTTTTTCCGGTTAATGTAATCTCCAGTTCTTTGGATGCGGTCAGTGCATCATCAAAGAACATCTCATAAAAGTCTCCCAATCTATAAAAGAGGATGCAGTCCGGATATTCTTTTTTCGTCTGCATATACTGCTGCATCATTGGTGTTAATTCTGCCACTTTTCTTCTCCTCTTGTCATTTTATTTTTACATTTCATTATAACATTTATATTTTGAATTTAAAAGGATAGTTTTTCTCACAAACTGTGGTTTGTCTTCTCCATATAACAAATGCAGAATATTGGCACTCAGATAGATTCCAACAGCACAAAGACAGGCAAACAATATCATAAACGGCAGACAAATCTGCCCGAATAACTGAAATGGCATACAGCTGTAATCCCATACATGAAGTGCAAACCATTTATTTACAATGATACCTGTGATAAATTCCATTGCTGTTACAAAGATACTGCACCGCAGCACCTGTCTTAGAAAATCATCCTGCCAGTGTACCAGTTCTCCCTGGTACATGAAAAACATCATACAGATTCCGCCCAGTAAAAACATGGACCAATGTGAAAATCCACGGAAGATGATTTCCAGCGAATAGTAGATCCATCCTCCGATACCCCATAAAAATAAATACTCACTGATTTTTTTCATATAAAAACGCCCTCACTATCTTGTTGATACTACATAGTTTGAGCGCTTTTATGGTTAATTATAATACATTTATTCTGCCAGTTCTCCCAGATAATAGAAACCTTTGCATTCAGTCAGTCTGACATCTGCCAGACGTCCGATCATTCCTTTATCTCCCTTGATATGTACCAGCAGATTGTTGCTTAAACGTCCGGTCACCATGGATGGATCGTGTTCACTGACTGATTCGATCAATGCTGTCTGAACAGTTCCTTCATGAACAGAGCATACTTCTGATGCGATGGAATGAACTTCTTTTAATAATCTGTCAAAACGATTTTTGACCACATCTTCAGGCACCTGATCTTCCATAACTGCAGCCGGTGTTCCGGTACGTTTTGAATAGATAAAAGTAAATGCACTGTCATAGCGGACTTTTCTTACGATATCCATTGTCTCTTCAAAATCTTCTTCTGTCTCACCAGGGAAACCAACAATGATATCGGTAGTAAGAGAAACATCCGGTACTGATCTTCTGATCTTTTCTACCAGTTCCAGATACTGTTCTTTTGTATAATGACGATTCATCTTCTTCAGAATCTTGCTGCTTCCGGATTGTACCGGTAAATGCAGATGTTTGCAGATCTTTTTGGATTTGCCCATGACTTCGATCAGTTCATCGGATAGATCCTTTGGATGAGACGTCATAAAGCGAATGCGTTCCAGTCCTTCGATCTGTTCAATTCTTTCAAGAAGCTGGGCAAATGTAATCGGATGTTCCAGATTCTTACCATAAGAATTGACATTTTGGCCGAGCAGCATGACCTCAACAACACCATCTGCAACAAGCTGGCGGATTTCGGATATGATCGCCTCAGGATCACGGCTTCTTTCTCTTCCACGTACATATGGTACGATACAGTAACTGCAGAAGTTATTACATCCAAACATGATATTTACTCCGGATTTGAAGGAGAATTTACGGTCATTCGGAAGGTTTTCAACAATTTTATCGGTATCTTTCCAGATATCGATCACCATACGCTGCGATTCGAAACGTGTGACGATGAGTTCGGCAAATTTAAAAATGTTATGCGTTCCAAAAATAATATCTACATAGCGATAACTCGTCTTTAACTTTTCTACGACTTCCGGTTCCTGCATCATGCATCCGCAAAGACCGATCATCATATGAGGATTTTTCTTTTTTCTTGGTTTTAACTGGCCAAGTCGTCCGTAGACACGCATATTGGCATTTTCTCTTACTGTACAGGTGTTAAAGATGATAAAATCAGCCTCATCTTCCGCAGCTTCTACGTAACCGATTTTTTCCAGGATTCCGCAAAGCTTTTCAGAGTCTCTCGCGTTCATCTGACAACCAAAGGTTACGGTAGCAAAGAAAAGAGGACGTCCCAATTTTTCAGACTCTTCCTTTACATATTTTCTTGCTTTTTTGATAAAATAATACTGTCTTTCGGTATCATCCGCCGGCGGTTCTTTGTTTATGTCAATTTGTTCTAACTTTTTTTCGAATTCTTCATTTGAATTATTAAGCATTTTTCAATGTCCTTTCACAACAATAATGTTATAATATTATACTTTAGTATAGGACATTTTTCAATGCTTTTATTCTCTCCCTACCAATTCATCCAAGGTTGTATCAAATATATCTGCCATTCTGATAAGTAGAAACACATCTGGCATACGATCTTTTGTCTCCCATCCAGCAACCGTAGTTCGGTCAACGTTAAGCAGATCTGCGAGATCTTTTTGAGACATGTTTCTACTCATTCTTAATTTTCTTATCTCCTTTGCGAATTCTTCCATACGATCACATCCTTGTAATTATATTTTACAAGGATTATATAATAGACGAAAGTATTTTATTGTTAAATCTTACAGCCCGAGTAATGCTTTCCACGTCTTTTTATCGACGATTCCGTTCGCTGGAAGACCTTTTGCTTTCTGGAATGCTTTAATTCCTTTTTGAGTTTTCGGCCCATTTTTGCCGTCTGCGGATCCGCAATTGTAACCAAGTGCATTGAGACGTTCCTGTGCAAGCTTTGTGATAGAACCTTTTGAAGCAGTTCCTAATGTCGGGCAGCCAGCTAATGTATTCGGTCCGGCAATTCCATCAACTCTCTGATTTGAGAATCCCTGTGCATTGCAGGCAGCCTGCAATCTAGCAACCCATGAATTATTTGCTTTCGCAGCTGATCGTGTGTTGTAAGCATTGTTCAGTTTTGCACGTGTTACTTCACCGGCCAGACCATCCTCTTTGATGTTTACATTATGCTGGAACTTCTTAACAGCCGTATAGGTTTCTTTTCCGTATTTCCCGTCTGCACCGGAAGGTAATGAATAACCTATAGCAATAAGCTTGTTCTGTACATCCTTGACTTCTGCTCCGGTATCTCCAATCTGTAACCATGTACGTTTAGTTTCCTCATGTGTCGGAACTGTCGCTACAGGTGCTTTTGTTGCTCCACCCCAGTCCGGAATACCGTAACCGATAATCAATGGTGAACTTACATTAATCTGACGGTCGCAGAGCATATCATTTCGATTTCCCTCTCTAACTGTCAAAATATTTCCGTTTCGTGCAATAATGGTTCCAACATGGTCGGAAATCAAATCTTTATTCCAGTCATAATAGATGATGTATCCAGGCTGTGGATTGTACGCATTAGTGTAACGTCCTACCCATTTGCCCCACTTTTTCCATATATTAATACCTGTCGGACAATAACAGGTATTTGGTACCTTACCGGCATTTCCTGATGCATAAGCTGCTGCTGACACTGTTGCATGGCACCAAGGGTCTGTATGTGTCATTTTGTAAGAACCGGCCGGACGTTGCTTGTTATAAATGTCGATGATAATATCATCCTGGTTCTTTGCTTCGCTATATCCGTACCATTCCTTTAATTTCTTTTCATATTCTGTCCATCCCATAATGAGTTCTCCTTTCATCTATTAAAAAAGAGGATGATTTCTCACCCTCTTACTCTTCTTTATTAAGCTGTTTAAAAATCTGATTCACATATGTACTTAATCCGGCTACAAGAACGCCCTGTACCACTGCTGTAAATACCGCCATTGCAATATTCTGTATACCAGACAGGCTACAGGTTGCAATCACGTAGATTCCACAAATCACAATTCCAATGATTCCAAGAACCAACGGAATATATTTATTTGTCACGGCCTGTGACTGTTTCAGCCCCATTCCAACAAAGTACAGTACAACTGCCACTACTACCAGTTCCGGTTTTACATAATTCATAATCTGCTCCATAGTTAATCACCTTTCTTTTTTAAATGTAATTCTTCAATTTCATGCATCATTTTAGTTATCATTCCATTTCCACCGAGCGCATGATATGCTTCGTACATCTCGCAGAAATTTTCATAAGCATAAGACGGGATATCGCCCATCTGCATATACTTACTATGATATTCAATCAACTGTACACGAAGCAAAAGCATCGTTCCTTTGCTATTTGCATCCCTGTCTCTTTTCTGATTTTTTAACAGCCAGACAATATATCCCAGTGCTATAGGAAGAACTATCGTATAAGTATTTATCAAAAACTCTTTCACTGTTTCCGTCTCTCTTTCTCAAAATATGTATATAAAAGACCTTTTATATACATAAAAAAATAGCAGTAAAAATACCGCCATCTTTTACAAATCTTTTGCTTTAATTCTAATATAGTTCTTAAGAACTTCTGATTGATGTTCTTCTGGAATTTCCATTCCATAATACATTTCGCTAATTGTCTGCGCATTCGTTTCTTTGCTAATCCATACATTTAAGCTATTGCAATATGTAGTATTATATTTTACGAATCCCATTGCAGCAGCAATTAGTTTCTGAATATCTTCAACACTATAGTATATACAAGGATTACCATCACTGTGATATTCAATTCGTGTTTCACCTGATTCAATAGTTGCTTGTAATCCGAATATATTGATCTGATCCTTTTCAGTGAGAGAGAAGTGTTGTGTCCCTGTAGACATTTCAACATCAATTCCACTATAAATTGTATTTTCACAGGCTTCTGAAATTTCAGCCTTCTTAAGAGTTCTGATTTGCTCTAAGTCGTAATCTTCCACAAGCGTCCATACCTGCCTAATCGCATTCTCTTCCTCTTCCCAACTGGATTCCCAGTGCTTACCCTCTGTTACCTCTGTAGGCATATCTGTGTACAGTACAGGCTTGTAGCCCAACTCTGCGAGCTTATCTGCGGACGGGTTGTTGACCGTGTGTCCTTGCCACTGTACGGTCTTTGGCGCACTTCTAAGATAGCCGTTTTCTAATTTTGCGTACATTTTTTAATCACCTCGCTTTCTTTATTTTTATGTAATCACCGTCAAAACAAGCGGCATTATAACCTCCATGCGCTAACTTAGCGTTGCTTCCAACGCCAACATATAGTGTTCCGTCTGCCGGAATGGTAATCTCGATAGTTCCCGATGTATCGGTTATCTTTGTATCTCCGCTTTTGTAAGCATACACTTTGTACATTCCACCACACCTACGCATATCATAGATGTATTTGTTCTGTGTTCTAACATTACTCCATTCAATATAATACTTTTCTCCTTGCTTCACGTCGAATACGATAGCCGGGCACCGCTTGCCGTACCATTCTCCAGTATCGGTTAGGTAAGCTTCATAGAGCCATTCGCTTGCTTCTTCTTGTGTATTATTAAGCAACCTACGCCTTAAGCTGTGCTGTGCTGTGCTGTGCTGTGCTGTGCTGTGCTGTGCTGTGCTGTGCTGTCAGCATTTTAGCATTGTTCATTTTTGTATCAACTCCTTATCTACCAATAATATAGACTGTTCCAGATGCGAAATTCCCATTTTGCGCAGCAATAGAATAAGATGTTATAGCAGTCTCAATAGCTGTAGTCCACTTGGAAACAGTATTTACAATACATTCTTGCATTTGTATTCCAGATGTAATACAAGCTTTTATTACATAGCTATCAAACCAAGAAGCTGAAAGTTTCTTTCCATCAATGTATGGATATGCAGAAGTCCATTTCGACCGAATCATAAGCGGAAAAACTGGTTTGTAGATGTGAGTATTATCCCGGAAATGAAAAACATTTGTAAGGATCAGGATATCCGGTTTGAGCGATTTCATTCCGGCGGAAAAGGCGGGCAGAATGTGAATAAAGTGGAAACGGGTGTGCGCCTGATACATATTCCGACGGGTATCACGGTAACATCCACGTCCGAGAGAAGTCAGTATGCAAATAAAAAAGATGCATTGGAAAAATTGAATGTAATCTTGACTCAGAGAGAACTGGCAGAAAAACAGAAACAGGTTAATTCTGCATGGAGAGAGCATACGAAGATTGTGAGAGGAAATCCGGTCAGAGTATATGAAGGCGAGGGATTTAAGCGAAAGAGATAAAGAACGTAAATTGGATAAAGTGGAATCCGTATGTAGGATGGGAAAAACCTTGAAAAATCCTTCTTAACCACGTATTATGTAATTATAGAATAATACATGCAATATCATTTGAACAAATGGTATTCATGACAGGATGAGAGTTGAAGTACGTGAGAAGAGGAGGACGAGAGAGTGTTTTGTAGAAAGTGTGGTACGAAAAATCCAGATGATGCGAGATTCTGTCGTAACTGCGGCACACCGATGAGCAGTGGACCATCTGTGAACGGTGGTGGTTCCGTGAATGGTGGACAGAATGGGAATCCGACACCGCCGCCGATGGGACAGCCGGGAGCGATGCCGCGTAAGCCTAAGGGCAAACGCAACGGTGCGATGATTGCGATTGTAGCAGTGGTTGTGGTAGCATTGATTGCTTCAGCAGTATTCTTTACCCGGGTAATTGGAATTGGTGGCAGAAGTTACGAAGACACGATCGAAGATATGGTGGATGCAATGAATGATGCTGATATCGAAGAATTCTTTGATCTGATTCCAAAGGAAGTAGTCGTATATGCACTGGAGCAGGAAGGATATTTTGCTTTTTCAAAATGGGCAATTTCAGGAAGAGGTAAGGAAAAAGGAATTCAGGTAGGGGATGTCCTTTATCAGGAAATGGCAAAAAACATGCTGTATATTACTGTTGGGGACAAAGAAAAAGATGAGGTTGTAGATATTATCATTAACAGTGCAAAGAGTGGGCAGTATGGACATTATGGTGATGGAAAAATTTTTGTTTCCGATATCAGTGAGGCATATACGATCAGTGAAGAAACCAGAGAAGATGATGATGAATGATATGATTGATGAAGCAGGAGGATATATATGGGTGAAAGAAATAAAAGAACAAAATTAAAAAAATCCATGGGACCTGGTTCGATCTGGGCAGTTGCAGTCGGTTCCATCATTGGATGGGGATGTTTTATACAGGGTGGTCTCTGGACAGAACGTGCAGGTGGACCGCTCCCGCTGTTTCTGGGATTTCTGGCAGGCGGTCTTTTAATGATCGTGTTAGGCTACAGCTATTCTTATATGATCGCAAAATTCCCGGTAGCGGGTGGTGAATTTGCCTATGCATATAAAGGCTTTGGAAGAACTGCTTCGTACATATGCGGATGGATGCTGTCGCTTGGATATCTGTCTATTGTAGCTTTGAATGCAACGGCACTTCCGGTATTGGCATCCTATATTTTTCCTGGAGTCTTTAACAGAGGTTACCTGTATACAATTGCAGGATATGATGTATATATGGGTGAAGTCGGATTATCCCTGTTCTTTATCATACTTTTCGGGATCATGAATTACAAAGGTGCGAAATCTGTAGGAAATCTTCAGCTTGCGATGGTCCTTATCATGTGTGCAGCGGTTGTTGTATCAGTCATTGGTGTGATCGCAACAGGACATTTTGATGCTTCAAACTTGCAGCCGGCATACGGAGCCGAAGGCAAGTCTCTTGGAAGCGGTTTTGTATCTATCCTGGCATTGGCTCCGTTCCTTTATGTAGGATTTGACTGTATTCCACAGGCGGCAGAAGAATATGATTTTCCACCACAGAAGTGCAAAATGCTGATCATTTCAGCATTGATCGTAGGTGCTTTGATCTATGGTGCAATGGCACTGGTGACAGATTGTGTTGTTCCCTGGCAGCAGGTTCTGACTATGACAGATGCGAATGGAACTCTTGTAAAATGGCATACAGGTGCAGTTCTTGATCTTGCAATGGGAAAAGTTGGTGTGTGCTTTGTGGCACTGGCAGTGTGCATGGGTATTTTTACCGGTATGAACGGATTCTTTATGACATCCAGCCGTCTTTTATTTGGTATGGCAAGAGCAAAAATGCTTCCGTCAGCTTTTGAAAAGGTTCATCCGGAGCATAAAACTCCGTCCATATGTGTTGGGTTTACCATGATCATCTGCTGTATCTGCCCATTTTTCGGCAGAGAAGTGATCGGCTGGGTTGTAGATATGTGTTCCGTAGGTACTGCGTTCGGATATTTCTTTACCTGTGCAGGTGCTTATATTCTTCTGAAAAAATATGGCGATGATACAGATACAAATAAAATCCATCCGGCAGTAGCAATGGGCGGCTGCGTGATCTCTGTTGTAATATTGCTGCTTCTGATCGTGCCCGGTTCTCCTGCATTCATGGCTCCACAGTCCTTTGCAGCACTGATCGTGTGGGTGTTGATGGGAGTTACCTTCTATTTTGTTTCAAAGAAAAATTTTGCGAAAATCACTAAGAGAGAAATGGATTATCTGATTCTTGGAAATGTGCAGGTAGTTCGAGGGCTGAGAAAAGGAAAAGATCAGGGAAGAGTTGTACAGGGAAATATTGTGGCTGATCAGAGTAATAAATCTTAAAAGGTAATAAAACGGCTGCAGGCCTATAATACTTTCAGGGTAACAGAAAAACTTCCATTCAAAAAATGGGAGTTTTTCTGTTACCGGAGTATCATATTTGCAAGGTGTGATTTATAAAGTATCTTGACAGAGGTACCGATCCTGTTATACTATTAAAACTGATAAAGGGGAGTAACCTACGTTTGGAAATCTGCGTTTGCAGTGTCGTCAGTACGGTGGAAACATCCGGCGCTGCAGGGAAATGGTGAGACTTTTATTGCATTTTTTGTTGTGCAATAAGGGTTTCTTTTTTTATATCCTTTTATCAAAAAAATCCTTTATTGCATAAAAAAATTACAGTTGGTGAATATTTGCAAAAAAGGAGGCAAAGGTAATGAAAGAAATTTATCAGCAGACAGCAGAAGAAGTTCTCGAGTGTGTGGAAAGCAGGGAATCAGGGCTTACCGATGAACAGGTCAGACGGTCCAGAGAGAAGTGCGGATGGAATGAGCTTGCAGAAGGAAAGAAAAAAAGTATTTTGCAGATCTTCTTTGAACAGTATAAGGATTTTCTGGTGCTGATCCTGATCGCATCGGCAGTGATATCCGGTATGCTTGGAGATGTGGAAAGTGCAGCAGTTATCGTGATCGTTATTACGATCAATGCGATTTTGGGAACTGTGCAGACAGTAAAGGCTGAGCAGTCCCTGCAGAGCTTAAAGAAGCTTTCCGGACCGGAGGCAAAGGTATTACGTGATGGTGTGGCGGTACAGCTCCCGGCAAGAGAACTGGTTGTAGGAGATGTGATCCTTCTTGAAGCAGGTGATATGATCCCGGCAGACGGAAGACTGATTGAAAATGCAAGTCTTAAGGTCGATGAAAGTGCCCTTACCGGGGAAAGTCTTGCAGTTGAAAAGAGTATGGACACTATTTTGGAGGAAGCACCGCTTGGTGATCGGACAAATATGCTGTTTTCCGGAAGCTTTGTCACATATGGGCGTGGCAGAGCGGTTGTAACGAATGTAGGAATGCAGACAGAGGTTGGAAAGATTGCGGGACTTCTGAAATCGACTTCGGAAAAACAGACGCCACTTCAGGCGAATCTGGATGATTTTGGAAAGAAGCTTTCCATTCTGATCCTGATATTTTGCGGAATTCTGTTTGCAATCAGTGTATTCCGCGGTGAGAAGATCAGCAGTGCATTTATGTTTGCAGTAGCACTTGCAGTCGCAGCGATTCCGGAAGCTTTAAGCTCCATCGTGACGATCGTCCTTTCTTTCGGAACACAGAAGATGGCAAAGGAGCACGCGATCATTCGTAAGCTCCAGGCTGTGGAAGGTCTTGGAAGCGTTTCTGTTATCTGTTCGGATAAGACCGGAACACTCACACAGAACAAAATGACAGTAGAAGATTATTATATTGATGGAAAAAGAATCACAGCAGATGCAATTGATGTAGCAGATCCGGCGCAGAGATGTCTTTTGGACTACAGCATTTTATGTAATGATTCAACAAATGAAAATGGAGTGGAGATCGGAGATCCGACGGAAACGGCATTGATCAATCTGGGCAGCCGGTACGGAATCGAGGCTGCTGGTGTAAGAAAGCTTTATCCAAGGGAAGGAGAGCTTCCCTTTGACAGTGACCGTAAGATGATGTCAACACTTCACAGAATTGATGATGAAAACCGGATGATCGTAAAAGGTGCGGTTGACCGGCTTCTGGAGCTGACAGACAGGATCTGGATAAAGGACGGAGTTCGGGAAATCACAGAAGCAGATAAAGAAAAGATCCGGCGCCAGAATCAGGAATTTTCAATGGAAGGGTTACGGGTACTGGCATTTACCTATCGTGAAATTCCGGAGAAGCATGTATTGACGATAGAAGATGAGAACCATCTGGTATTTCTTGGCCTGATCGCTATGATGGATCCGCCGAGGGAAGAATCAAAGGCTGCAGTTGCAGAATGCATAAAAGCGGGGATTCGGCCGGTCATGATCACGGGAGATCATAAGATCACAGCAGCGGCAATCGCAAAAAGGATCGGGATCCTACATGATCTGTCAGAGGCCTGCGAAGGTGCTGATATTGAAAATATGAGTGATGAGCAGCTGAAGGAGTTTGTCCCGAATATTTCTGTGTATGCAAGAGTGTCACCGGAGCACAAGATCCGTATTGTCCGTGCATGGCAGGAGAAGGGGATGATCGTGGCAATGACCGGAGACGGTGTGAATGATGCTCCGGCATTGAAGCAGGCAGACATTGGTGTTGCAATGGGAGTGACCGGAACCGAGGTCGCAAAGGATGCCGCAGCAATGGTGCTTACAGATGATAATTTTGCAACAATTGTAAAAGCAGTGGAAAACGGACGAAATTTATATCAGAATATCAAGTATGCGATCCAGTTTCTTCTGTCAGGAAACTTTGGTGCGATCCTGGCAGTTCTTTGTGCATCCCTTGCAGGACTTCCGGTTCCTTTTGCACCGGTACATCTGCTGTTTATCAATCTTTTGACAGACAGTCTTCCGGCGATCGCGTTAGGCGTGGAGCCGCACAGCAGTGAGGTGATGAATGAGAAACCAAGATCAGCAGACGAGTCAATACTGACAAAGGATTTTCTTGGTAAAATCGGTCTGGAAGGACTGGTGATCGGTATGATGACGATGATAGGATTTTTGACAGGATATCATCAGAATGGTGCACTGCTTGGCAGTACTTATGCCTTCGGAACACTTTGTCTGGCACGTCTGTTCCATGGATTCAACTGCAAATCGGATCATCCGGTTATCTTTACAAAACGTTTCTTTAATAATAAATGGCTTCAGGGAGCATTTGCACTTGGGGCAGTACTCATTACCGTTGTACTGACGGTTCCGGGATTTCATCTCCTGTTTAAAGTAGAGACGCTGGATCTGATGCAGCTTGGCTGTGTATATCTGTATGCGTTTGCAAGTCTTCCGATCATTCAGCTGCTTAAATGGATACGCATGAAATTAAGAAAAAGAGGAGAATGATAGTGGATATAAGTAAAAAATCTGTAAAAAAAATCCGGGAACTTATTGTGTTTACAGCATTTCTTGTGGTCGCACTGTGGAAGTTTAATGTGGTACTCGATGTGTTGAAAGCAATATGGGGGATCGTATTTCCATTTGTACTTGGCGGAGCGATCGCATTTGTGACCAACGTGCCAATGAGCTTTTTGGAAAAGAAAATTTTTGGAAGGGCAAAAAAAGAAGATAAGATAGTCGAAAAACTGGCAAGACCGATAAGCCTGTTCCTCACGATCGTATTTGCGGTTGGCGTGATTGTACTGGTGATGTTTGGTGTGATTCCGCAGCTTACGCGGACAATAGGAACCCTGATGATGAGTATCGCTGATTTTATTCCGCAGATGCAAAGCTGGATCCGGGAAT
>ERZ773252.1318-NODE-1318-length-24917-cov-5.638686_pt1 | contig 24917 bp, 28 predicted proteins | sample MGYA00580517_ERZ773252 | MGnify/ENA primary metagenome ERZ773252 (study PRJEB29015, sample SAMEA2737766) | human gut metagenome | biome: human gut; feature: human-associated habitat; material: faeces | place: China | collected 2012 ...
ATCGCCTTTTGAAGTTTATTTTGATATATCGTTGCATTTGACTTGACAATTCAAGAGATTAAAAAATGAAATGTTTTATGGACGCTCATGGATAGGTGTCACGATGGATGATTTCATAAATTAGCTTAACAGCGATATTGGTTGGTATAACACAAAATGAATAAAAAAACTCTCTGCTATATGAGCTCGGCAGAGTACAGACATAGTCTTGGATTATCAGCATAAAATAGTCCAAGAATATGTCCGCACCCCCTACTCTATGTCCGCGCCCCCACTCGCACCCCACTCTATAGAAGCTACTTCTTTTTTGTAATTAATATTTTCGCTCAATACCAGTTGATTTATGCTAATTTTATCTACTACAAATCTTATTTGGTATGCCAACACTTATAATTTTATTATTACTGATAAAATTTTGTCTACTTCGTTTTATAGTTCTTAAATTTTTGTATTCTTCTTTTAACAATGGATTTAATATGCGAATATTTTGATTATCCGACCCCATTAAGCCAACATTATTATTTAATGATTCAATATATGGTTCATCAATAAGGACATCAATAAGTGATAATATATTTTCATATTTTTTTGACACTTCCTTAAATGAGTACCCCGTATACACTAAAATATCGTTGAATCCCAAATTTCGCAATTCTTTTAATAGTTTATATAATTCTTCTGCTTGAAAAAAAGGATCTCCACCAGTAATTGTTACACCATCGGCTTCATTTTTATAATCAGACAACATAGAGATTAAGGTTGATACAGCGATGTCCATATTTTTATCAGAAGTCCATAATTCAGGGTTTGAACAATGATAACATTTGTGTGGACAACCAACCGTCCATATGGCAATTCTTTTATTAGGACCGAGTGTTGTTACAGGAAATAAAACTCTATCTATTTGCATAGTGCACCTCAAATGAAACATCCGCAAATGTTATCTTATCCGAACTATGAATAGGGGATTTGGTCAACTTAGGTAATCGCATATCATTAAGAAAAGTACCATTTGTGCTTGCATCAAAAACAAAGACTTCTCCATTTTCAATATAAAATATAGCGTGTTTTCTGCTAACATAATTACTTTTTTCAAAATATTCTTTTTGTACTCCGTCACGCCCTATCACAAGCTCATTATATATTGGAATAGTAACTTTGCCGTCTATAGATACAAGGCACAAATTACAATTTTTTGAGCCAACGGTAGCTGTTCCTACTGTATTTGATGACGACTCAACTTGTTTTACTAATTCACTTTCATCAATGGGAATAACAAAAGATAGATCAAAGCCACAATTTTCACATTCTAAATTATTTATATCATTTGGATGATTACAATTCTCGCAAACTCTTATCTCACTCATTATATATTCCTTTCTTTCTCTTTCTAACTGTTATTCTTCTGTCGGTAGAAGCATATTTTTTTATATCCACAAACCTAACATATTTTTCATCGGGCGGACATAGTTTCTTATCATTTAAACTGATGCCATACTGCTGCAAGCCTTGTTTAACCTTCTGATAGTCTGGGCAAAATCTCTCCATATCCGATTTCACAGCAGATGTATCTACATTTGTTCCGTCTTTTTTTTTCTTCCCGACCACTTCAAACATCATGGAACCATTTTCAGATGAAGCGATATTAATTGCAGAATTATCAGTATAATCATAATACTGCTTTGTCATGGTTTGAGCAGATAATACTTCGCTACTTGCAATGTCATATCCCAAAGTTTCCATTACTTTTTTAATACATTCTGCTACATATTCGCCAACTTTTTGACTTTGTGCTTCAACTAACATTTCAGACATATCTTCTTTCAAAATATTTATATCATCTGGAATTTCTAAACATTCCCCATATATAAGATTTGAAAGAGATGTATATTCGCTACGAAGTTTTAATACCTCAATATTGTTGATTTCAGTCTGCTTTTCAACAAGATATGAATCAAAATTCATTTTCATCTGAGAAATTTTATAATTATCATCAAACGAGTGATTATGTAATATATCATCATATTTAGCTTTTTCTTCTTCAAAATTTTCACATTCCATTAGCTGTTCTAAAATATCAGAATATACTGCCATAAGATTCTCTGAAGTATTACTTACTGCATTGTGAGTATCCCATTCGGTATTTTCAAACTCAATTTCACGATTTTCTTGTTGTTGCTGATTAAATTGCACATTTAATTCTTGCATTAAATCATCAATTCGCATTACAAGATTTTTAACTCTTTTTAATCGTCTTTCATAACAATTTAAGATATTTATTAAAGCATCACTGTTCCCCTTAATTATATATTGTGTAGAAATATTTGTTTTTAACTCTGAAATGAGCTTTTTCAGTTCAATGGTTATTGCCGTAGATTTTATGATTTTTTCAGCATCTGAAATGTTTTCCTCATATTTCTCTATATTTATTTGTGAAAAATATATGTTACTTTTTTCTATACAATTATTGATATTCTCGATAATCTGCTCGCATTGACTGCGTTCCAATTCAGCCTCCAACTGAGCTTTTATAATTAACAACCGTTGCCTTTCTAATACATAATCAGAATATTTGGGACCACTCATATTTACCAAACCGCCTTTTCATATATCTTCATCCAATTTTCAACTTGCTTTGAATATCCAAGAGAGTATATCCACATAATAAATATTTTGTCAGAAATTAAATCCTGACAAATTTTTACTATTTGTTTAGTTGAATTACTTTCCAAATTATCAATGAAACTTTCAAGATTCACATATTTTTTTTCTTTGTATTCAAATCCTATTTCTGGATAAAGTAAATACATTAATGCAAAATAATAATCGACATTCCCTTTCTTAATTTCTTGGGTAATAAATCTAATTTGTTCTTTAAAGGCTTCGTTAAAGTTATTATTGTCGATATATTCTAACAAGCAGCCAGAGTCTATCAAGTGCATAATATTTTCGTCAATTGTAGGGCTTTTTTCTTTTATTGCCATTCCCAATGCCTGTAAATCTGTATAAATAGCACCTTTAAAACATAGCGGAGCGTTAGGGTTTAATATGTAAATCATCTTAAACACGGCAACATCTTTATCATCAAGTGCCTTAATATCTGTTATCCTATTTGAATATTCTTCACCATATTGTACGATATTTTTTTCTACCAGTCCTCGATACAAGTGTTTTGTGGCATTTTCCCAATCACTTGCAAATGCCATACTTATTTCATCAAGCCCATAATACCTGCTATTTGAAAAATTATATGGTTTCATCCCCTTATGGGTTCTTCTCTCTTTTACCTCAACATCTTCATTATTTAGCCAACGGTTAACTTCCTCATACCCCCAACGATTATTTCTGTCTTTTACTGTTAAACCTCTGATTAATTGTTGCAACCTTGGTGGAACGGTAGATGGAATATCTAATGTTTTGTTTATGGTTTGATACAATATTGCCATATCAGTCATTCCGGCAAACGGATCTTGTCCTATTGCAAGGTGCAGTATGGTTATTCCGAAAGAATAATAATCACTTTCTTTTGAAACAAAGCCGCTTGATGCTTCCGGTGCAGAGTATCCAAATGTTCTTGACATAGATGTAGCTCTAACAGAAACATTACTGTCCAAAAGTGAACTTATGCCAAAATCACCCAATACAACTCTTTTTTCATCATTGCTCAAAAACAAATTGCTCGGCTTTATATCTCTATGGATAATGTTGTTATCGTGCAGAACCTTTAATCCTTCATTTACGCTTTTTACTACAACATTTTCTATAAAGTCAAAACTCATAGGAATATGTTTGACAAGGTCACCTTTCTCAAAGTATGGGAGTATCTCATAAGTTCGTTCATCATAGACTCCGCCTTTGGAATGTGGCATAACATAAGGAGAATTGATACTTGCTAAAACTCTTTCAATTCTCTCATCGGGTTTCACATCAATATGATATAGTTTTATAACTTGATTTACACCGCTATTTTCAGTAAGTAAAAGTGAGGCTTCACCTGTATTTTCAGCAATTACTTTCTTGATTTTATATCTATCAATACTGGTTCTGCGTGTAAAATCAATAGTAGTATCAGTTTGCATAATAGAGGTAACTCTATCGTTTATATTGCTACCCATCAATTCAGTTTGTCTTGACGGATTATTTACATCGGGCAATACTGAAGTAGTTCTATCTTGATCCGCCATAATCTCAGTCTTTCTTGAATCAGCCATTATTATCATCCTCCTTTACGGGTTTTACAATAATTAGTGTTATGTTATCAAGTCCGCCTTTTTCTTTGGCTTTAGACACTAATAAAGAAGCCACTGACTTAATATCACTTGGTTCAGAAAATACTTCTTCGATTTCATCTAAAGAAACCATATCCGTAAGTCCATCTGTGCAAATTATAAATTCCGTCATATTGCTAATTTGTTTGATGTGTGGAAGCACTGTTTCTTTACCTATATATTGCATTAGTGGTTCTTTTATATCTGAATTATTATCGGAATTTGCTCCGGATAATCCCGAAACAGTATCATCTGTGCTTAATTGATTCAAATAACCTTGTTTTAACACATAAATTCTGCTATCTCCGAGATTATATATATAACTGCTATCTTCTCCTAAAATAATTCCAGCAAGTGTGCAAGCACAATCAACTGTTTTTCTTAACGCTACGACACATTTGTTCATTTTATCAATTAGAGTAATAAGCTCATTGTCATCATAAGGGATCACTTCATTTTGAGCTGTTTGAATACATATTTTTGTTGCTTCCTCTCCGGCTTTACTGCCACCGACACCATCTGCAACAAACGCTATAAGAGGAGCAGAAATTTTCTCGTAAACAAAGCATTCAGAGGTGTTGTAGCAACCAATATTGTTGATATAAAAACCATCTTCATTATTTTGTCTAATACAGCCAACATCGGTAATTGCACATATTTCATATTTCATCCTACATCGCACTCCAAACTTATTATAGAGTTATCAACAACAATTCCATTAACATTAAGCGTACTGCCGCTTTGTATTTTATTATCAAACAAATATCGTGACAATGGATTTATAAAATCTTTCTCAACTATATTTCCAATTCCACGGCCACCATTTTCCAAATTCCCAAAAGCAGCTTTTATAAGATAATCTTTTGCCTCTTCGCCAATACTCATTTTTATGTTCTTTTGCTTCTCCAAGTTGCCTATGATTTTGTTTAACTGACTGTCTAAAATCATTCTTGCAACATCTTCACGAATAAAGTCAAATACAACAAAATTTTCACCTATGCGGTTAAGTATTTCCGGTCTTCCTAATTGTAGTTTGAAGTAATTATCAATAGAGGCGATTATTTTTTGTGATAATTCTTCATATTCCATTTGAGGATTTACATTTAATACTCTGTTGCCCAATTCGTCTTGATCGTATATTCCGAGATTGCTTGTAAATATAATGATACATTCAGAAAAATATACCGTTTCACCTCTGCCATCTGTCATTCTGCCATCTTCAAGTATCTGCAAAAATTTATCGAAAATACTTGGGTGAGCTTTTTCGATTTCATCAAACAATAAAATAGAAAAAGGCTTTTCTTTTATGGCATTGGTAAGTTGACCGCCCGCTTCATATCCAACATATCCGGGAGGTGCTCCTAATAATTTTTGATCGGAGTGCCCTTGCTGGTATTCGGACATATCAAATCTAATACAAGCATTTTCATCGCCAAATAACATTTCCGCAATAGTTTTTGCAAGTTCTGTTTTACCTGTTCCAGTGGGACCGGCAAAAAACAATATTCCTTTCGGTTTGCTTTTACTGGAATGTTGCAATCCAGCCATATTGGTTGCTGCTCTTTTTATAATATCGAGCACTTGCGATACAGCTCTGTCTTGACCTTTAACTCGTTTTCTTATAATTTGTTCAGCATCTTCAAATATTTCAACAGGAAGTTCTGCCCAAGGATTATCCTTGATGCCATATTTGTAAAGATGGATAGCATCTTTTATATTTTCAATCGCTATCTTTTGCTTTTTGCATAAGAGTTTCAGAGCATTTAATTCAAGATTTTTGAAACCATCTGTTAATTCTACAAAATCTTCCTTATATTTTTTCAAATCATCCTCTGAATATTCTTTATCGCCAGTAAAAAAATTGATTTGCGTATCGATAAACAACTCACGAGTAGCCTTATCCGGCTCGTTTATTTTGAGGGCTTTTACCATTGGATTGTCCAAATACAACCACACAGGAATATCGTTTGATTTTTCACACACAATAAAAATGAGGTTGTTTTTGAATCCATCGCCTGTTTTGATCTGTGTCTTTTTTAAGCCGGACATCATTATTTTTGTATAGAAATCTCTTTCATTCTCGCTAACATTATCAGCCGACAGGACATATCGTGAAGCCATCATCAGCACGATGGCACTTAAATGTTCTCGATTTTGATTTACACTCCTTATAATATCCGCAGCTTGACACATTTCAACTTTGACTACGTTATCCTTTCCCGATGTTTTTCCCAATTTAGCAATATTGCAGAATTGGTCAATTTCGTCTTTGTTAAACTCGTTATAAAATCCGTCTATATGATTATAAAACACAATATTTTCGTATCCCATATCTTTAAGATAATGATATACATAGTTATCCAAGAACATTAAATCCCAGCGTATTTCTTCGTTTTCTGTTTTTGTGGGATAAGTTTGCATATCATAAATATTGCCTTCCATAAGGAATGTTGACTTGATTTCAATGAATTGATCCAATTCTTGATGCCATTTACTCAATCTCATTCTTTAACACCACCTAATGCGGTTATTTTGCCGTTAATACTATACACGCCTTTGTAATAATCAAAATTATATGAAAGTTCCTTCTTTTCACCACTTCCGATATCCTGTGCATATAGTTTGTTTTTTACCGTATAATACACATTATTTTCATCCACACCCAACAACTCATTAACATCTGTTGCAACCTCTTTTGGAAAGTGGTTATTGACATTAAATTCTATGATTTTGTTGTTGTTTTGAACATATATGTCACCGTTAAAATAAAATTTAACGACATTTTTATCAGTCCAAGATGGAGTGGTAGAACCTATATTTTGAAGCATTAACTTGTTAGAAAAATCCGAATATAAAATACTATCTGCAATAATGATAAACTTATTTATATTGGCTTCTATAACAGGCTCAATTTTCTTATCATTTATAGAGTACCTATACAGATTATTAGCCTTTGAGTAGTCTACATAGTAAATAAAATCTCCGGCTACAACAACTATGCCAACCTTATTTTCTACGATAACTTTCTTATCTGTTCCATCATATTTGCAAGAATATAATTTTTTATCGGCACCTCTGAAAACAACTATATCCTTTGCAATGTTAATTTGTGATATTGCCTCATTAGTGATAATGTTTTCTGTTCCATTGCTGTGTAATACGGTTTCTCCATTTTCATTTATTGTGGTGTATCCGTACTGATTTTCTGCAAGCATACCATAATTCAAAGCATTTATTGCCTTGTTGCCCAAATACGCATTTTCATATTTATCAAACAAATCAGGATATGTGACATTTTCTAATGATGATGCAATTTTAGTTATAGCTTCATTGTCATTCACACTTGCATTTTTCAGTTCATTGTAAGTTGAATTTTTTGTAATAGCATTGAGTCCAATCATACCAACTATAAGCACTGCAAAAATTATTCCGAAAATCATAAATTTTTTTTTAAATCTATTCTTTCTTTTTTCTATTTTTGCAGACTTTTTTTGATACTCCATATCTTGTTCGCTTAAATATGTTTCAAGATTTTTTTCAGCCATTTTTACGCCCCCTTAACCTATAAAGAAATAAAGCATTAACAATACCGTTGACAGAGAATTTAATCCTCTCAAATTACTCATAGAAAGTAGTTCAAATGAATTGATTGCGGTCAAAATAATAATTGCTATGCCTATATACAGCCATTTTCTTCGCCTTAATTTCCATTTTTCATTTTTAATACTATCCAATTTTGACTTTATTTCTGAAATTCTTGTAGCGTAAGTATCTTGGATAGCTTTTACATCTGCTGCCTTAATGCAATAAGTAGTATTGTTCAAATTTCTTTTAACAGCATCAACTGGATTTTCAATATCGCTTGCTGATATAGTTTTTAATGCTTCCGTTGGATATTTTACAGTCTTATTTGAGAAGATAGCCATAAAATTATCAGCAGTAATATTGGTTACATTAGGTGTTGAACTATCTATTTTCAGCTTTGCCATTAAGTCATCAACTGATTTTACAGAAGTGAAATCCGGTATATCTTTTTCGGTTAATTCCAAAGCGTTCCCATATGTAATTGCGTTGTTTATATGCTCGACTAATGGTATGATTTTAGGAATGACAGTAACCATTTCTCCTAATTTTTCAGCATCATATTCAGAGAGCTTATCAATAGAAAATATTTTTTCAAATTGTTTTGCAAAAGGAGTATAGTTTTTTAATTCATTATACTCATTCGATTCAGTTATTTTACAAATATTTAATCTTTTCTTGACTTTTTCATTTTTCGGTAAACAAGCATCAAATAGCATATATAATCTGCCTACCGATGTCCTCATTGCAGCCATATATTTTTCCTCCTTACAGTGTTTCGGCAGGATTTGTAAAATCCTTTACTCGAATGAAATCGAGTTCATTTAAGGTTTCGGCAATATTATTATCGGATATTGGGATAGTGTCAAATATTGTTTTATTTGCTTTAATCTCAAATATTTTCCTGACATTATCAGTAAAATCTACAGTTTCTTCTGTTATTTTACATAACAGTAAATAGCCCTTGAATACTACAAAATCTACAGTTCCATTGTATATCGCCTCAAACATTTCATGAATTGTTCTTATACCAACCGCAAAAAGTGTATTTTCATATAGAGATATTGCATTTACTTTTGACAACGGATATTCTTTAATTTCATTTGTAGATGGAAGAAATGAATATCTGTCTATCATTGGCAAATCATTTATATCCGGTAATAGAAATGAAATATATAAGCTTTTTTCATTAGCAACATAGTCGACATCATAATCCATTTCTAATTCAGGTGGATATTGAGAATTTGCAAGAACAACAGAAGCATATTTTTCAATAGCACTTTCTTCACCTAACTCAAAACTTTCTTTCAAAAAACGAACATCAGCATTATGCTGACGTTGTGTTGCTTCAAATTCTTGCTTTGCTACTAAATATTCTTGCAGTGCTTTTGTTTTTCTTTCTTCGTATGCTCTAACTCTATCCTCATAATCATCTATTTTTCCCAACAGGTTGCCCAATAAGCCAATATTTTTTCTTTTGGGTTGTGGTTCATTAAATGAAAATGCTGGATATTTTTTATTTATCAATTGCTTGTCCCAATCTAAACGATCATTTATTTTAATTGTGCTTGCAATTAGCGTTTTAAAGCTATTCTGTATTTCTTTTACTTCTTTTGTTAATTGCTCTGCCTTCTCTTTTTGAGAGGCGATTTCGGCATTTCTTCTTTCTTTTAGTTCATTGTTTTGCATACGAAGTTCAGTATTGCGTATTTGCTCATTTAATTCCCATTGTGTACTTGCTCTTACAGTTCTTGTTTCACCTGTATATTCATTCACAATCGTTTGCTGGTATGGGTATCTTGAAGAAGTACTTGTACTTCTGTAAGTTGAGTTTGAACCCGATAATTTTTTTCTGTACCCTATGCCAGTTCCGGGGATCGATAGATTCATATATGTACCATTCGGACCAGTGCTGATTCTTGCTCCTTTTACACCACCACTTATCCCAATTCCTCTTTTTGATAAATTCAGTCTAACACCTTTGCCAAGATTAATACTTTTTCTAAAATATAATCCCATTTAAATTCACCTCGATATATTATTTGATTTTGGGTGTATCTGGTAAAGTAAATACAGTTGCTATATTATCCGCTAAGCCGAGTGTCTCTGTTGTTGGTGGAGTTTTAAGTGCTACACCGTCCATAGAAGGCATAATATTAGTATGTGATGCGTGTGTATTTGCGTGTGATGGTGCTGCATTGCTGTGATTACTATGTGTGCCGTTAGTGCTTGATGCATGAGATGTATGTGAAACGTGAGAAGAATGTCCACTTGAACCCGAACTATGACTACTGTGTGAGCTATGACTTCTATGTGAGCTATGGCTTCTATGAGCTGCAAAAGCGTCAATACTCATAATAACACCCATAATCAACATCATTGATCCAACTGTCAAAACTTTGTTTCGAGTGATATTACCTTCTTCTTCAAACAAAAAATCATCTATTGATTTTTTTATCTTTGGTATTATCTCATTACTCATTTTTTATTCCTCCTCAACACCGGTATTTTTATTGTTTGTCCAAGTTGTTTTATAGTTTCCTTTTTCATTGTGATATGTGTATGTACCATTTAATTTTCCGTTATCAAATGTTCCCTCAAGGTAAATTGTACTACTTATAGTATATTTACCGTTACCATTCATTAAATCATTAGTCCAAGAACCATCATAGCTTACACCGTCTTCCCAAGTAAATTTGCCTTGACCATTTCTTTTACCATCTGAAAAACTTCCTTCGTATTTTCCTGTACCGGGATATGTCATTGTTCCATTTCCTGAAATTGTATTTGCTTTATATCCTCCCTTATAAGTAATTCCAGAGGCAAATGTAACTTCTATTTGATCCGATAACACTCCATCTACTGCAGTTAGTTTATAATTTCCGACGTTAGTGGCAAGTGTAATTGTACCATCTTTAAATTTATTTTCGACAAATGTCCCTTGATAAGTTGCTTGTCCTTGTTTAAGAGATCCATTTCCAGATAATTTGTCAGAACTCCATTCTCCTGTATATGTTGCTCCGTCTTGCCAAGTAAATGTACCTTGACCATTCCTTTTTGAATTTGAAAAATCTCCTTCATAAACGCCAGTAGTATAAGTAAATTTGCCTTTACCATTCATTTCATTTTCTTTCCAAGCACCTTTGTAAATTTCACCAGTATCAAAATAAAATGAGCCTTGTCCTGTTATTGTATTTAGTATAGTGTCACCAGCATATATACCTGAAGGCATTTCCATATATCTTGTTGCAACTTCACCTGTCAAATCATCCAATATAGGCGTGTTAAATGTGCTAATTACATATATGACAATCATAAAGATAATAAACACACTTATCCATTTCAACCAATTCAGGACTTTAAAATTTTTCATAAGACTCAACTCCTATCCATTTATTAAAGACTTTTATTTCATCCGACTTATATTCTTGCAATATTTGAAAGATTATATCTAACATTCCGCCGTAAACACGACATCTATACGATTTAGCATTTTTGAAGAATAAATTTTTTTCTTGTGCAAGATTTATTACTGGACAAGTACCGCAATATGGTTGATATACACAATCGCAACAATTTAATTGTCCTTCTAACAATGAAGAAACACAAGTTGCTTTGCAAGTTGGCGATTGTATAAAATCATCGAATGTATTTTCAAATACATTTCCTAACTTGAATGTATCATTTCCCATTTCATATAGCATTCTTCCTTCGTCACAAGTGAACACATTGCCGTCATAAAAATATGCCATTTGACCAATTGTTGCTCCACAAGGAGAACGAAGTTCCATATAATTTTCTGCATATCCTGATAGTATTTTTTTTAAAAATATAGCAGCGTGTCTTTCACATATATCAACACCTTCTATGTTGAGTTGTATTATGTATCGCAAACTTTTTTCATAAAACTCAAGAAATTCATCAGATGTATAACCAATATTGTCCCATACTCTTTCGGCAGTTCCAAGCCTAGTGAGAGGTCTTATAAATATACTTGTTTGACCTAAATCAACATAGGTATCAATTATTTCCTTTGCTTTGTTGAGACTTTGTTTAGTAGTAGTCTGTATAGCTCCAACATAATAGCCTTTTCTCTGAATATGCTTAATTTGCTTTATTACAGTATCAAATGTATCTGTACCATTTTGAAATACTCTATTTTGATTATGAAGTTCCTTATCTCCATCCAATGATGTTGATATATTTACTTTATATTTAATGAGAAAATCTAATATTTCATCAGTCATAAGAGAGAGGTTTGTAACTATGCTATAACTTATATTTTTTCCCTTTTTATGTTCTTCTGCATATTCTACAATATGTTTTAAAACCTTAAAATTATTCAATGGTTCTCCACCTTGAAATTCAAAAGTCAAGTATCTTGATGGAGAACATAAAGCCAAATCTACACTTTTTTCGGCAATTTCTTTTGTCATTATGTGATGAACTATGTGTGTATCATCCTTTGCTTGACAATATACACAAGACATATTACATATATTAGTCAGGACAAAAATATGAAGTGCAGTAGATGAAAATAAGTAATTTTTGTTATTTCTAATAAGCAATTTGATTTTTTCTGTAAAAACACTTTCGTGCTCATCATATACAAAATAGTTTTCTTTTAACTTGTTATAAATTTCTTCGGGTATATCGTTTTTATTAATTAATGAATGAAGAGTATCCTTTGTTACAAAAACGTGTCTGCCAGTGTCATTGGTTAATAAATACTCATCACCAAATTTTTTGAAATTAAAGAAATTTATCAATTAAATCACCTCTTTATCGGTTTTCCTTTGAAATGTATTACTCTTTTTGTACTATCAAACACGCCACCACATATTTCTTTCAAATCGCATTTTTGACATTCATCTCCAAAATCAACTTTATAATCAGAAATACTTTTAGCACAGATTTCCCAATATGCTGACTCGACAGCACACAATGGAAAATTGTATAATTGAGTATTAACTCCATGGGCAATCAATAATCTTATAGCTTTTTTACTTTTGTTGAAAGCATCTTCAAAGGGCAACCACACTTTTTCTCTATTTTTTGCAGCATTGCCCATCAATTCCAACCCCATAAAATTCACACACGCAACATCTCTAAAATACTTAATTACATATTTTGCAATTTTCTCAATATTGTCAATATTTTGTTTCGTCAAAACTATTCTTATTTCAGTTTCAATATTGTAATGAAGTAGGTTATGAATGCCTATTACTGCTTGTTTGAAACTTCCAGCAGATTGTGTTATTATATCGTGCGTTGTTTCATTATAGCCATAAATAGGAATACCTACACGAATATTATTCGGCAAACATTCAACAAATCGTTGAGTAAAACTGTAGTCAGAAAAAGCTCTGCCATTTGTAAGCAACAAAAACCTTGTTTCATCAAAGTCATATTGCAGTGTTTTCAACAATCCAAAAAAATTGTCTTTCAACAAAGTAGGCTCTCCGCCAGTAATTGTTAAAAATGGAGCTGTTTTTGGAATATACCTTATTAATTCTTGTAGTTCTTCGAGTGAACATATTTCACTTTCCCGCCTTGACTTCTCACTACAAGGACACATAACACAATTTGAGTTGCATTGCAAAGTACATACAATAGCATTATCGTTAGAGGTTGCTCTGTATAGTTCATAAACTATTCCCCTACTATCTATTGATAAAACATCATCACACGCATAGATTTCAAAAAGTTTTTTAGATTCTTGATCTAATATAATATATCCATCATAAGTATATAATTTATATACCCCATTATCATTGTAAATATGGTTAAAACCTTTATTCATATACTCAATGTGTTTTTCTTGATTTACTGCTAACTTAAACACATAGTAATCGTCATTATAATCTTTAATATAGTTTTTCATTATTTTATCAACATCCTTGCAAAAGTATATATAACGGAACCACTTGATATGAATATTGCAAAAGGGATTTTCCTTACAATTGTTATTTCAGTCTGCCCGTATTTTGAGTTTTCCCATTTTTTTATACTCTCTACCTCTTCAGCCGTGATTCTTGATCTTATGTCTTCGGTTGTTTTTTCTTTAGGTAGTCCTTTTATTTTTGAAGGTATAAAATATATAATTGTTGAATATGCCAATACCATACCTTTTTCAACCTTACTTGTTGGTATAGTTAGATAATTATATTTTTCAGCAAATAGGCGTAACAATAATACAGCGAGTACTAATGTATATATTTTAAGATTAAAGTTAAACGTTGTATCCTGTATAAATATATAGCTAACAATAGTAACAGTACACAAGCATAAAAGAGGAATTATTCTGTCAAAGAATTTAAAATTATAGCTTAATAGAATAATTATCATGTTAATTATCATCATAAGTTCTATGTTTTTATTATAAAATTCTGGCACTATAAATCGTATAATGAATCCAAACAATGTAACTAAACAAGTGCATTTTATATATTGCACTATCATAAGTTTTACATCAGCTTTAATACGATTTATCTTAAATAAATTTTTTTCTTTTATGCCTAAATATATTGATTCTCCAATGATATACAAGTAAGCAGTAGCAAATATAAATATTATAATGACAGCTGTTGCTGTTACATTGTTGCCATTATAGTATATTCTTGCTGGAATAAGGAAAGTAGTAAACATTAATAGTTTGCTATCTCCGGCAGCCCAAATATGAAGTGCATAAAAAGTGATGCTTATAGCCATCATAACTAAAAAATTTAGGATAAAAGATAGGAAAAACGCTCTACCCCAAAATGTATAGTAAATGGAATTTGCAACCATTCCTACTATTCCGGTAACCAACAAGACTTTATTTTGAATAATACCATGTTTGATATCTGTCACAGTAACATAGCTGCACATACATATTAACAATGTAATTAGAATTGCTTCGTTTATAATCATGCTATTTATCATTTTCATCAAACCAACTATTTAATATATCTTCTGCATGTATATTCTTATCATCAACAAATCCTGTATCAGAATCGTCAATTATAGTAGAGGCTAATGCTCTACCTAATATCAATTCTCTGATTTCTTTTGTTTCCTGCATAACCTTATATCTTGCAGATTGTGTAAGTGCTTCGTTAGCAAATTGCTTTTCTATATTTTTTTCCAACTCACCATCAATAGGTTCTATATTAACATAGTAATATTGTTCATCAGCATCTAATGACATATAATACCTATCGGTAAAGAAGTGTGCTGCTTTTAACACAGCTTCTTTTGGATATAGGTCTTTTGTAAATTTTACTTGCATTAAAACTCTCCTCACAAAAAATCTTTTAAATTTTATATTAATCTTTCCTTAATTCTGGCAAACATACTTTACAAGGCTCTAATTTTTCATTTTTGATGTCATCTTTACTCACACGACGTTTGGTTTGCTTGTCTCTTATGTATATACACTCTGCTTTGTGATATTTTTTTCCAGATGGAGTAGCATAATATTCTCTATAATATGTTTGTTGTGTTAATATTATTGAAGTTGAAATACTTCCACCAATAGTCACAAAAATAGAACAACATAGCATAGTGGAAATTATCTTGTGTGTTGAAATAAAAGCAAATGCTTTGTTGATAATTGGCGGATTCAGTAAGTAGTGTGTAAATTCGTTTGCTTCAAATTCATCTGTTGTATTTTCCCCTGCAATTACTGTTTTTCCAAAATGACCATTGTATATATGACCTTCTTCGTGTGTTAAGAGTATCAAAGCTTCCTGTTCAGATATATTATCTTCTAAGAACACAAGTCGATAATTATTATCTACATAAGTAAAGGCACTATATGCTTGAACATACTCCTTTAAACCCAATACGTTTATTAGAATTTCAATATTTTCATCATTATACGCTTTACAAAATCTTATTATTTTATAGCCTTGACTTTTTATAATTTTGCTTATTCGTTCAAATGAAAGTATATTAATTTTATATTCTCTCAAAAATCTGCGAGCAGACTTTTTTATATTAGCTGTCATTTACTTTTCAATTCCTTTTATAGCTTTTTCAATTTTCAAATTCTTTTCGTTATTATCACTATTACGTTTTCCTCCAAAAGCAGCAACCTTTTTTGTTTCCACATTCTTTGGAATTTTGTCAATTAACTTCTCTATATAAAAAAATTGACCTAAAGCATCTTCAGACAAACCTAATAATTTCATTATTTCTATTGTTTCTTTATTAGAAAGGAAATACTTTGACAAGCTTACAAATACCGGAAATGTTATTTTTCTTTTTTTATTTTCAATAGCTGAATAAGTTGTTCGAGGTATCCCAATAACGTCTGCAATTTCTGCTTGTGTTAATGCGGCTTTTGCACGAAGCATAGCCAAATTATCACTCATAATAGCAATGTATTCATTATCGTTCAACATTCTTATCACCTCTATCAATTTAAAATCAATAGATATGTTTTCATAGGATAATTACCTATATGAAAACATATTTATTGTTATATTGTATCACCACTCTACTTTTGTGTCAAGATGACACAAAAGTTTTCGTCATTATAACCATACATTTAATAAAACATTTGTTGAAATCTACAAGTAACATCATTTTAGAAAGATTAGTTAGTTCTTATATTGGGATTAGAATCTGTGAGTCAGGTTTTGAATATATCAATTCAGATAAAACACATCAGAAGTTTTGAATACTGCTCAAGGAAACTATTAACCGCCTTTTCAATATCACATTCTGTAAGAATAACTATATCATGGTAGCTAATGAAGTCAATATGTAATTCTAAAATTATTTTGAATCTAAACGGTATTTATATTTTGTATAATACCATATCAAGTCATCATAGAATTTTAACATTGTTTTATATGCAATTTCATATGACGAAAAATATATCGTACCAAATGTTTTATAATGGCAATCAGATAAAATCTCTATTTGATTTTTATTATAATTATAATAAAAATAGAATTTATCCGATTCTTTTTTCCATTCAACTTTGCCTATAGCTTTATCATTGAATGCTTGCCATTGTCTGATTCTTTGAAATAATATATCAGCTTTTTTATTCATTAAAGCAATTTTGATGTTTGAATATAAGTTTCCTATATTATATTGTTTAATATTTTTTTTACTGTTTGTATAAATTTGTTTTTTTATACCTTCTTCAGTAACAACAAAAATAGGCTTATTTTCCATTATTTCATAACCGGTACATTCTTTTTTTATAATTTCAATATATTGTGTATATTTATTTTCAACATGAATCGGTATCATCATACCATTTAAATTCAAAATCAATCTCAAATTTTTGCCCTCCATATCACTGTTCTAACATTTCAACTAATTGGTATGAATCATCTTCATACCAATTAGTTGAAATTATTCATATTAAAATTCCTCCTTAAAAAACGAAATAAAAGTTCTGGATACTTTTATAAAAAAATGTTTTGAATATAAACTGTCAATAATGGCAGATAATTAAATTTATGTAAAAAAGAACAGACTAAATCCTTTTAGGGTTTGTTAGTCTGTTCTTGAACTTTAATTAAAATTGAAACATGGTATAACCATGTTTCAATAACCTTCATATCTTATATTTTTATTATAACATACATAGAAATGAAGTCAACAACTTTTTTAAGTATTTTAAAAAATTTTCATATAATTTCTTTATATTGTGTCCCACTGCTTATATTCCTCTAAACGATGAATAAATCCACTGAATTGAGGAACGGTAAAATCTAATTCTCGATATTTTACAGGATAAATAATACCTTTATTAATCAGCTGTGCTCTGGCAGTCGAAATAGAATTAATTGATTTTTTCATTATTTCCGCAATGTTTGCAATAGTACAAGGTAATTCGCCACATTTAACCATCGCAAATATAAATTTCTTTTCGGCAGCCGAACAACGCTCATAACGTAGTTTAAAAAATCCTGTATCCAATTTCCCGAAAAATTCTTCAAGATTATTTTCAACATCAATATCTGAAATCACTTTAGAATCTACATTTTGAAATACAATTTGACATAACTGTTGAATAAAGAACGGATAACCTTCTGTTACTTCTATTATTTTGTTAATAGCTTTATCACTGTATTTTACATTAAATTGTTTAATAGGCATCTCTATTGCTTTAATAGCCTGTTCTCTTTCTAATGAATCAATTTCTTTATAAATAAAAAGTCTTTCCGAATAAGACTTTTCTGATGAAAGCATTGAATAAATTTTAGGTAAGCCTGCTGCTATAATCATAATAGGATAACCTAATTGATTAGTTCGGTGTATTGCTGCAATTAAAGCACCTAAATTTTCAGATTTAATATACTGTATTTCATCTATAAAGAAACAGATAGGTATTTCAGCTTTTGCTGCTGCTTCTCCTAAAGAGGTAAATACATCAGTAAGACTTTGTGTTAGATTATTCGTTTTATATAAATCTTTTTCTTCAAGTGATAAAGAAAATGTATTATCGTTTGGATCAAAAGATACAACCAAAGATTTAATCGCATCTAATGGTTTTTTTATTAAATTTTTAAACTTTTCTTTAACACTTATTTGTCTTAAAAAGGCTTGCGAACAAGTGGCTATTTGCGAAATAAAATCATTTCGTTCCGCTACTTCAATATGTTTACAAAAAATATTCTTTTCTTCTGCGATTTCTTGTAACCTGTTTATAAGAACGGTTTTACCTACCCCTCTTAATCCACTAAAAATAACTGATTGAGTTGGAATATTTAATGTTAATGCTGTAAACATATTTGTTACATTTTCAATATCTTCATCTCTACCGGCTAAGTATTGAGGTCTTACTCCTGCACCCGGTCTATATGGGTTGATTTTAAACATAAGCCATTCCTCCTTTATTTTATATTATACCACATAATAACGCAACAAACAACCTTTTACCGTGTAAATACGCAAAAATAATACGATAAGTTTAAAACTTACCGTATTACTTGAAAACAAAATTATTATTTTTTGAGTTTTACAACTCTCAAAATGTTATAAATTTGTATTTCGTCATTTTGGAATTGATTTGCCCCGCATATTGGACAACAAATATTCTGATTGGCATCTTCACCATCTTGTTCATATCCTGTCCAACTTTTATCAGTTTCAAATATAACTGCATTTTTCTCATATTTTGTTATATTACAATAGCCTTCTTTAATGAACTCCTATCCGTATATGATATACTAATATTGTCTTATCACATTTTTTTGACTTGCGGATATAAAGGATAATATCAAGAATTATGAGCAAGTATAAAATCTCAATTAGTTATTGACTAATGTTTTATGAGGTTTAAATTACTCAGAATATACATTTCTATTATCCATTGTTACAATACTCATAAGGTGAAAGATATATTGTTGAGAGAAGTTCTTTTTTAGGATAAGAGTTCTTAAAACGTCTCTCATTAATATAGTCCCTATTTTTTTACGGTTTTCTACCTTTTCATAAGCAAATGGCGGTAAATTTATATTTGACAGATTTTATCAAATATGATACAATAAAAATTGTAAATTGATAGGCTTAAAAGGTGGATATATGAACAATGATTCTATATCCATCTTTTTATTTATTTTAACCATTGAAAGAAAGAAGTGTATTTTATGAAAATAATAGCTTGTTTAGATGATAATAATGGTTTACTATTTAATAATAGACGGCAAAGCAGAGATCGAGTAGTTATTGAAGATATATTAAAAGATTGTCATAATTCTAAATTATGGATTAACAATTTCAGTAAATCCTTATTTGATAGTCCTCATGTAAAAATTTCAGAAGAATTTTTGAATGAGGCTTGTGAATCTGAATATTGTTTTATTGAAAATGTAAATCTTAAACCATATGAAAAATATATAGATGAGATAATACTTTATAAATGGAATAGAGTCTATCCGACTGATTTTTATTTTGATATAAACTTATCTACTTGGAATTTAACACAAGTAACAGAGTTTAAAGGCAATTCACATGAGAGAATTACTAAGGAGGTATATAAGAAATGATTATTAACAAATTATTATCCGGTTTAATTGCTATTACTTTATCATTTTCTTTAACAGGCTGTGGTAATGATGCACAAGAGAATAAGACCGATAACATAATTGAAACTACACCAATTGTTACAGTTGAATCAACCATAGTACCGACACCGATAGTTAATCAATTAACAGAACAAGTTAATACTGTTTTTGATATTAGTTCTATTCCACCATATTCTGGTATACCTTATGTGGATGTAAATAATAATATCCCCTATTTTACATCATCTGATTTAACAACTACTGCTTTTGAAAATTATAGTTCACTTGATAATTTAGGTCGTTGTGGAGTTGCATATGCTAACATATGTAAAGAAATTATGCCAACTGAAGAACGAGGTAAAATCGGTCAAGTAAAACCTACGGGATGGCATACTGTAAAATATGATAATGTTGACGGTAAATATTTATATAATAGGTGTCATCTAATTGGGTATCAATTATCCGGTGAAAATGCGAACGAAAAGAATCTAATAACAGGTACTCGTTATATGAATGTTGATGGTATGCTGCCTTTTGAAAATATGGTTGCTGACTATGTTAAAGAAACAAACAACCACGTTTTATATAGAGTAACTCCAATTTTTGAAGGTTCTAATTTGTTAGCAAACGGAGTCCTGATGGAAGCTAAATCAGTTGAAGATAATGGTGACGGAATATTATTCAATGTATTTTGTTATAATGTTCAACCGAGTATAACTATTGACTATGCTACCGGTGATAGTTCAGAAAGTCAAGCCATAAACGAATCGAAAAATGATTCAGAATCAGTTCCTGTAGTTAATTCATCAACTGATAGCAATGGAACTACAGATATTTCAAATAATGTACAAACATACGTGTTGAATACTAACACAAAGAAATTCCACTATCCAACCTGTAGTTCTGTAAGTCGTATGTCTGAAAAAAATAAACAGACAGTATCCGAAAACAGAAATGATATTATTTCACAAGGATATTCTCCATGTGGAAATTGCAATCCGTAAAAATAGTCTTGACAAAACATCAAATTTGTGGTATAATATATATAGTTAAAGAGATAAAATACTAAATATAGATGTGGAATATAAAAATTCTGCATCTATATTTTTTTATATTCAATATATTTTACTTGGAGGGTTAAACCATGAAAACTTATAAAGAAATACTAAATAACAAATCTACACAACAAATCAGATTGATTACAATTCACAACATATTAAATGATGTTGATATGAATTTATTAATCAAAAAAGCAAAACAAATTTTTATTAGACAAAACATTCAAATTTCCGATGAACAGTTGTCGGAATATATTAACTATTGTGCTCAGCAATGGTTAAACACTATTAGACTCACTACTATTCCCCAAGCCTATGATAATGCTATTTCAATCTTAGAAAAGCATCAAACATTCTTCAATTATGCTTTATTTACAATAGAAAATGTACTTATCAAGCAAGAAATTGAATCGCAAGCTAAAAGAACAACTATATTACAGCTTCTTATAAAGCATAAAAATGTTATTGACACTATTATCAAAAATTTTATCGCAACGCATAATACTTCTACTGATGATAAAGTTGATTATAATACCGTTCGTGATATAATTATTGACCAGTTGTCAATTCTTCCTGAATTACCTGCATTTAATACAGTTGATGAAATCAAAAATACTATTAATACTATCTTAGAGTAAAATTATATGAACACATTCAAAAAGGTCAGTACACATAATGTACCGACCTTTTTCTTATTCTGTTTCAACAAATGAAATATTACCGTTTTTGTACACGAACAATGGTTCGTTATTATTACGATAAACTTCTTTGTCAGGAGCTTTGACTACGACAGTTTTAACATATACAATGTTTATAATAGTCGTACCAAAGGTTTTGTAGCTATTTTGGCAGAAATAGCCGTGTTTTTCTCCGTTTGGACGTTCATCAATTATGCAAAATTCAGGATATTCCATCATATCCCACATAGCATCTTCTGATGTGCTTAGGAATTCAACGATTTTTGAAAGAATATATTCTTTTCTATATCCGTATTCTGATAATCCCATTCTTTGTCCTGCTCGTTGTGCTATGTGATTATTACACACCATAGCAAAATTCAGTCCGTTAATTATTTCAAATTTTGCATAGTATCCCGACATAGCTGTAAATTCTGATACTGCCTTATAAGCAGCGTTTAGTGTTGTTTGATCCATCTTCATGATCTTTCCTCCTTAAAAAACAAAAAGAGCAACTATAAAAAGTTGCTCTCCATAAAATATAATTTACAAAATTGCTTCCTTTTCGGTATATAGTAGGTATATACCTCTTTTTATTTCCGGTAATATTTCTGTAAATTCACATTCTGTAATTGCATATGCATTTACTTTAGAATTATAACCGGTAGCATATTCAAATAGGTATTTAATCACACCATTTGTTATTACTTCACTTTCAACTGTTTCACTCTCCTTTTCATTTAATTTTGGTAGCAAAATTTCATCCCACCTGATTATCCTGTCTTTATAAATAATCAATGCAAGTCCGGCACTTGTTTTTAACAATCTGCCAACTACTTCAATTTCATTCTGATAATTCGTATTAACTATCAGAAAGTTTTCAGGATTGATTTTTAACAATCTGCCAATATCTTTCCTATTAAGTTTCTTCATTATAAATTCCTCCTTAAAAATATATCTAATCAGCTATTTGCTGTTATAAAGAAAATAAAAAAAGAACAGACTTATAACCATTAATGGTTTTCTAAATCTGTTCTAAACTATTAATAACAAGAGAACATGGCATAACCATGTCCCATAAACTTCATATTTATTAATTATATTGTATCACACTCGTAAAAAAAGTCAATATAATTTTTTCAATTTTCTATCGGTAACTTTTTTATCGGAGGTGATATTATAGGATAATGGTCCGAATAATCGATGGAATTAATTACACTACCTTTAGCATATTCCTCTATCAAATTATCAGGCTTATGAATTAACATATGATCAATATTTGTACTTTTTTCTTTACCTTTAAACGTAGCTCCTTCAATTAATTCTTTTCCATCTAAAGATAAATCATTAAGCTCTTTTTTAAATGTACTAACAGATGATTCATAATGTTCGGCATTCATATCACCCACCAACATAAGTGAAATATCAGATTTTATCTTGATATGTAATTTTTTGTAGTTAATTATTTTATTCCAAAATTTTTTAATTTCTTCTGTATCTTCTTCATTGCAAGGAATATGTAATCCTAATACTTGCAGTTTATACTCCTCATTATACACTTCAATAAATCTATTAAGATAATTATTTGATTCTCTTGTATTATAAAAGTCATGTTTTTCTACCCACTTTGATTTATTATTTGCAATTGCTACAGTTATAAAATTTGCAACGCTTACATTGTAAGAGCATATAAATTTATAGTCTTTAAATTTTTCTATAATTTTCTTATAACAAATAGCATTATCTTTTAACGGTACTTCTTGTAGGATAACTAAATTGTCTATATCACCAAGCAAAAAGCCTTTTATAAATGCTTCAATTTTATCCAAATTCTCACGCATATTTATCAACGAATCTTTATTGCCTTTAAAGCAATTTATGTTATATGACATGATTTTCATATGTTGTACTCTCCTTAAAAGAAAATAAGGCATCTAACTTAATAGATGCCAAAATATAAGTAATTACGAAATGAATTACAAGTGGGTATTTTTATTATATCACATTTTACACTGATTGCAAGTATTTTTTCATATCTGCTATTTGCTTTCCTACTGTGGTTCGGTTAACTCCGGTAATTTTTACAATGTCAGAGCCATTATAACCTTTACAATATAATTTCAAAACTCTTCTATTTTGTTCTTTTTTCAATTTGTTTATATACGATTCAATAAGCATTTTTAATTCTATTGTATCTTCAAAATGTTTATTATCGCTAAGATAAGACCATTTTTCTTCACCATAACCGTCCATAGTTTTTATATCATATGAAAGTTGTTTATCCATTGGAATTTTTCTTGCAGATTTTTGTCTGTGTAATTCATTGAATATTTCACATTTAATACAAGCATACGCATATGTTGAAAACTTTGTTTGACCATTATATGTAATAGCAGCTTTACAGAGTCCGATTGCAGCTACGTCATAAAATTCATCAACACTCAAAGAATTTCTATATAAGTAAAAATATATAAGTTTATGATTATCTTCAACTAATTGTTGTTGCTGTTGTGTTAAGATGAGTTGCTTTTTCATAAATTTCACCTCACAGCTACCTTTTTAGTGATTTTAATAATGCGACTGTCTATTAGCCAATTAATCTGTTCCAAGAAAAGTTCTTGTAGTCTTAGATCAGTATCATTATCAATATCTTTCATTTTATAGAAGTCTTTGAATTTGTATGTACATTCGCCACCATATGAACTGCACTCGCTTGTTACCTTTCCGGCTTTTGCTGTCGGAGCATCTACATCATAAAAGCAAATCCAATATTCACCGGCTATACAATTATCAGATGCATTTTTGGCGGTTGTTCCACTCAAGCACCAAGCCTTAATCAAGTCATTTCTCCAAAACGGTGTTCTTGTAATTCTATCTCGATCTATCACTTCAGCTTTATTCAAATCTTCCGGTCTTATATTATATTTATTTTCAATTTTTGGTTTTCTCATTTGTTTTTTCTCCTTTGATTGCTGTAATTATTGTGTTCTATTAATATAGTCCTTATTTTAAGCGTTATTTCTACCTTTTCATAAGCAAATGGCGGTAAAATATTAAATTAATCAAAAAAAGAGAACAACATAACGGTTGCTCTCTTGCAAATAAAGTTATATATTGGCATTCACAGGTTTATCATAAAGTTTATCCTGTACTTGCCTTAACAGAATTTCTATATCTTCTGTCTTTTCAATTTTCGGAATATCAATCGTAATATTAACGTACTGACACCCTACTTCTCCTGTTTCTTCATCAATTACACCTTTGCCTGCAAGGCATAATTGTTCTCCCGGTTTGATTCCTGCCGGTATTTCACAATTC